>Ga0099824_1001743_pt1 | contig 31222 bp, 20 predicted proteins | sample SiratrowhiteBW_FD_76837 | JGI IMG/M metagenome (GOLD analysis project Ga0099824, IMG submission 76837) | Root nodule microbial communities of legume samples collected from California, USA - Siratro white BW | ecosystem: Host-associated > Plants > Roots > Nodule | place: USA: California... | reverse complement strand
GTTCGTTTTTTTTTTTTTTTTTTTCAGCCTTTTGGATAACTTTCCTTTTTTTTATTTACTCTTTTCCTTTTTTTCCCCCTTTTCCCTTTTTCATAATGGTCAAAATAAATACTTTAAATAGTTTGCAATATTAAAATTAAAATAAATATTTTTTTTTTTTTTTTTTTATCAGCCTTTAGTATAACTTTCCTTTATCTAAATCACTCATTTCCTCTATCTCCACCTTATCACCTATGCATAATGGTACAAATACATACGTTGAATAGGTTGCAATATCAAGATGCAGACAATTTATTTATTATATATTTATTTTCTCACTTATTTATACATATACCACTTTGATAATTAAAGTGTATTAGAAGAATACATCTCAAATACAAAGAGGAAAAATGATATATTATTGTTGTGATTACTCTTGAAATATTTTCTAGACTACAATATTTCAAGATTATTTATTTTCTTGATATACTTTCCTATACTAGTTTACTTGTTTCCTATATTAGTTTTGCTATATATATATATATTCATGGTTTTGAGAAAATTCAATAACAAAGTATTATTTCACAAAACTCTACATTGTTTTGAATAGAACAAAAGATGACTACTTGGGAATGTAACTCAACCGTTATGCTACTCAGAAGAGTGAAAGGAGATAAATGTTTAGTAGTCTATTGTAAACATCAAGGCAAATGCAACACTTAACCTCATGACTAAACCGAATGCAATAAGGTCCATTCTCCTCACACATTTCTAGGCCATGTTGTCATAAGTAATCTACCACATTATTAGGGAATCAATTCTCCCTATCCAACCATGAGTAACAAGTCTTCCAGATACTATTCACCTTATGATATATAAATAACATATGAGCTAAAGATTCCTTAACTCCCATGCAGAAAGGGCCATTTAAACACATTCTTTTTCTTAAGGTTTTGTTTAATTGGAAGCCTATTTTTTTAAACACCTCCAAATAACGTGTAAATCTTAGGAGAGACTTTAAGGTTCCTAATAAATGATTAAAGAGACTGATGTTGTAAATCTCATGTGATTCTATGTAAAACACCGTACGCATATTCACGCTATACTTTCCATCAGAGTTATTTTTCTCTCTCCACTCATCTACACCTTTCCTACTTAGTTGAATAATAGTCAAATTAGTATTTAGGTTATTCACCGATTTCTCTTCTCCTGTAAACAAAGTCGTACTACATTCCATTCTGATATATTTTGTAGCCATAAACATATACTTTTCAAGACTTCATTTTTTTTCTCTGAATTAAGGAATATCCTTAGATAGGGTTAAGGACATACATTCTTCTTTCTTCCAATTCTCAAAGTAGAAACTAATGTTGCTTATATATGATATTTTCCAATTAACCAATTTCCAAAATCAATTAGATACACACTCTATCTATGTCCCTCCACCTTTGTGATGTGCAACTATTAGTTACCTCTCCCTTTAGAAGATCTCTCCAGCCATCATATTTTACTCCAGAACACCACAAACAACCCCCTGATGTGAAAAGTGTTCCGAACTTGTTTAGCTAGAGGCGCTTCATGGTAACATCTTTCATCCCAAACTACTTTGAAGTTACTTCCAAATGTACTTCCACTTAACCCATGCTATCCTCGTCATCTCCTATAAGAAACCGCAGAAGAGAATATAAAGTTACTTTTCTTTAATCTTTGTTAGAAGTGTAAGGAGTTGGATTGGACTAAACTTATGTATTTCTTTTTATTAAACTCAATCCCCTCAACCAATCATACATAAGAACGAATTGGATTGAACTAACTTGTCACAAGTTTTTTTTTGCTAAAATTTGTAATTTCAAAATAAATTTGGTTAGATATTTTAGAATAATTCTTTTGAAAATGGACTACATTATTTAATATTTAAAACTAAACAACTTAATGTTTAAAGAAATATATTTAATTAATGGAATAATAGATTAAATTGAATAATAATTATATTACTATAATTATTAATAATACCAATAGCATTTTAATAAGTTTGATTGTTTTATTTAATATCAGATTCAACATGCAAATCTTGTTAATTCCTTACAAAAAAACTTGGTTTCTGTCTTCACATTTTTTACAGTTGGATCCTCTAATTGGTTAACATTAGCCGTTGCATTTGAAAGAGACACGAAAGTTGTTAAATAATTAAAAGGCAAAAACGTGAAACAAATTCCTCCTTATATATAAATCCTACATAAAATAATGATATTCAGATTGACACATCTGCATAGTGAATGCACACCGAACCATGACATATATATTACAATTTTAAAAGCGGGCACAAGGATTGAGCCTTAACAGGAAGATCAGTCAGTAAATCTAAAAGCTTCAATTAATAGTTCTGCTGCATTTTTCGAAGCGTGTCAAAGACCAGCAGCAACGCAGTACATGGGCGAAATACCTAGAAATACAAAAAACAGGTCATACAGTATTGGATTTGATTTTACAGAGATACTGAATAAACCACACTGCATATTGGGTAACTATTTATAAACACTACAGGACAAGACCAGAAATAAAGAAAAAACAGAAATTGAAAAACAGAGCCATTCACTCACCTTATTTCAAGGAGTTCAATCATCATAAGAGCTCAAGGCAGCAACAACCGACCCTGTTGTTGCAAAGGTTGATGCTACATCATGATAGTCTTTCCATGAGGTTGTTACCTTCAGAGATGGGTATAACCAACTTTTGACAGAATCCACAAAGGAATTTGGATCCAAGTTCAAAATGGCTTCCCAATCAACCTGCAAACCTTGTGGGATGCTTCCTGTGAACTCCATATTAGCAGCAAGGAACAAACCCAGCATGACTGCAAATCCGACTACAGCAGATCCTCTGGACAGTGGCATAAAGTTATACCTGAAAAAGAGAGAGAAATTTACAGAATGACTTGGACCAAAGATAGCAGAAAAGATTTGCATAATGGTTTCAAACGTCCAAGCTAGACAAGTTATGTATTTTTATATGGCCCTACCAGTAATATGTCATCCTTAATATTGCATCTCTCACACTTGCGAGCGCATCAAAGTCAGTAGACCCATAATTTTCACCACAGTAAGCATTGCAGAGAGCCTGAAAGACATCGAGATGGATACAAGGTAAATCGTCAAAATTCATCAAGCAACTTGAAAAATAAATACATAGGTCAACCACGTTTTAATGATAAAAGGGACATGGATCATTGGTAAAGACTAAAAACACACAGCCTTTACAGGAGCTAGGGTGGGATGAATTGAATTTTTAAAAATCCAATAAAATTGATTAGATTTGAAATTCAGATCCATTTAATTGTATCAAGTTAATTTGAATTTTTTTAATCTAGTTTGAATTTGGATTTAAATAGTTTAAATCCACATCCATTTAATTTGGATGCAATTGGCATTAAAATCAAGGCTATAATATTTAATAAATTCAGTTTTATTTGAACTAGTAGTTATATATATTACTAAATAATTAAGATATCTTTCAAGATTAAATTATTAATTTTCATGTATTACTTTTTCTTACTGCTAAATTATTTTTACTTATAAATAATTTTACTTTCTGATTTTTTACTGCCAAATGTCTGCCCATTTGTAATATAATGAATTATTATTTGTTGAAATTCTCTTTTTTCTATTAATATTAGACTTCCAAAAACAAAAAGCAATTTGTGATAAACAAGACCCATTGACCCTTTTAGGTTCGCTAGCTTAGTTAGGTTCATTAACTTGTTTGTAGGTCTTCCTATAAATTAGGCCACGTAAAAAGGCTTTTAGGTCATATCAGACTTTTAAATAAGTCATACTTAAGCTTAAAAGGAGACCTTTAATAGGTAAATAAGGCCAATGATGCTCTGGCCAAGGCTGAAGATGTCCCAACCAGGGTCGTGTTGATGATGTTTCAGTCAAAGTTGAGTTGAGAACACCTTGGCGGAAGCCAAGCCAAGGATGCCCCATCCAAGACTGACCCAAGAACACCCCAACCATGGTCCGAACCAAAGAGACACTTTGCAAATCGAGTAAAAAATGTCTCAATCGAAACCAACAAAAAATTGTCTTGACCAAACAATTTTTTTGACAAACATTGATTTTGGAATTTTTTTAAATCCATAAAAAATATTCAACAGATTTCTAATCCAAAAATATGTATTTTGGATTTGAAATGGATATGTTTAGATGAACATAAAGTCAGTTGGATTTTTTGCATGCCCATATTAGAAGCAAGCCACATAAAAGAGACCCCAAGGGTCACATATATATAAATATATATATATATATATATATATATTGGCTAAAAAAAATATAATCAAAGTCGTATGGTATAGTTATAACTATAACTTACTTCCCATGCCATTGCCATTTCTGCATCATAATCCTCCCATCTAGCAGGTGTACAAGGTGTTCTAATTGCAAAGTCAAAACCATGCTCCGCCCTGAAAATATTCACCATTCCCGCAATAAAATATACAGGTATGAACAGTTAAGCAACAAACAAAAGGAAAATGGGGAAGAAAATAACTTAAATTTTAACTGTATCAAGCTTACGTTTTTACAGCAGTTATCCTTGTTCCCTCAAGTTGTTTCCTGAAGCATTAACATCCAGAAATAAGTATTCGAAAAAATTATATGTTCCCAAGCACTATCTGAACCTTGCACACTTACCCTTCAAATGCAGTACTGTTGCACCACGTAGATGACCAGAAATCCTCACCAATAGCTTTATAAAGATCGGAGACAGAATTGGCATGCGTGACCTGCAAATCAAATATTCAAGTGTTCATTTTTATAAAAGGGCAAACTACTGAAATATTATTGTTATTCAAACTACGTTTAAAAAACGGAACATGTAACATCAACCATAGACCATTATGAAGAATTCATTATTGCTAACAATCACAAGTAATGAGAAAGAGAGTTATGAAGCATTGATTTTCAAAGATTAATAAATATTTAGAAATCCTTAAGCTTTAACAATTTAGAAGGGCAGTCCTATTTTATCAGTTAATTAAGAAAATCAAATCAACTGACAAAAAAAAAAATTAAGATTACATATTTAATAATTGTTACAGATTTATGTCTTAAAATAACAATTTAAGCTTTTAGGATATTGGTTCCTAAGGCTATGAAAGTCTATTTCGGTCATTAAAGGGTCCTCGGATTAACTGCATATGTAACAGGCTTGGTGCGGATGACATATATGCTCCAGCTTGAACGGAAGTGTTGAATCCTATAGATAAATAATTGATGGTATTAGGATCAATTAGATTGATTATATAGTTACGTTATTAGCCTAAAATGGAGTAATTAAATATTATGTAAATAATGTTCTCTACTATAAATTGAGGAGCTCTATTGTAGTCTAAACACGCAGAATACATCATCTGCATTCTCAGTTTCTCTCTTCTCAAAAGATTGAAAAGCAAATGCAGGATGCAGGTGATAAAGTCCAATAATGGAGCCCGTTATTTCTCTAAAAATTTTGACATGTTTATGTAGATGCAGGCATGGAACATCGATTGAGACCACTATACACTCCACAAAAATATGATGTTATGGAGTGAAGAGTTTCTATGTATTTGTGAATTGTGTGTTCAAATGTAAAGCCTTTATTTATTTATAATCATTCAAATTATAATATAGGGAAACCAAATAATGGAGAATATCCCTAATTGCTAAGGCAAATCATATCTTTTACATGGAAATAAGCGTCTGAATAATTATGATAAGGACTGCCAAAGAAATTTTGGACGGAGGCTGCAAACACAGCAGTGTTTTAGGTAAACAGAGTGCCAAAAAAAGCTTTGCAAAAGAAGACTCCATTTGAAGCATGGCACAACTACACACCAAAGCTAACAAATCTGAAGACATTTGGTTGCCTATGTTTCTCGCATACCTCCAATAAAGAGGGACGAATGGACAAGAAAGCAGAACATGATAATGGAGAATATCCCTAATTGCTAAGGTAAACCATATCTTTTACATGGAAAGAAACATCTGAATAATTATGGAAATGGCAAGGTATATTTACTCCATGATAAGGACTGCCAAAGAAATTTTGGACGGAGGCTGCAAACACAGCAGTGTTTTAGCTAAACAGACTGCCAACAAAAGCTTTTCAAAAGAAGACTCCATTTGAAGAGCATCACACAACTACAGAAACAAAGCTAACAAATCTTAAGACATTTGGTTGCCTGTGTTTCTCCTGCATACCTCCATAAAGAGGGACAAATTGGACAAGACAGCAGAATCTGAAATTTTTGTAGACTTTAACTCAACTTCAAAGGCCTATAGAATCTACCTACGTACGACAAAGCAACAAAGCAATTGTCAGAAGGGATGTGTAATTTCTGGAATCAGAGAGTTGGAACTAGGAAGATGACATGAAGCCTGAATTTCAGAAGGAGAATGAAGATGTTGATGAAGAGCCCATAAGAGGAACTAGATCACTTTCAGGCACCTACCAAAGGTGCAATGTTGACGTCGTGGAGGCTGAAGGATACGAAAAAGCAGCAGCCAACCAGAAATAGTTAAATGCAACGAAGAAGGAGCTCAAAACGATTACAAGAAATCAAACATGGGAGCTGGTGATAGACCTCACCACAAGAAAGCTGTTGGTGTCAAATGAGTTCATAGAAACAAACTCAATCCAGATGGTTCATTTGACAAACAAAATGGTAAGGCTTGTTGTCAATAGATATACGTGGGTTTTAGGGTTGCTCTTTTTGGGACTTTTCCCCGGTTTCCAAACTAGAAGCCATACGAATTTATTTTTCTATTGCTACACAAAAGGGCTGGATTATACATCAAATGAATGTGAAATCAACACTTGAATGATACTTGGAGGAAGAAATTTTTGCTTAGCAACCTGAATGGTTTGTTATTCACGGGGCAGGAGGAGAAAGTGCATCTACTAAGGAAAGCTTTGTATGGTTTAAAAAGGGCATTGTCGTCATGATATAGCAGAATTGATTCCCACTTGGTGAACTTAGGCTTTAAAAATGTTTGAGTGAATCTACTATATATGTCAAATTGATGGTGAAATACTTGAAGTATCTCTATATGTTGAAGATCTCTTAGTTTTAGAGAGTAGCAATGAGCTGATTGATAAGTTCAAGTAAGAAATGAAAGGTGTTTCCAAAATGAGAGGCCTTAAGGATGACATTCTATCTTGGTATGCAGGTCTATAAAAAATAGAATGAAATAATTTTTTGTCAAGAAAAATGTGTAAATGAAGTTTTCAAGAAGTTTAACATGGAAGGGAGCAAACCAGCTGCAACTCCAATGAATCAAAAGAGTGTTTTTTACAAGGAAGATGAAGCTGAAAAAGTGGATGACAGGCTCTACAGGAGCTTTATAGACTGCCTAATGTATTTAAGTGCAACAATGCCTAACATCTTGCATACAAAAAACTTTTTATTGTTGGATATTTCATATTGACTAGAGATAGACCAATTATAGTATATAAGTGAGTGCAAGCATCTCCTTACAAGTTAGTTTTGTGAAGTTGAGTTAAGCTTAAAATCCATTTCTAAGATGATATGAAAACATATCCTAATAAAATTTTTATTAGGCCTATTATGTCACCCGCTATCAAGTCACTATTTCTATATCTCCCGCTCAAGAATTTTGGAATAAAATACCATTGTTTTGAAAATTCCAATATTCTGAAAAGTACTTTAGGTTATCATATAGCTTTGGTTCTGGATTTTTTCATGACATTCAAAGAAGCAAGAAATCATAGCTCAATCCACAACAGAAGCAGAATATGTGACTGCATTTGCTGCTGTTAATCATGCTCTTCAGATAAAAAAGCTCATGACAGATTTGCATATGAAACAACAGGACAGCACACAGATATTTGTGGATAATCAAGCTGCAAGTTCAACTGCTAGTAATCCAGTTTTCCATGACAAAACAAAACATTTCAAGATAAAAACTCTACTTTCTCAGGGGGAGGTACAGAGAGAAGGAGAAATGAAATTAATCTACTGCAAAACATAAAGAATAAAGTGCTCATATCCTAACAAGACCACTTCCTAAAGCTAGATATGAATTATTAAGGTAGAGGCTTAGTGTATGCAGTTCCAGAGTCAGGAGGAACGTTGACTGGATGACTAATGAAACTGATTTTTTTTAAGTTGTTGCTAGTTTTTTGGATTCATGACTGTTTTTATGTTATCTGTTGGGAACTGTCTGATATGATCTGTGTATAGCGGATTTTTAGGCACTAAGTAGGAGTTATTTTCCTTTATTCTCTAACCTGTATAAATTATGCTATTGATCGATCAATAATTATTGTTCTGCACTCCATGTTTTTTAATATCCAACAAAAATACACAAAAAAATAACATACAACCTACAAGTGTGAACTTTAATGTATGACCAGGCAAAACAAATAGCAATAGAAGCACATTGCAGCCGTTACTAACGTGAGCAAAGAAAAGTAAAAGTTTTCCAGAGCAACCAATTGGGTTACAAGTAATTGCTGAGGCCTTTTGCATAGTAAATCAAGTAACAAGAAACAAGCACCAGATCTAAACAAAACACAAATCACCTCATCCAGTTGCCCATCTTTGGAAAGACGAATGATATGATCTGTCTTGCTGTAGACATATGATTTCTCTTTTATGACAGTCTTTGCAATATCTAAAGTCCTGTGATGTTTAAAAAGAATGAGCCCAAAGCCAGTCTACCAAAACAGAAATTAAAAAGGGTCTTTTTACCTTTCATAATTAGGAAAGTAACGCACAACTTTGGCTTGTCCCAGGATCAAGGGTGTGTGAGAACCAAATCCAGAATTAAACTCTTCACTGCAGTGCACAGAAATCAATAAAATCCAAAAACATGGGAAGCACTAACAATATGGTCTGCAAGAAAACTTATAGCCCAAAGATGAAATACCTTAACTTGTTCACCCACACAACAGGGTCACAAGGCTCAGAAATCTGTCTCCATCTAACTGCTATTGAATAAATATCTTGCCATGATATTGAACGGCTGGATGATCTATCATCTACAATGCCATGTGAAGGAGATATTTCGGAAGTACTACTTGTGCTACAACCTGCACCTCCCCTATTCTGACTGGGCATATTAATTCTTTCCCTTCTCCTTGCCCTTTTGCCATTCTTTGAGCTTGAGTTATTTTTATTAGAATATTTCCATTCCGCTTGAAGCGCACGCCAAGCCTTGGAGACCTTTTGTGCAATTTCAATAGCAGCAAATCCTGCCATACGATGCTGATAAATAAGGAAATATTACAGAATTAGAGATAAAGACATAAGATAGAAAAGATTAGTCCTAAATTAAGGAAAAGATAAAAGATTAGTATCTATAATAATAGACAATTCCACAGCATGATATACTCAATGATTGCTGGATTTGTGACATGCACCTCTCCGCAGCAACTGCCAAATCAAGGACAAGTTATCTACTAAAACGAAAGGTCCATCCTAAGTCTATTAAGACAGACAAAAAGTACAAATCCATTTGTTCACAAAGAAAGGCTGCAAAAGTACAAGTACCACCCACAGTAGAGAAAGGATACCAAGTAAAAGAAAAGAAAAGAAAACAAAATGTGTAAAGTTAATGAGCCACGGATATGGAGACAATAAAATATAAAAAAAAATAACTGTACCTGACGCCCGTTAGGTAGGAAACCAGGACAATCATATTGGATTTTCTTGCCAATGAAGTCTGCAGCCTGTATAAGAGCACCCTTCTGCTTTGTAAGAACTAGTTCTTGCTTTCTAAGCTTTCCCTTTCTTAAAGACTCACGCAAAGGAGGTTGCCGGTAAACCTTTTCACATACATTCTTGGGATGTAACCTCTTGCACCAGTACTCCTGAATATAACAAAGACACAATATCATAGAAATTAGAGTCTAAGCAATACAAAACACATCTCCAACATAGAAGTAAAAGTTTATACGCTTCTGAAACCCACATAGAAACTTAAGTTATATGCAAACAAGTACGATTTTACAAGTTTTCTGACATACAGCGACCATGACAATAGTAACATGTTTCTTAATTGTTTAGTTCAAACTAGTAATCCTATCCCATAAATAATTTAATTCGGCCAAATTAAGAGATGAAAAGTATCAAAGAGAGGTAGAATAACTTCCATAACTTTACCTTAAAAAGTGGATCAATATCCCCATCAATGTCAAACCAGCAAAACTCATGGTTAAATTTTGAGGCGGTATAAAGAGCAATCTCTTTCTGCAAGAGAGAAAAAAGAGTTTGATGCTGCTCATCATACAACTAACCTTAAATAAAAATTAATGGAAGATGTTAACATTCATTAACCAATACATAAGTTGATTCGCATAACGCCCAGAATGAATGTACAAAATTAGTCAATAAATGTATCATAAACAATCAAGACAAAGCAAGTCTGCAACTAGAAGAACTAAAGCAGAAGAGGACAGCATATAAAAAAAATTTAAAAGAACTTTGCAAGTAGAGATTAGTAAGCTCTCAGTTTGTATGTTGAAAGGCAAGAATCCCTCACTGTAACCTAGTACCTCCTTTGAACATTTACTACTCATTAATGTTGGTAAAATACTTTATTGTAATTTAAAAAATTAAAGTATTTATTTTTATATTATTTTAAAATAGTTTTTAAATATGTAACTCTTTAGTTCCAATATATATGATAGTTATTCCCTGCACGTTAGATTGCTACAATTGTTTATAACGTTTAAAAAAAAGTTAGCGGATAATTTGTTATTTTTTTTTTTTTTTAACATTAGAAGCTTTGGAATCGGAACAAAATATTTCCATTTTTTTTAGTGCCGCACATTCAGTTTTACTGGTGCACTTCCTAGGCCTATATAATATAAAGAGCATTCCATTGAGCAGAAAAAGGCACATCCAACATATTCATTCACGTACAAAATCATTGCCAGTTTTTTATTCTAAATTATTCAGTTATTTTTTACTCTTTCAAAGAACATTGGTGTTGTTCATAAGCATAGGAGATCCTTCATTGTACTCAAGTAATCTAACGGTTTCTTATATCTTGAAGAGGAGCACATATCAGTTCTTTCAACCAGTGCAGTGGGACATTTTCTCTTTAAAGGCAGCATTCTACATGTGTCAACCCAGGTTTTTTCTAATCTCTTACTTTCTAGTATTTTTTTTTATCATGTGTTACTGTTTATTATAAACATTGTCTATTCTATGTGAAACACAACTGTTCTGACTTTCTCTTTTTATTCAGATTTTATTTTATCTTTTATTTGTAACAGCTCCCAGCTTTGTCAGATGACATTTTCATAGAGAAGAAATGTATTAGTTTTCCTTTTCATAAATAAAATAGAATTAAGGGGAAAAGGCAGAAGCTGTACAAATATAAAACTTTACAATATACAAACCTGGTAAAAGGCAAGGCACTGAAGCACAAACTTATCCATTGAGTCTAACTCCAAATCCAGAGCAGCATCATAATCCTTGACCTGAGATCATAAATGAAGTTGCCCAGTGACAATTGCGAATCGGTATTTCTCCCAAAGAGTTAAAAGTAAAACCTTACCGCCTCTTTATATTGTCCGACAGCATGGTAGCATGAAGCTCGCAAATATAAACACTCAACATTGGCACCATCAACGCTCAACCCCATTGACAAATCAGTGATAGCCTTCCTGTCACAGTCAAACCCTTGTTAAGTCAGAAACAAGATAAAGTAGCAGAGCCCAAAATTCAAGACCAAAACATGTTAAAGCAGACCCTTGTTATGAAATATTTGAAAGCAACTTACTAGGATATGTATACTATAAATTTAAAGCTACCAACAAATCATAACCATATGATCATGACGCACATTGTCTCATATCATACACAATTTATATCTCTAAAATCTCATATCGAAGACCAAGATGTAAGTTATTAACCACTTAATTCTTGGATTCAAATGAATAATAAATACCGTACAAGTACTTTCTTTGAGACTTCAGGCACACTTACAACATAAATCTTGATTGAAGCACACCTACTGCCAACTAAAGTTTACAAATTCAAAAGCATCCACTATAAAGATCCTAGTTCAACCAATCTAGTAGTTGAAATGGAAGATATCAACTAATCCTAGTTCCTGAAGCAGTATTCTCAACTTTATTCACTCCCTGAACGATTTCGATAAAATAGGCCGAGAGAGACTCAAGAAGAAAAAAGGAAATGGTTCAGGGAATTTATAGGATGGTCCTAGAATGTTAGAAATAATATTTATAATATTTAGTTTATAGTTTAATTTCTTAAAATGACACTTGTAGGATCATAGTTTAGTTGATGGCATGTTTTTAGGTTATATAAATTACTCTTCTTATCTGTAGAGATGGGAGAAAAATATCAGTGGTATCTTTTAGTGTCTTCTAGTTATAGATTTTATGTATTTTAGAGAAGTTTAGTTCTTCCTATCAAATGGTGTTTTCATTGGCTTACCCTCAACCGGACACCACCATGGCAGAAAGCCTCCAAGCTATTGGCCAGAAACTCGATGCCATCTGTCTCACACCATTCACACAGCCACTATGTATAGAGTGGCCACCACAACCACCACCGCAATTACCACCACCATCATATATTTCAATAAATTCAGACTTATCCACACACACATTTATACTATCCACAACAGCCTCCAGCTCACAGGGATTTCGATCACATCCACCACCAGTTATACTACCCTCCACCACCACCATCACCACATAGTACAAATCTGCACCACCAACCCCACCACCTTCACCAAATGCCTTTATCCTCACAATACCACTATTACTTGAATCCTTCCCCACTTCAATGGTATCCACCGCAGCCGCAATGGCCTCCACAACCATCAACCCAACTACCACCACCATAATGGCCATCACCACATTGGTCAACACAACCAAGTTTTTCATCAAACTCTCATGAACCCTCTCCTTCCCTGTCAACTCCTCCATTGTGGGTCTTGGAGTCACAATAGCCGCCACCAACTTTACCGCAACCACCATCTAATCTCCAGACATTTTACGGTGACTTGTCCCACTAACTCTTCCCATGTATTTGCCCTCCAACCTTAAGTCTTACCACAACGTTCACTTCCCAAACCATGTACTTAATACTAAAACCACCTTTGAACAAAACACAACCTCCCCACAGCCCATTCCACCTATAGTTGTTCCCCACCTTCATTATCCATCAATTCTAGCTTGCCCAGTTGACCGCCCTAATAACCATACTTGTCTGGCCCCAAACTTTCAAAAAGAAAAAAAAAGCTGCCCATGACACAACCACCCACCCGTTTTCCAAAATCAATTCACCCATCAAAAATGTCACTTGTCCTCTCTTAATTGTGTCACACATCTCTCATATTCTCACCCACCTTCAGCACATACCTTTCGACCTTCCTTAGAGCAATGTTGCTCACAACAAGTGGACTCCACATCGACAGCTCATTCCATCTGCCTTCTATATCTCCTACACCACTCAATGTGAATCCTATTCAATGCCACCTATCATTCCTATCACTGCAACCAAATTTTCCCCTTCACCATCATCTAAGGACGGTCTTTTTCCTAAATATCTCACATGTCCCATGCAAGCCCAATACATATACCTCCCAACCAAATCCATGTGAAATCCATAATGGATTTCCCACCATCACACTTCGAACCATTCCTTTCCACTAAAGCCCACCACTCTATCATAATTTTTCTTGTCATAAAACCTTGAGAACAAGGTTCTCATTCAACCCAGTGGCAATGATAGAATGGTCCTAGAGAGACTCAAAAGAAGAAAAAGGAAACGGTTCAAGGATTTTGTACGATGATTCTAGAATGTTAAAAGTAATATTTATTTTATAGTTTTAATTTCTTAAAATGAGATGATGATACTTGTGGGGTCATAATTTAGTTGATGGCATGTTTTTAGGTTATATAATAGAGAGGGAGAAAAACATCAATGTTATCTTTTAGTGTCTATTGGTTATAGATTTTATGTATTTTAGAGTAGTTTAGTTCTTCCTATCAGATTTCACCATATTTCCAGTTCTATTACCAAATTTTCTTCAATAACTACTTGTAGGTCTGCCACTATATCTCAAAGTTTGTGTTACTTGCATTCATGGGCCCAATCATAATACTATTGAAAGCTTGCAGGATACATTGTCAAATAAATATTCAATCTCCAACTAATCAGCAGTTAAGGTTGTTTACATACCTATGTTGTCCCATTGCATGGAACAAAAGGCCACGCAAATGATAAGCTCTGGAAAACCTAACATCACAACACAAGTAATCAGCTGCAAAATGAAGAGCAAACAGGCATAAAATACTTCAAGCTTTACAACCAGTTACCAGCTAAAATACCTGCAATGCCAATGATACCATTTCATTAACAACAATTACCTTGCATCAATTTGCAGCATCTGACTTAGACATTCTTGAGCTTTTGTTGGCTTCGATATATCTTGATAGAACTGCCAAAAACCTCATGTTCAGAATAAATCTAGCAGCCAAAATCATTTAAAATAAAAGCTTTTCCTATAACATAAAATGAAAGGACAAAAACTGGGTCCCACAGTTAACAGATAATTAGCTATAAACCACACACTGATAGATCCTGATTAACTACCAAAATCACATTCAGAACAGGGCGAGCAACAAAGTCATCAAACAGAAAGCCATAAACCTATAACTTTAAAAAAAAAGGCATGAAAATGTAACCTACTTTGTAGAGCTAAACCTATAAGTTACTAAAGGGAAAACGCAAATGCAATCTAAGTTACTAAGCTGACATTAAATGGAAACTTTAGTTCAAGTTGAATGAGTTAGTATACGGGACAGAAATGTTATGAATGAAAGCAGTAAGGAAGCATATTATTAGAGACCAGAGAGCATCCAAGTATACAATAGATTACATTTCAAGCCACAAAATAATATGAACACAGATGACTCAGGATTTTCAGAATAAAGCTTCCAGCTAAATTAATAACCAAATGTTCCAACACAATCTATCAGTACAATAAGGTTGATAGATACCTGAGTCAGGTGTGCCCATGCTTCAAGAAAATTTCTATCAATTTGAAGTGATTTTAGATGTGCATTCTCAGCTTTCTTATACTCACCAATTGAAGATAAAGCTAAACCCTGTAAAAGACAGGGTTTCCTCAGATAAATAATAAAGATATAATTCATGTGAAAGATAAGAAAACATAAAGGGCTCATAATCGATGAATACTAAAATGTTAAGACTCAGGACCCACCAAATATGTGTAGGCAGACTTATTATCCCTGTCTAGTTGCACACAGGCTAAAAGGTCTTCAACTGCAGCATCAAACTCTTTAAATTTGAAATTGACAATACCTGCATTGAATTTTATGAAAAACATACATTAGACATATATAAGTAGCATTACTCTACAGAAACAAATAATTAGATCAAGATTGTCACGGGAATAATTTATAATCAAACTTCAATTTAAAATTAACAGTGAGGTTGTAACTTGTAAACAAAATACAGGACACCGGACATAATTATTAAATAAGACTATATATTCATTTCACATGAAACTAATGAAGTCTCTGTCTAGACTTCTAGGAGCTACCAAAAGATGCATGCATGAAACATCATTATAGAAGGAAGTACAAATAATTATTCCAGCATCAATCAGTTAGCCAAATAACTAATTATAAGGACTGTCAGAAAAGATACCTCTCTCATGTAAAATATCTGCTGAGTTGGTTTCAAACTCTAATGCCTTAGTCAAATCTTCAATAGCCTGAGATGTCCATAAGCAGTTGTCAATGTCACATTATGAATTGTTATTTGTGCAAGAATAAGATCAATAATTAAACAGTGCCATAACATGAATCTACGTAACTCTTGACAACTGCACTACTTTTGCTTAACAAATAAATATTTGACCCAAGTGTTAATGCCTAACCCAAATCAAGTTTCACACCTTAGTTAAAATAAGTCAAATCAAACATAAGTATAAACCAAATTTCAAGACCATTTCATTTTCTGTACTAGAAGAGATCCATTTCATAAGGGTCAGTGTCAATGGACCATACCTAACATGAAGCATTGATTAACTAAAATGCCCATTTGAAAAAATTTCCAATCAGCAATGCAATTTGGTTAAACTTCAAAAAGATTTACAAATACTAATATAGAGTAAGTCACCCCACCTCAACAAACTCCCCCAAGGCTGCCCGAGCTTGACCTCTCCTCTTCCATGGCTCACCGGCTGAAGGATTGAATTGTATAGCCTAAGAAAAACATGTGGAACTACTCATAAATAGAGGAGATACCCACATCTCGATGTACCTTTCAGAAAGTTTGCTCAAATTTAAATACCTTTGAAAAATCAGCTATAGCAGCATCAAGTTCTCTCTTGAATGCATATGCCGTCCCTCTACCAATCAGTGCTTCGGGATATGCTGGTTCCTCTTTCAGTATCTGAGTACACGATGAAGACAAGACAAAATTTGTCATTTACAGAAAAAGAGGATAAGATAACAAGCATACATCAGAAAATGAAACACAGGTATACCTAACAAGTAAATATCATAAAAGCAAAACACCACCAATATCCCAATGGAAGCACTAACCTGGTCAAAAATGGCTATGGCATGAGCATATTTTCCTTCATTAACCTGCAAAACATCCCAAAATCAATATGCTATCAAACAAACAAATACAGCAACACAGCAGTTGTGCATACAAACCTCAGCTATTCCTCGTGAGAGCCCAAAATCTACACTTATAGACTTAGTCTTTGAAATCCGAGCAACACAGAACTTCTTATTTTTCCTTGCATCACCATTTTTTTCATAGGGAAAAATAAACTTACTACTTGGCTTTCTAAGAATTTCAGCAATTTCACTCGAATCACTACTAGACTCACCCCTATCGGTAAATACTTTATCTTTATCACATGATTCTGATGTGTCACTTGAGTCATTACACGATTCAGAATTATAACTCAATTTATCAATAACGTCAGGGCTTCCATTTACTTGCTTGTCAGATTTATTAGACTCTCTATCTTCACTACTTAATTCATTTCTTGAGTCAAAATCATCAGCAGACTTCGGCAAGATCGCAGATTTATCACTTGTATTGTCACATAATTCAGCTTGAGCACTCAACCTATCTTGATTCTCACCAATTTCAGTCAAGCTCCCATTACTCAGAGCATCTGATTCGGATTGTGGCGTGGGCCATCCATTGGTTTCACTCAATGCAATGTTGCCCTGCTTAGCTGTTGTCAAAAGCTCTTCGAGTTCTAGCAACAGCTTCAAATCTGCAGACTGATGCTGCGCGTGTGCATAACCTTGCTCCCATACTAACAGAGCATCTGCTTTCCTTCCCAAAGCAGAAACCGCACGACCTAGTTGACAGAATAAGCCGGTGCTAAGTTCAAAAGACAAAGCATTTGTCACTACGAATAAATAATAAATCCATGAAAATAAAATTCCAAGTTCCTACATGGTTCTTAACCTTCAATTCATCAACCAACCAACTCTGTTATTCTGACAGGAATTTAAATCGCACTTCTCAAGGTACAAGCAGTTAAAAGAAGCATCGAGTGTGGAATGAATTTAATAAGCAAGACACCTTTGAGAATGTAAGCTTGAAGACGCGCAGGGTCAAGCTCAAGCGCTCGGTCGCAATCCTTAATTACGTGCTTGTGCAGCTCCAATTGGCTGTAACAGAAGGCTCTATTACTGAAAACAAGCACCAGGGAAAGATTGAATATCACATTATCAATTAATCGTAATTGAGATAAAAATAGAAAGAAACGGAATCGGAGAGGTGCGAAGAAGAGTATAAGTACGCACCAGATGTCTTGGATTGCACCAGACTGAGAAACGATCGAATCGAGGATTCTAATGGCCTTAGACCACTCCTTGGAGCTGCAGAGCTTAGCTAGCTGCGCTCGCTGAGAGGAAGCAGAAGCCATGGTGAAGAAGAGAAACGATGAACGCAGATCAGTAAGAGAAACTTGTGTGTGTTGTTTCTCCTTTCAGCTTGCAATGAAAAAGGAAGTTGGGGGTGAAGATGCAACACGCAAGGGTAAAATGGTCTATGTCAAGCTTTGGAAGTTAGAGGAAGAAGGTGGCAAGGAAGAAAGTGTGCAGGAGTGGATTTCGAATGACCGACGAAGTGTGTGGCGCGTGACGTGCACGAATGCCGAAAGGTGTAGGCGGTCTAAACCCACGGGCCGTAACACAGCCCTGTAGTTGTTAGCCGGGGATTGGGTTTGGGGATTATGAAAAATGATTCTAATTTTAGATGCTTTAATTGCACCGAAGTTTATTAGGATTCGGATTCCATGACGCCGTTTAAGGGAGGAGCGCGCTCTTGGATAAGTTTCATAAAATTAAAAATTCATTTTCATTTATGAAATTTTAGTTTTCTTTTAATTTTTATTGGATATAAAATTTGGGTAGAATAATATTTTAAATATTAATTACATTTTTATAAAAATCACAGCAAAAAAATGCTATTAAACAATAATTATGTGTAACTAAAATTTTATCACAATTACAATATTTATTATTTTTTAAAAATATTTAAGAAAAAAAAAACTAAAAAGTTTGTGTAAACTTAGTGAATTTCAAATGAGTTGAATGTTACAAGAGATAATACAAAATTGTGTAACAAAATAAATTTTTTCCAAATAAAATAAAGTTAAAACTAAAGATAAATGAGAATATAAGTCCTTCGAGTTATTGTACTCGATTAAATGCTAAAAATTAATATAATTTGATAGAATTGAGATTTATTTTTTTTTAAATGTGATACATTATTTGAAAAAGAACATAAAAGTAAAATGAAAATATGTAATTGAGGTGTGACAAGAATAAAAGTGTGATGAAGATTTAAATAAATTTTATGAATATTGAATGAGTTAAATAATTGAGAAAATAAGAAATTGTATAATAAAAGATAAAAAAAAATATGTCTTAAATGAAATGAAACAAAAGATAAAAGAAAATAGTGAAGTGAAATAAAAAAAATATAATAAAATTAAACTTTTTCAAGTTACTGATAATATTTTAGTAATTTACGAAAAATGAATAAAGATATATAAAACGGTGTTTATATATTCGTTATAGTTTGATAATTAATCAAATAGGATAGATATACTGTTGCATCAATACTACCTTAAAATAAAAATAGTTTCAAACAATATCCTTAAAAATGGATTTATTTACTATCAAATGAATGTAGATCTAACAATTCTTCTCATTCGGCCTAACTTTTTTAAAAAGTGAAAAATAATGTTAAGACGTCAAAACAAATATGTATTAATGACTCAAAAATATAACAAAAACATATTTACAAAATTTATATTTACAAAATTCGTGCGTCTATCACGATGGAAAATTTTTATTTAGTTTAGTCATCTTTGTTTATGTTGATGATATGATTTTGATAGAAAATTATGTTTAAGAGATTTTTTTGTCAAGTCTCAACTTGCTCATTTATTCAAAATTAAAGATTTTTGTGGACATGTTTTCTTGTATTAGAAGTTGTTAGATAAAGGAAGGAATGATACTTTCCTCAACCAAAAGAAATACATTTTAGAGTTTCTAGATGTTGCAGACTTGTTAGGATGCAAACCTTGTAATACTCATATGAATCATCAAATAAAGTTCCATTCCAAAGAGAGTCCTCTACTTCAAGATATTTCCATATATTGACGGCTCATTGGACAACTCATCTACTTGACTAACACTAGGCCTGACATTTGTTTTGTTGTCAATTTTCTTATAAGCTCCTACAATCATTGGACAATTCTTTGTTATCTCAAAGTTAATCATGATCGGGGGCTTTTCTTTATTAGTGATTCTCCTTTACAACTGAAAGATTTTTGTGACTCGACACTCGCCGCTCAATTACTGGCTTCTGCATTTTTCTTGGTGATTCATTAATTTATTGGCGATCCAAGAAGGAAAACACAGTTTCACGATCCTCTTCTGAGGTTGAATATCGTGTTTTGGCATCGACAACCTATAAAATTCAATGGTTGTCTTATTTGCTTCGTGACTTACATATTGATCCGCAAGTCACTGCAGTTCTTTCTTTTGACAACAATTTTGCCTTACATTTAGTTGTCAATCTTGTGTTTCATAAGCGAAATCGATTGTCATGTGGTTAGAGAAAAGGTTTGTGATGATGTTCTTCGTTTGCTCCCTATCAATACCAAGTCACAGGAGGTTGCTGACATCTGTACAAAACCTCTCATACCCAAGTTGTTCTTATATCTGGTTTAATTGATCTCTATGCTCCATCTTGAGGGCGATAATAAATGATAAATAATTATATAAGAATCATACTAGCTTTATAGTATATTATCAGATATTCTTATATCTGGTTTAATTGATCTTTATACTTCATCTTGAGGAGGAAAATAAATGATAAATAATTATTATATAAGAATCATAGCATTATAATATATTATCAAATAATAGCATTATAGCATATTATCAGATAATAGCTTTATAGTATATTATCGGATAATAAATATTTATTATATAAGAATCATTAGTGCAATTATGTTAGATAGAGTAATGTACTTCATATATAGAGTATTTTACTATATCATTTGTTTTTATTTTGTTCATTTATGTTCATTTCTTTATTTTTCATAACATGTGTATAATATGATATCTTTATTATGGTGTCAGAGTTTATCATAGCACGGTTGTTGGATCACCCGCTATCGGGCCGCTATTAGACCACCCTTAAACAATATAGTCCCGACTAATTCTTCATGCACCTCCATGATCTCATCCGGACACCTCATCCTGTTAACCTTTTGGTGTCATCTGGTTTACATTCTATTTGAAATTTTTTTAGATAATATTAACTATATCAAACTGTTCACCTTCCTAAGTTAATGTCCAAACCTAGTTTTATTCAAAATTAATGTAATGTGCATACCACCACCCAATTCACCCAATTAAAAAAAAATAAGAGACTCTTTTGTTGCTGCACTGCACATTTACTCATCTTCTCATTTTCCAATAACATTTTTTAAATGAAGAGTCTCTGCCCCATTTCCAAGAGTCTTTTACTTTTCCCTCACCCTCACTCTCATTCTTGATTGAGTTTCATTTCAAATTCAATTAAAATAAAATTAAATTAATTTAATTAAGACAAATGATCTTGTATTAAATTAATTTAATTAAGGATATTTTTGGAATTCGAAATTTTATGGAGGTGTAGGACGAGATCATGAAGGTGTATGAAGAATTCGTATATAGTCCCATGCACGAGGACGTGAGGGGTGTGTTGGAGATTCCACATCGATTAGAGATAAGATCATTCAATAGTTTATAAAATGGATGCAAACCTCACCTTATAAGTCGATTTTGTAAGGTTAAGTTAGGTTTAAATTCCACCTCTTGATATAATATCAGAGCCTATTCTAGCACGGTTCTTGGGTCACCCGCTATCGGACCCGAATTTTGCTAAGATGTATATGCACAAACAACTTTTTGAAAAAGGTGTTTGTTGAAATTTTTCTACCATGAAAATGAAAGAAAACAACAAGAAAGAACAAGATAAGGGGAAAAAAATGAAGAAAAAGGTCAGAGTGAGCTTGCAACAAAGTTTTTTTTCTTAAAAAAGCTCTAATACAATAACAAATTGAAGTATCAATTATAATTATAATTGATGGTATTTTGCGGTTTTACATGTAAAAGACACGATGAGAAGAAGGAAATTGACAAACATGAAAAAAAAAAAAAAAATATCATTGAAAAAGAGTATATGATACAAAAAATAAATAATATATATATATATATATATATAAGAAAAACAAAAATAACTGATAACTATATCAGTCTTCAACCATCTAGAACTGAGAAGTAAGTTGTATTTTTACTGTACTTTTTTTCTAGTTACCTGAGTTTGGGTTTATAAATATATGATTATTCGCTTTAAAAAAATCATCAATTTTTTAAAATAAAATTATTATTATTATTCAAAATATAAACTCAAATGAAAAGTAATCTTAAAATATAATCATATTAGTTTTTCTAAAAAATAATTTTTCTATGAAATATAAATTTAAATTAAGTATTTTTAAAATAAATTTAATTTTATAAATTTAAATAAAAATCTACACAATCGAATTACACGTCATTATTCTATTGTAAATTTTATTTTGGTTAATTGACTCTTAAAAATTATTTAAATGAAAATTATTAACGATAAATAATTATTTAAAAAGTAATTGAAATACTCGTTATCACGTATATACTCAGATAATTATTCAGTACCATTATGAACCTTTAAGGAATTTTTTGTCCCTACTTAATCTCCAACTATCCGTTTAATTATGGAATGAAAAATAAATAAATAAATACAGGACGATGGTTGAAGGCAGCTAGCAACAGAGGTTGAAAGTGCATTAGTTAGCTTCAGACAAGTTTCGTCATAAAAAATAAAAAAAATCCATAATGTAAAATTAACTTACATATAAATTCATTTATAAAATTCTTAAATATGATATTTCTAAATTTTAAATTTTATTTTTAAGATATATAGAGAAATATATTTTACTGCAAATTTTTATTGTTTTTTCTAATATTCTTGATTAGAAAGTTATTGGAACTAATTTTTATTCTATAACTTATATATGGAGTAACATTATTTGAGGAAACTATCTCCCTGAAATTGATGTGGTTTTGCTTGAAGCTCAAAAGTTGTGCCACTGGCTTCTTTTTTCAAAACAAACAAAAGGCACTCCTAATTTCGTTTTCGGACAATGAAGGTGCGAAGGAGAGGTTGTTGTAAGAAAATGATTAGGCCATTAATGAAGAGACACATGCTTGCAGAAACGCACGCAAATAGCAAAAACTTATTAATTGCAGGCTGTTAATTTTGAGACCATTAATGACGTCTAACTCAAAGGACCATTAAAGTCAAATCCCAATTTTCTTGTCATTTTCAATACACCATCATCGATTGAAAGAAAGTTAACGACTTAGCTTTGAAAATTCCCTTTCATTACAAAATGAAGTCCTTCATCTTTTTTTACCTTAGAGAATTATCTTAATTTGTATATTTCATGAAAATATATGTAGAAATCTAAGTCCGTTTGATCCATCTTATTTTAAATTTATAAGTTAAAGTTAAATAAAAATAGAAGTTATTTGTCATTTCTCAGTTTTTTTAAACTTAAATCTTATTTTAAACTAGATTTTGTTTGGTAAGCTTTTCAAAAGATTTTTTTTTTGTTTAAAACTATTTTTGTCTAATAGAAAACATTTTGTCAGATATTCTCTCATTTCATTTTCTAGTTTTTAATGAATAGGTACAAAAATGTAACATCATTGTTGTGTTATTTTTTTCTGAATATTTATATAAAAAATAATTTTTAAATTTAGTTACTTGTTTTTATTTTATTCATATACACATGTATAAATTTTTAAACATTAAAATAGTATAAAATATCTATAATTGTTTGCAAATGTAAGAAATGATAAAATTCATGTTTTAGATAACCAAATAAAGCTTTAACTGATATAAAATCATTAAATGTTGTTATATAATATGTTTGTTTAACTATAAAATATCAACTTTTTCCTTATTGATGGAACATTTTCTTTGAATAAATAATCTGAATAGTGTCCTTGAAAAGTTGGTTTTTGTTATTCTTTACAAATTTTGTGTACTACATTATACAAACAATAATTTTTTTTTAGAAAAAGGTAAATGTGGGGAGAAGGCAACAGAAGTCAGGGGAATCACGTTTCATTGTTATTTATTAAAAAAATATATAATATAAAATACGAAGTTTCTTACTTGTTTAGTTCTGCTTGTTCTTATTGAACAAGCTACTTATATTTTAAAGAGTTAGTTTTAAAAACTATTTGACTCTTCTTTTTTCAAATAGAAAAAAAAGATTGAGTTAAACATACCCCAGTCCATGACTGAAATTAATTTAAACAGCTATTTTAATTATGTTGATTGGTTTTAAAAATAATGTTATTAAAATAAATTTTATCCAGTTTTAAGACTCTGTTTGGTTGGACAGAAGATGAGCTGGTGAAGAAACAAAATTAAAGATTTTAGAAGCAAACAAGGTGGTAAAATGCGAAGAAATGAGGGTAAGATTTGTGGAAACTATACATATATGTTCTCGTGCTGATAATAAAATGGGAGAAATAAAAAAAAAAAAGAAAAGATGTATAATATATGTCAAACAAGAAAAATACACGTGTATTCTTCTTCTTGTAAATGTGTCAATCAAAGATAATATAGCTCTTTAAACTTTTCTTACAAAAGTCAAAAAAAGATTGAAAAGACTAGACATGTAAGAACTAAGAACCTCCTTATCACATGCGAAGCATTATTTTATATTGCTATTAGAGTTTTGTAACCCTCGTCTAGACACGTGTATGACTTATAACCCATTTCATAAATATCATACCGTGAGTTGCATTCATACAAAAAAGATCCTTTTCTTTTTTTAAATGCGTTACCCACTTTAGTCAATGCTTCTTTTGTCTTTATATGTCCTTCTATTTAGAAAGTCAAGTTATCACAACATCGTAAGTATTTAGTATTTGAAGAGTTATACTATTCACATATGCTTTTATTATGTTTTATAATACAAACTTTTTTTTCTTTATTCTCTAATCTATTTGTATCTAATCTCATATTTTCGTTGTTCCCTCTTTCTTATAAGTGTATAAATATGTAGTGCAATTTTTATTGTAATATTATTTATGTATTTTTTTAGCAAGGTAGTACGTAGCAATGGTAAGTTGTAGGTTGATGTATCACTAGATTCGAACATTTTTTTGGCTAACTAGCATCATCATTACATACCTCAAATTTTATGTCAGTCTTTTGATAATTATGTAATATTTCATACTTACGTTACCAATACGAGAGAAAGTAGGTTTCATGTAATTTATATTTTTCTGCTGACAAAAGATGAAAAAGTTAATTATTATATATCAGAATAATTATTATTATAAATAACAATAGATCATAAGAGAAAAATGTACGTCTTTATAATATAATAAATTATAATCTTTGATATTTAAGAATTAATTTTGATATTGGAATATCTTTTGTAAATACCTCTCCACTCATATCAGTTGTTAGAGACTGGAGACCGAGAAAGAGTTATTGGTATTGATATTAAGAGATAATTGTTATAGCCTCTAAGTCCTTTAAGAACAATTTATTTTTTTAAAAAATCACCTACATGAGTAAATCATGCTTGCACATCATAATTTTATTACAAAGAAGTCATGTTTTCTGAACATGATTTTGTTTGTATCCAAGTGAAATTATGTTTGATTAACACAACTTCTTTTCGATGTCAAACTATCATATACATACGATTTTTTTTAAGACTCTAAAGTTGTATGAATTTGTGTTAAGATGATACAACTTTAGTTAAACTAAGTGAATGCATCACATATGAATAATCACTAATTTACAAGTATCAATATTCTACTTTCTAAATAATTATTAGTCACGATAAAGTTGTTTCAATTAATAACACTTCACATGTGATGAAGTCATACACCTCATAATGACTTCACGCGTGATGAAGTCATTTAAATCAAAGTAACACTAAAGTTATATCTTATTTACATGCATGACTTTGAGTATAAAGTCGTGCACCTCATGCATGACTTTAACACTTACTAACCAAGCTTAACTGAAGTTGTGTTTTCCTGACACAATTTTACTGTGAATAAAAAAGAATTAAGCATAATGAATTAACTTAAAACAAAGTTTTGTTTGTGTCAACGTCAACGACCAAACATGACTTCACTTAGACATAAATAAAGTTGTGTTAGCTTATTGGTAATAAAGTGATACAATACAAATATAACTTACTCATATGCGTATTTTTGTTAAAATATGCATATTTCGATAAAATCCAAACAAAATTATCCTATTTTTTCTAAACTTTTATTCCAGTGACATATTTTTTAGTCGCTAGTTATCAAATTCACTTAATAGGTAAATTCACTAATATTATTAAAATAATTAAATCATGTTAATCAATAAAACACATATAACAAAATTAAATATATAGTAAACAATAAAGATGAAAAAGATACCTCATACAAATCATAACAAATAAAAGAGAAATAAGCAAATCCAGATAAACTTGATCAGAATATTTATATAATTTATATATTTATTTATATAATTTGGGCGTACATGTTTATATAACTTTTTATATTATTATTCAAGAAAAATTTAAATACATCTTTTTTTTTTATTTTCGAAAAACTTTTAAAGAACGTGACAAAATTCTGAACTCAAAAACTAAAAATAGGATATAATGATTGACTTTAATAATTTTATTTTAATAAATTTGAAATTGAAACATTTATGAGGATGAAAAATAATTTGAAAAACGAACCCTTGATTAAAAGACTTATTTGGATACCGACAATATTTAGAATCACTTAAAAATCAAAAATCAATGTTAGATGTAATTTGTAATTTAAACACACCTCTCTTCGTTAACTTTGTAAACTTTTTAAATATTCTTTTAAAAATAAAATTATAATAAAAATTTCAACTCTAAAACAGAAAACATATTAAATATTGACAAAAGGAAATATAAATAATGAAGAAAATATTATTAAATATAAAAGCTAAAAGAGAATTTCTTCACAATTATAGAAAAAGCAAAAGAGTAACCAAACCTAGATTAAAACATCTTATAACAGTTGAAACGTACTACACCAGTTATTTTTCTCCCCTCAACCATCCACGCACACACAGCGACATTGACATTTGATTCCCACTACTACAGGGTTGCTAACTCTGCTCTACCGCAGTAGGTTCGCATACAACAAAGTGAACAAAAACAATAAAATAAAAAACGAAACACACATTCTAGTACACACACATATAAGAGATTCCACTTTCCAACCGAGTCAATTGGATCATCAGGCGTTCACCTTCGAGCCTCAATATCAAGGTGAATGTGTTCGAGCAGCACCGGAACCACGATATCCGGCGCGCTTAACTGCGGCAAATGGCCGTCGGTGGCAATAACCTCCACGATGGACTCCGCAGCAATGTTCTGGTGGAGGTACTCCGAGATCACCACCGGAACCGCCATGTCCTTCTCCGCCTGTATGATGTGGCAAGGCACACGGATAAGCCCCAGAATGTGTCTCATGTCGCTCTGAAATATCGTCCGCGACACCATCAGCCCTATGTCGGGCCTCATGTTGAACAGCGTTCGACTGAACTCCTGCACCGCCACAGACTCCAAGTCTCCGCCCACAGCCAGCGGCGCAAACCCATAGCACCACGCTTTGTAATTCGCCGCCATAGCATCGAATAGCTGGTTCAGCTCCTCCTGCTCCAACCCTCCGTAGTAATCCACGTCGTTCAAATACCTTCCCCGAAAGGGACAACAAATAATTGAAAAATCAATATAAAAACTAGGCAAAAACTATTCTTTATCTAGCAACTAGTATTTTTGTAACAAAGGGTGAAGCTAGTTAATTTACAATTACCTTGGGGAAGCGCCGACCATAACGACCTTGGTGAATAGATCGGGGCGAGCAATGGAAGCAATAGCGCCAATCATTCCGGAAACAGAGTGGCCAACGAAAATGCAAGATTCAACATGGAGCTCTTCCAAAATGGCAAGCAAATCAGAGGCGAAACCTTCTAAGGTGGAGTAACGCTCGAAATCGAAGTAATCAGGGTTGGTGGTACCCGCGCCCATGTTATCGTAGAGAACGACACGGTAATCATCGAGAAGATAAGGTACCAAGTGTTTCCACACAGATTGATCCGTGCCGAACCCGTGACCCAGAACGATGTAATCGGTGCCTGATCCCAGAATCTTCACGTTGTGAGCTTCCGCTGCTATCCCCATTCGGTCACTTCTTCTTCTTCTTCTCTGTTGTCACTTTTGCTTAGTTACCGACCACGGCGTGAAAGAACGACTTTAGTGTATTCGGATTTACACGGGGAGCTAGTGGAACCACATGTACATATATATACAATAATTATCTTACAAAAACTTGACTCGGAATAGATACACTGCAATTTTATTGGTCACCAAAAAGAAGATTCGAGGTTTTTAGTTGTTCGCTGGATGAGAAATCGAGTGGACAAAAATGTCCCCAGGTAGAAAAAAATAAACACGTGACCCTATCCTCAATTGAATTGAAATAAGCTTTTTAAATATTGAAATAAACTTTATCTTTTAAATTCTTATATTTATAAATTATTTATTTTAGTCACATCCGTGCTATTTTTATTTTTTTCTGGTTACTTTTAAGTTTAAACAAGTTGAAAATATATATAAATACTAAAAGAAATAATTTTAAAAGGTATAGACTAGTGTGTTTGGATTTATAGAAGAAAGTTAGAAAATCATTATATTATAAACATTTAAAACGAAAAAAATCTGTTTTGAGCTTCTTCTTTTTTTTTCTTCTAATATGCGAATATTTTTAACCATGGCATGATAATCGAATTTAAATCGATTATTCTTCATTTAATTAATATTTTTGTTTATACAAATAATTATAATATAATTGTAATGTTTAGTAATTGTATTATTAATATATTTTATTATATTATAATGAAAAATATATAATAAAATAGATAAATTTAATATTTCTCAATATGATATCGTTGAAATAAAAATAAAAAACTAATCATATCAATCATATCCATTACAAACTTTTTATTCAAAATTATTATTATTTTTAATTTAAAAAATCTCGATTTTATTTTTTCACTCTCTTTTCCTTCCTTGCATCTAACCCGAATCCAAACAAGCTCTGTGATAGCAAATAATTAAGGATGTTAAAACTAGTGTTCTGAGCTAACTGGCCAAGGAATAACAAAGTGTTGATCCCGTACAATATGAATTTTAAAGAGTGAACAATCTATTAATCTATCATTACAAAAATGTAAAAAAAACAAATATTAACTTAAGTCCATCCGTTTAATTTTACAATTCATTGATAATATTTATATTATTTATCAAAATTCAATAAATTCTTCTATCGGGTGCCAAAATTAATTCAATTAGTATTTTCATAATTAATTTTTTCTTAAATTCACCTTTTTAAAAAATTTCAAAAATATTAATTTAAATTTATTTTACAAAATTTAGCTTTGAATCTATACCAAAACAAATTTTTGAAAGATATTTCAATTTTAAAATTATTATTTTTATCGATAGAATCCGTGAAATTTTGCTAATGGATGGATTGGATATCCATGAAAATTATTAATGGAAGGATTGATTTAATGTTTTATTAAATATCTAGTTATTTCTTATGGATCAAAATCAATTAATGAAATGTAATATATTGTAATTTTTAAATATTTTTTAATCTATTTAATTTGTCACTCTTGGTCATATTTTAAAAAGGTTGTAACAAACCAGTTTGGGTCACTTTTAAAAAAAATTATATACAAAATAAAAATAAAATATGCGTTTTTTAAATTTAACTGCATTAATGAAACTAATTTTTAACTTAGATAAATTATTTGATATAAAATAATGTTCTTATCTTTCTTTTAAAAAATATTATTATTATTTTAAAAAATAAGTCTGCTTAATCTAAACTCGTCTGAACTAAAAATTAACGAGAGTAATAAAAGTAGTTTGATTTAATTTAGGTTATATATTTTTGTCACATATAATTTGGAAATTTTATGAATTTATTAGAATAGGTAGATTTAAAAATATGTAAAAATTGGTAAGTCAGTATTTGAGAAACACGAGTTCACACTTAAAAAGTTGTCATAGACAAGTATGACTTCAATGATAACTGGAAATTAATAAAAAAGTGGTCCGAAAAATGACTGACTTGCACTGTGAGAAAGGTTTTGAAGAAGATTTTGATTTACCTTATTCTTTTTATACTGAAGTGGTTATATCTCTTAACATTTTTATTATTATTATTATTATTATTATTATTATTATTATTATTATTATTCTTTAATTTTAACAACACATTAAGTATATCAAAGTCTTTTTAAAGAATTTTCTCGTAACGAAAATCGTTATCCGTAATTTTCAATTATCATTGAAATTGTGTTTATATGTGATAACTTCTAAAGAAAGAAGTCATACTTCTAAAACACATCTTACCTACTTTTATGATTTTTATAATTTGATGCAAAATTAGACTATCCCTATAAACTTTCTCATTCTGTTCATTGTACGACTTCGGTCCCACTGTATTTTATGAACAAATAAACAAATCTTTCTTTAAGAGTGGACCACGTGAGCTATTATGATTTAATCAACTTCTAAATAGATACTGTATTAAACACCTTTAAGAAACCAATAACACATTATCCAATATAACTTTTATTACTTGCTAACCTTTATAAACCTACAAAATTTGTGATATCTTACAATCAGTTTTTTTTTTTCTGTAACTTTTTGAAAAATTTAATAAAAAACCTAGAATGTTTTTAAAAGACATGATAGGCTTCCACTTGGTAAAGATAAAAACAAGATACATTTTCTGACTTTTAGTCCTTGTTTTCCGTTATCGATGGTCCTAATTAATGGGAACTTGACATTTTCGTTACAAACATCATGGGCATCAAACCCAGACAAAGACTTAGTGCAGTTGGTCGAGGCCCAGTTAATGCACATTGTGTAACTTGGCCATGATTTTGGTCCAGGTGATTGTGATAAAAGAGGAAAAGTAAGACAACTTTGTAAGAAAAAGACTTAGCAAGAGAAACCCAAAGAGAAGGACGGTTACTCTTAATGTTTATCTTATTTTATTTTCACTTATTAACAGTTAATAATAAAAAACTTCGAGTATTTGAACACTGGACCGAACTTTTTAAACTGTTTTTCTTTGTTTACATTATAGCAAGGGAAAAAAGATAGAATTTACTCGAGAATTTTTGTTGTTGAAATTATGATTAATTAAAAATTATATAATCACGTTAAAAGATGTTAAACCTAGAGACCACGGCATCCCTCCCCGTGTGCCCACTTCCAAACTGGGCACTAAAGCACAACATGTCTTTATCAGATTATAGATATTTTGGTTCTAAAGCAAAGAAAGTGCCCTGTTCTTCAGGTCACCTTAAAAAAAGAGAGAAAAATAACAAAAATAATAAATAGTTGGACAAAAATAAATTCCAAGATATATATATATATATATATATATATATATATATATATATATATATATATATATATATATATATATATAT
>Ga0099824_1001740_pt1 | contig 31236 bp, 16 predicted proteins | sample SiratrowhiteBW_FD_76837 | JGI IMG/M metagenome (GOLD analysis project Ga0099824, IMG submission 76837) | Root nodule microbial communities of legume samples collected from California, USA - Siratro white BW | ecosystem: Host-associated > Plants > Roots > Nodule | place: USA: California... | reverse complement strand
TATCCACATTATGTTATGTACATGCATTGTTTTGGTGTGATAACATATAATATGTGTTGTAATTCAAAGATTACAGTATTCTTTGATGAATGGTTTAAGAATTGAATTGATTTGTGATACATGGAAGAAATATGTCGTTTATTGACATGTATCACCATGATTCAATTGATTTAATTCTTATTAAGGATGATGACTTGATTATTTCAATTAAAAGTGCGCTCTTATGGTTGTTGAATCTTCAAGTCATAACATGGACAAAGTGGGAGATTGTAAGAATATTTGAAATAAATATTATTATAATTATGGTCCATGTAATTTTTAGGGTTGACTTTAATAAAAGAAAGGTCAATGTAATGGTTGTTACCTTATGAGGCTAATAAAGTCAGTGGGGATTTTATATTATTATAATATAAAATAAATCTCTCTCCTCTCCCTTCAGAATATAAAAATAAAAGATACACTTTCAAAAAGGGATTGTCAGTTTTTACATATGTACGGTCTCTTTTCTCACCATCAAGAAAAGAACAGGATAAAAGGGAGAGAGGGAAAAATTCCAAGATTAACAAAGATCATCAAAGAGCATTTGAAGATTAACAGAGATCATTAAAAAATATGGATCCAGGTACGTTTTTCTTCTATATTTGTGTGAGAGTCATAAAATTCAAAGATCCTGTGAATTTAAGATAAAATTGAAAATGAATTACATTTCTCACTTTTAGCTAAGTATTCTTTAACTTGTTTTTTTTTTTTAATTTCTGTATTTGTTTTCGTAATAAGTTCTTTTAATTTTGTAATGAATTTAAAATTAATTAAAACAATATTATAAATCAAGGCCTCTTAGATAAACGAATGTAAAGATTAACTTCATGTTACTTAACAAAATACTCAAAGAAATAATAATATAGTTTTAACAAAGCTTGGTGTCAAAGAGGATTAGTAGATAAATTTTTCTTGTTTCTTTTGTTTGTGAATGTTTATATATGAAACTTTAGTGCGAGACATTAATGGTATATTGAGGTTATAGCCAATGATATTTAATATATCAACTCACTTCTTAATAAATATAATATATTTATCTTGTTTTATTTGTTAGTTATCTTTAACTTTGTACAATGGACTGAGGTGTTATAAACTATATTATTAACCTCTTTTCATACGTTTTTTTTTTTTTCCATAATGCGTGCTTTTTGTGGACCTTGCTTAAATCATTTTGTCAGATATGATGAACATTTTATTTCTTTATTAAAGATATCATACATATATTAAAGAACAAAACTAATTCAAATAAAAGTGGACTATGCATGTGCTCAAAAGAATGTATATGATAAAAAAAAATGTAAATGATACATATGCTAATATTTTAAAACATTTTTATTTTATATTTAATCAGGGTTTTAACGTATATAATTCCTCACTCTTTTTTTAATGATGTCATCCGGTATAAGCTTGTTTTGTAAATACATATTTTAATATATATATATATAATAATAATAATAATAATAATAATAATAATAAATAAAAGATAGCTTTAAATGTACACTTCCTCTCTAATGCTACTCATTTTGTTGATTTTTATGTTTTTTTCTCTAAAGACATCTTCATTTGTCTCTTCTCCTTTTCTTTCTCATTCTTTAATTTGTGTTCTTCTTTTGTGTATTCACATTCATTTGTTTCTCCTTCTTCTTTTTTTCTCAATTCTTAGATGCCAACATCTCTAAAAAAAAATAAATAGAAACGTTGTAACAATATCTCTTTCCTTGATGATGGTAATATTCTTAACACTTAAGTAAGTTTATACCGAAATAAAAAAAATGAGAGTCTTAAGATATCAACTAGTAATTGAAATGTTTTTAAGTTAATGGCTTAAAAAGATAAACAAGAGATGTTTGTTACACATATAGAGATTTAACATATAATCATGTCAATAATTTTTTAGAAGCATGTTTTAGGAGGGGAAGAAAAAGGAGGTTGGTACATTTTGTCTTTTCAATTTCTACCTACACAAGTCACCAATTAAAAAATTCAGAGTCACCCTTTGACGTTAGGATGCAAACATTAGACAATGCAAATATTAGATGAAGCAGACATTGGAGATGTACACACACATTGCAAACATTAGACAATGTAGTTTTAAGATGATGTCTTCATTAGATAATGTATGTCAACTATTTTGGCTTATTAGATGAAGATTTAATTTTATATAATTGAATCTTTCTCCTGATAGAGCTTTAGTAAAAACGTTTGTTCATTGATTAACAATATTTATAAAGGTTAATTCAAAAACTACTTTTTGCTATGAAAATGATGCTCAAAACCTAAATAATCTCTCAATCGGTTTTGTTTTATAACATCCAACTTTTGTAATTTAAATAACAACATCATTTTGTCTCTTATTTTCTTAGAAGACGAGACATTTGACCAATAGGACATCTTTCACTTCTTTCTTTTTGTTGCTAATTTCAGTATAATATGTATCACAATATTTCACTAACTTAAAATCTCGAGATTTTTTGGAGGTTAATAGTATCTACTATATATCTAAAATTACTTTAGCAATTCTAAGCTAATTTAACAACTTTGAGGTACCAGCAAGTATTACCTACATGCTCCTGACTCATCTAAAGAATGTCTTATTACGTGTTGGATAACTCATGGAATATACCCTTTGTCTTTTAATACCCATGGATATTTAAAAATAATATTTAAAGTTATTAACAAAATTGCGTAATAAAAATTGATATAAATTAAATTATTCAAATAAATTATACCACAAAATATAAGTTTAAATTAAATTGACCTAAAACAACTTTAACTCCATAAGTCTAAATAAAAACATAAGTCTAAAACTAAATTAAACAATGTTTCTCTCGTTAATAACACTTAATTCTTAAAAAGATATCTAAATGAATATTACTAACAACGGATAGTAGGATAGTATATCCATGTGATGGATACTTTGATACTTGCACCTATCTCGCTAATAAGTAAGTAGTTAAAATACTCATTACCCACATAGATTAAAATCACATGTTTCCATTTTACATTTCCTTCACTATCCCAATAATTTTTTGCCACGTCAACTACTATAACATGAGCACTAAATGCAATTAACCATTTTAACACACGTGACAACAAATTATTAGAGGTACAAGGAAAGAAACACACAATGGAGATATGTAATTTTAACACATCTTTTCAAGGTATACTCATTTGATATCCATTGTGAATTTTACTTGTCATAACAAAAACAAAAAAAGTGATATCATTAGATAATAACTAAATATTTGAAATTAAATAAGTATTAACTAAGCTTTTGAGAGTGATTTGACAACAAAATTTTTAATTTTTAACATTGTAGGCCTTGTTTTTACACAATAATTATGATATTATAATTATGAGTATTTAACAACCACACCTGGCACATACTTACTTTACAATCTTATGCGGCACTGATGTGGCTAACATAAATTATGTGTAAAAAACATTTCAGGATGGTACTGAGAGTCATTTTTAGGATTTACATATTGGGGTTTTATCTAGAATGCTACCCAGCATATTCCATCAAGGGTTGAGAAGCAGTGAGTTTGAATTTCAGATCTCTTGAATCTAGCCACTGTTATCGCCGCTGCTGTTGTCGTTGTCGCTGTTGTCGCTCCTGCAACCACCGTCGATTTTCGACCACCGTCGCTCGCCATCGTCGATGGTCTCCCACCATTGCTCACCACCGCCGCTGTCGATGGTCTCCCACCATCACTCGCTACCGCAACCACTGTCACACGAAATCTCTCATGGGGGCACTGGACTCTTATGACGTTTCAAATTTTAAATTTAAATACTTCAAATCTAATTATGCTCTTCCATAACAAAATATCTTAAATGTCTTTCAAAAAGAAAAATCTTGTTTTACCCTTATTCACATATACAATTATGTCACGTCAGTAATTAAATTAACATTTGATTGTATGTCAGGTGTGATTGTCAAAGCAAAATTTTCCTATAATTATTCACATTGTTTTATTATGTTTAGATAATGATTTTATCTATAATGTTTCAACAACATATTTTAGGTGTTGCCTAACATTTAAACAACAATTTTTAAAATGTTAGTTGTATGTTTTGTTTAAATCCTGCTTCTTTAAATGTTGTTTCTTTTTAATGGAACACTTTCTTTTAACAATTAATTGAATATTAAACAATATTTTATAAATTGTTTTCGTTTACCTAAATTCTATAAGGTTAAATTTTAGTCAAAATTTATAATAGTTTTTAAATGTAATCATACATTTAAATTACAATTATAATATTTTTAAAATGTTATTATATATTTAGGCTAATAGTTTTAAAATATGATTTATTCCTTTCACATAGTTATAAAACATGTAGTTTACGAGATAATTAAATGAATAAAAAAAAATAATGAAATCAATATTTTTTAACTAAGAACAACATAAATATTATTTATATTTCAATATAAAAGTCACATATTAAAATATAATTCAATATATAAAAAAAATTAATAATTAAAAATAAGATCTAAAAATTAAAAAAAAAAATCCATAATGAGCAAGTTATTCAAGCATAATAATCAAACATTATTTATTTAAGAACACTATTCATACATTAGAAAAATCTTTTTAAATCCTATACAAATTGACTATTTTTATTTATGAAAAAAAGGCTCTTAGAACTTTTATCTAATTGGCAATTTCTTTTATTTTTTTCATTAAAAAAATCATTTCATTCTCAATGTATTTTGTATTTTTAGCATTTATAGCAACAATCTTTTGCATTATGAATTTTCTCTTGATCCAAAAAATAATGATAAGAACTTCATATTACATTCCTCCTTCACTTTTTTCTTATCTTCTTTATTATTATTAGTAAATGCTTCTTTTTTTTAATTATTTGAGCATGTTTACGATGCTTTTTCTTGTTATATGAGAAGAATAGTTTAGTAAAATATTGTTTTTAAGATTCATTTTCTGTTTCACGAGACCATTTAGTCTCAGTATCTACTGAAACTTAAATTAGATTGTTTGATTGTTTGATGAAATCATCCAGTGATTGCTTTTTTATGAAATAAGAAGTATTATTTATGTGTCTTCCTTATTAGTCTTATGAATGTTATACCGTATATCTTGTGTTTTAAGATAACTTTGAGTTGTATCTAAATGAGAGTTTATTGAGGAAAGAATTGTAATATCGTAGTCTCTATGATGTAGTGAATTTTTCCATTGACCTAGATTAAAGTTCACTAATACTTCAATTGAACTACGCTAACTTTCTATGTGTAATTTTCACTTCTTCATCTGTTACTCTTTACTTTCTATTATTTAGAAAATGTTATTTATCTATTATCATTTCGTTTTATGTGATAAACATTTTGTAACGTCACTTTTTGAGATATCGTTTATCTATGATTAATTTTTTTAATTTAGTTTTATTTCCCAAGAAACTTCACCAAAATAAATTAGGTTAAATATTGTTTTCTTGTTTTGTAGTCCGATATTTGTCTAACTAATTTTTTCAATATTTTTACATTATTTCTTTATTCTACATTTGTCTTTAAAAATGTAATTTGTTTGATTATATTAGAGAGATGAAAAAAAAAAAGATTGTATTAATTTTTCTTTTGACATTAATATAATGTCAAATTCCTTTCCCAAATATAAAGTTTTTTTAGTGAAAATAACTTTAGGTTGAACATATAATTCAATCCTATTGATTTATTGTTTAGTCTAACATGAGGTGGAGTCTACAATCCCCATCCAAACCATTTTACTGTAGAGAAAAAATAATTTAATGCTAAATATTGACAGGAGAAAGTTGAACTAAAATTGTGTTAACGTGTTACTATCAAAATTTATGGATATCAATGAAAAGATTAAAAGCGAGTAGACACAGTTTTTTTTTTTTTTCTTAATCTTAAAATTTATGAATATCTATTTTCCTTCTTGGCCTTATTTTGTTCCGTAAGAGTCAAACTCCTATACAATTTTGCCAGCTTGAAAACTAATCAAGAAGTGTAAAGGATAGATATAAAGCCACTTAAGTTGAGCTCTTGGGTTAAATTTTGTTCTCTGTTTTCACCTATATAAGACATGTTCTTTATGAATAATATCAAGCTTTTATAATAATAAATAATAATTCCTTTTATGTCCTGTGTTGTTCTTCTTTCTTCTCTCGTTAGCCTTTACAAGAAGCCAACGAAACTTCTCCCTACTTCTGCTCTTGCATAAATTATTATAGACACGTTTTTCTGGGAAATGTTTACAAAGGCAGAGAAAAATGTACCAAACGTAGTAAGAAAACTGCAACATATACACTAAGTTTTATATCGTTCAACACATGTTACAGCCTTTTTCTTCCCAAGTTTATACCTATTGTTAGGAATGACATCGTTCTGTGACAAACTAATCCTTCACATTTTAGAAAGGGTGATTGCTTAATTTACAAAATTCTAAGCTATGAATCAATAATGTTCCTCAGTTTTGGTTGGCCAGAGATTCTTCCACTTTGTAATTTCTTCCCTGCTATGCAGCTTCCTGATTCCTCCATAAAACCCATCTATTTCATTGCCTCTTTCTATATGATGCTTCCTGTTTATCATGGTGTGTCTCCATTTGGATCCAGCTGTGTACTGTGCGAACTCCAAAATCACCATATCTGTCACCACCACCATTTTTTAATCAGTTCAACAGCTAAAACTTTGCTTAACAAGTAGCACAACCACATGGTGTAACCCATTTTTGTGAATTCACAAGACTAGAGATTTTTAACACAAGACCATAATAGCTCATTGATTCATCTTTGATCATGTTTTCCATATGATGAAAACACAAATTCAGCTATAACTCACACAATTTGTTTAATTCTGTTTACTACAAATTACAATACAATGAAAACTTGATTTTAGAAAGTGAATAGGGCAGTGGAACTAGATTCAGTGCAATCAACTTTCTATCCATTCTAGTAATTGGAGAATTTATAATGGTTTAAGATTAAACAACTGAAATTTCAAATGTGTTTTAATCCTAATTAATCAAGATAAAACATAAACCATCAATTTTCATAGGCAGTTCTCACTTTCTGAACGCCTGTAAAAAGTCAATGCAAGTGGATTCTCTTACCATTATTGTGACAAAGGCAATGGTTCTCATGCCCTTGGCATTGTTCCAAATGAGCAATTACACCATACCACCAACCTACAGTAAAACATCTAAAATTTTATTCCAACAAGATTATGCAAAATATATATATACACACACACATAATCATGAAATTGATATTAATATTTGTTGTTACCTAAAGTAAGATAACACCATTTAATGGAGATAATTTGGAAATTAGCCAAATAAGTGCACAAGAATGAAACATACCATAAGGGAAGTCTTTGTTTCTCCTCCACTGGATCTCAACGTGATCTCCAGGTCTCAAGTCATCCAAGCAGTCAGAGATGTGAAGAGCATGTGAAGAAGAGGGAATTGGTGGCACTCTGAGCCGGTCCCATCCTATGTTTTCCTCAGTTGTCCATCTCCCATGAGGTGAGTACCTGCCCCAAAAGAATGGATTTATCAACCTTTCAAAATTTGGGAAAAAAGCCATCCTAAAAAAGTTTTGTCATGACATCAAATTCCAACCACAGGGACAGTAGGGCAGGTACACACATAACCTCAACTTTGAAGGAATCAACTTTTCCACATACCTTGCCAGAAAAGTGTCAGATCGAGAGTCATAGCAAAGTTGGGCATCATAACATGAGAGCATGAACCCGGCATGACCGTTCTGAAAAAGGAAAGTGTGAAACAATTGCACAAAATCCCAAAAAGAAGAATCACTGTACAGATTACAGAATATTGGTATCCAGTCATTGAGATTAACAGAAACATAAAAAGTCATAATCATAAATCAGATTATTATGTGCAACAAATTACCTCACGGTTATAGACTTGAGCAGGGAACCAAAATTTGCCACTCTCAAGAGCAAGATACAGAGCCATGAGTGAATCTTCCGGTAATGAGGTACTTGACTGTGTTCCCTTTTCTGATCTTGCTTTGATCCAAACCAAGGGGCGGAAATCACCATGAAGGAAAGCAAATATGCCTTTCGGATTTTGCTGGTTGGAGATCCTCTCTCTGGCCTTGGAGGCTACATGACATTTCCATTGTCTATAAGCAGCATCACCAAATACTTTGCCCCATTTCCTCTCCATGTGTTTCTTCCATAAATGATCACTTCTACCAGTATCCCTAAGATATCTGCACACTGTTGCCATTCTACACAGTTCACGAGGTGAAAGGTACCCAAGGATACACTCCAATGGTAAATCAGGCAAATCCAAGAGAGAAACCTTCCCCTCCTCATCCTCATTCTCCACCTCAGACACCAAACTGTTATTTTTCAATGACATGACAAGAGAAAAAAAGCTACAAGGGGTGCTTGTGCTTCCTTTCTTGAGACTAGAAAGTAGCCAACTTGCAAGGCTCTCCCAAAACCCAATTGACCCTATTTTGGTCCCACTCTCCCTTGACGAGAAAGGCTTACTGGTAAAGGACTTGGAAAGGATTAGAAAGGAGACAAAAGATATAAGCAAGTAAAGCATTGTGATTGAAGGATTATATATCAGAAGGGTCCAAGCCTAGGAGTTTGGCAGAGAGATCAAGCACAGCTGAAAATCAAACCAATGATTTTTCTTATCAAAGAGGCAAAAGATCCACCAATGGAAGAGAAGAGTGGTGAGGTGAGGTGAGTTGGACAAATGAACTGTTTTGCCTATCTCAGCACCTTAATAAACAAACACACACACAACTTGGTTCCATTGAAGAACTTATGTAAACTACACAACCGACAAGTCTTCACAGCTGGGTTAGTTAAAGCACTTTCCACCTAGAACACAAAATAATCATGAAGGATGATGCTCCTTAAAAATGTGTGTTAGCATCTACACACAGTGAATTCCCACAAAGGAGAGAAACAACATGTACGGGCAGTGGGAGGCAGCTGTTATGTGATTGATGGAGAGGAAGGGTGGCAAAGCAAAGCAAAGAAGTATATTGGTTTGGTTGGATTATTGGCTAGATTAGAATGATGAGGACACCAAAAAGAGGCATGGTGAATATAAATAAAACCAATAGACCCTCTTTAATCACACACTATGCTGAGAATAGCAGAAATGTAATAGGAGTAGATTATGAAGCACGTGGGGTGTGGTGTTGTGTAACTGTACAAATTAATGCACCCAGAGAAATGAATTTTGAATGCAAAGAAGAGCAGAAAAGGGTTAATTAGATGAGCATGGAAGTGGGGTCATGTAAAGTTTAATGAGAAAGTGGGGTTTATTTTGGCGTGGTTAAGTAAAGAGGGAGAAGAAAGGGACATTTATCAGAAAATGAATGATGATTAGATTGCACAGGTGGTGGTAAGGGTGCCATAAAAGTCTACCTGTTCCTTTGCCTAACTCCCACCAAACTCTAGTACTGTCCACCCCAAACACCCAGACAAGGGATTTCGTGGGATTTCTCAATCAGTCCCTACCCATTTCAGGAACCAAAACTCTCTCCTTCAACTCATTAAGACCTCATAAAATCCACCATATTTATTGCTTTTCTTGCACCAAGGACACGAGGCCTCTTCCCCTGCCTTCTGCCTCTGATATTTCCCATCTCCTTAACTTCCACTTTCTAACTGCATTAATTTTCGCCATGTCTCCCTGAACCCAAATTGCTTTCACATTCATTCATAGCCGTTTAAATAAATTTTGCTTATTCTTACCATAACTATTTTGAATCAGTATCATTTATAATATGTCAGTAACTGACAACACAATAATAACCATTGCACACATTATATGTTTTACAAAATTACTTTTGGCTTCTTCATCATTGTTTTATTTACAATCTTATCCCAGGTATTTATTTTACTATTACAAATTATAATACATTATTCAGAGAAAGAATTCTTACTTGTATCAATAAATATTTTTAATTTTCTCATTTTAAAACGTGCATTTCACGCATTACATGCACAAAATATTAACTCTTGCATTTGTCAATTTTTATTTCTTTTATTTTACTTGCTTCTTCTTAACATTTCTTTATCCTTTAACTAAAATTTCAACCGTTTTTCAAAAATAAAATGTCAGTAATTAAGTAATTAAATAACTGAAATTAAAATTATATTATAATTTAAAATTTTCATTATATATCCTATATATAATTTAAACAAAACTTTAATTATAATATAGTTTTTATATATTAAAAAATATTTATGTAAGACGTTTCTTTATTTACCTGTGTTAAGAAGAGATGGTTTTTTATAACAAATATTAAACTTATCGTTATACTTGTTAAGGATATAAATCAAAATTTTATTTATTTAGTTATTTATTTCTAAAGATTATAATCTTTTTAGAATACTTTTTATTTGATTTTTTTTTACCTTTTTCTGTGAGGAGTAAATTTTCATCATTTTTTAATTAGATTTAAACTGTTATAAAGCGATTAAATTTAGATTATTTTAAGATTATTAGAATTTGTTTTGAACAAGTTTATCTTTCTTTTAAGGTCTTTATGCTTTTTCTCCTTTTGGTTCTACATATAAGTGTTTTGGGATTGTACATGTTCAATTAATTAAGAAAGCTATTATATCAATTAGTTCAGGTACTAATCAGTATTTTAGTTTGTTAGGTAGAGTTGTTCTTAGTCTGTGGACGTTTTCAGACAATTTGCAGTCTTTTCTTATCTAAAAGCTATTATTGTTTAGGGAACCACTAGAGAGAGTTGAACCATATTGCTAAATCAATTTTGAGTTAATTTTTATAACTTTTAATTGTCACTCAACAATGTTATTCACTAGATTCTAAGGTTAAGTTTTTTATTATTTGATTTAACAAGCATTTTTGTGTTATTGATTAGTTGATATTTTTTTTTGTGTAATTGGAAAAACATGTTATATTTAGTGTTTAGAACATGTTATAAAGGATAACATTTATTGATTTTAAATTATATTTTTATCGTAAAATCTATTTTTGTTCGATATGTCTATGTTATTTGATTTCAAATTGGTTATTCGAGTATTTGTTCAACTAGTTATATTATTACAAGTAGAAAGTATTGTTGTTGGAGTATCCAACTAGTTGTTCAAATGATAATTAATGTCATCTTCTTAAACTTATGGAGGGTTCATTTAACTCAAGTAAGAATTAAAAGGAAATGAAACAACTTCTTATAATTGCTTGTGAGTTTAGGATCAAAATTTAAGATAAGTAAGACACAACTTAAAATGGAAAAATAATATGAATTAAGTAAGGAAGATAAGTTGAAACACATGTTTTACTAAGGATAAGTGCCAGGAAGATCCGTCACTTAAAAAAGTAAATTCAAGATAACAATTAAACGAAAAAGGGTATCATACTCAAGACATTAAAAATTCTTACAAAATTTTAATTAATTCAATATCAAGTATGAAAAGTATATGATAGACAATCATTTATTGATAGATGAAAAAAGGGGGTAAAAGCTAATTAAAAAAAAAAGAACTATGGTAGGTTCATGTATGTACTATAAAAGTGATATAAAATACAAGTTATAACTTTCTCATTAAAATGGTAGTTAGATCCATGCATATGTTTAACCTTTATATGAATAAGATAATTAAGTACATGAACTTGATTAATTAACTCAATGATGAATTAGTTAAGTTAATGTATCTCCTGACTTTTAAACCTCCTACAGAATTCTAGAAAACTTTGAAAAAAAGTATTTTATTTCTTAATTTCTTCTTCATGCTCTTTATGTCTTTCTTTTGTAAATCTTTATTTTTTTTTCTCTTGTGTATCTCCCTTCCTTCTTTTTTTTTTCTTTTCAAATATTTCATTATGATTAATTTTCTTGTGAGACTTTTATTAATAATGTTCTTTGCTTAATTTATTGTTTGAAGTTTAAGAAAGAGAGATGTTGAAACAATTCTCTAATTTTTAAAATTGTCAAAACTCAAGTAATGATTGAACACTTGAATGATGAGTTAATGTTGATTCTCTTTTTATTGGAATTATGTCTCTAAAGTGTCAAGTTTGTCACTTAAGTTAACTTTGTCACTTAAGTTGTATAGATTGACACTCAAATGAAAAATTTACAACTCAAGCAAAGATAGATAAAAAAAAATCTCTCTCGAGTGGAGGGATGTCTCTCAATCAAGAATCTTTCACTCAAGAAATTATACCTATGTCTCTCAATCAAGAATCTTTCACTCAAGAAATTATACCTATTGACGTAGTCCTTCTCTTTGTTTTATGTGATAACATTATTACACTATAAGTGTTATTAATTAATATGAATTGAAGACAATAACTGAAAATATATTGATATGAAATCACAATTGATGTATAATATCTAAAATTAAATATGTATTGAGTTGATAGAAACTTGTGGTGAAATGTATTGTAATTTTTTGGTAATAACTATAATGGTATTATTAAACTGAAGTATTATATTATGTAGGTAGTAATCAAGGAGTTACTATTGAGTTAATGATATATAGTGTAGGTTAATACTAAGTTACTATGGATGAGTTATTACCACATTGTTTATCTTTATCCACATCCGATAATGCTATAATCATTCTAATTGTTTAGGTCCTTTGAGATTTCCTTCATCCGAAGACATTAGATACTTTTTCTTTACCATCAATGACTATTTAATTATGACTTGGATATTCAAAATGAAATAAAAATATGAAGTTTTTAGTCATTTCAAATATTGATTTACTTTTATCTTAATTGCACTAACAATAAGGTTTAATATTTGGGGACAAACAATGTTTTGAAATTCTATTATAAGAAGTTTGAAAACTTCTACAAAGATGCAGGTGTTGTTAGCCCCTACACTATTTATCATACTCCATAACCGAATGAGGTATATAAAAGGATGAATAAGATCTTCTTATTGAAGAGAGTTATGTTGTCTCATTTTGGGTTGTACAGAAAATACTAAGCTAAAATAGTTGGCACAACATGTTTCTTAATAAATCTGTTTCCACTTACAAATAATGGATTCAAAACTCCTATTAATAAATAGTCTGGTAAGCCAACAAATTATTAAATATTAAATATGTTTAATCTAATGTATTACCATATTTCTAAGCCATAACAACTATTGAGATATGAAAATAGAGTTGAGATTGCAAAAATATTCAAAAACTTATGAAAACCCCACCTAAACAACTATAACACTAATGAAGAGCTAGACTAATTAATAACAACTTTTTAAAACTAATTGAAATTATAAGATATTCACTTGCAGAACTAAAAATAGAAAAATTAGAGTGAATAAAAATTTGATCAATTAAAAAGGTCAAAGGTCCAATGATCTAATTAGAAAAAGATAACAAACAATTTTAGAAGGTTAGAAAGAATATAAGGAGAATTTAAAGAAAAAAATGAAAATATAATAATATTTTATAAATAAATAAAATTGAATTTCTAATTTGTATTCTTAAATATAACTTATAATTTTAATATTTTATCATTTGAAAACAATTTATCCTAAATTAAGAAAACGGATTATAACCTTAAACTAGTTATAATTAATAATAAAAACTAAAAAATAACACTAAAAGTGTTAAAAATATAAAGAATCAAATTCTTATGAAAAAATTATATTGGAAGATATTCACGACACTTTTAAAACTAAAAGCAAAAAAAAAAAAAATCCTATAGTGCATGTCTTAAAATACTTGTTTTGTATTTTACGAAAAGTTTGAATGCAATTCCTAAATAATTTTATTTATTTTAAAAGATAAAAAATATAGTTTATTTCTAAAAAGATGTTTACATTTATTGTTTTCTTAACTAATATGCCGGGGAGCATGGTTATACAAAAATAGATAATAAAAAATTCTAGTATTTTTTATTATTAAACGAATTCATGAGACTCAAATGATATTTACGTTATTCATATATAAAGTCTACTTGCTGATAAACATTTTGTAAAAAGAAACTATTATTAGTACTTGCTAAATTTTCTTATTATTGGATACTAATACATATTGAATAATTATTTATTTTTAATATAATAAATATTTAACTATTATCTTCTTCAACATTGCAACAAGGACTGCCATTAAAATTACCCCACTGAAAACACTTTCCTTGGTAATTAAGTAAACAACGACGTTACTTAAACGTCTAGCTTGTATTTGTATTTTTTTTATCACTTATAAGATGCAGAGATGACATGAACTCGTAGTTAATTAGTGATAATATATGTCACAAACAATTACTATTTTGGTTGAATTAAAAAGTGGATAATAAAACAAAGTCGATAAAAATATGGAATGACAATGAGAAATTATATTTGCATGATTAATTTGGGTATTTTCTTATCGAATAAAGAAAGAGATTACAAAACAAGGGGAATAAGATTTCACTTTTTATTTGAGATGATAAAAAAGAGATTTAACTTTTTAAGTTAGGAATTGTAACCGGTAACATAATAATATAAATTTCCTATTTAATTTATATATTTGATATTTTTATTTTATCTTTAATTACATTTTGAACATATAATGAAATTTCTTATTTGATATATACAATTCATATTTCTATTTTATATTTAATTATAATTTAAAATTAAAAAAAAAGAAGAAAAAAATAAATAAAAACTACTTATATACTAAGAGAAAACTACATAGAGAAACTACATACACTTCATCAGCACAACATATACTACAAATTACTCACATCTTTCAAACATAATACACTATAAAGTACCCACTATTAATTAAGTGATTATATATATATATATATATTATTTTGTTAAAAGATATTGAGACAAGGAGTACCCCATGAATATCAAATTTAAATTTTCAGTTAAGTAAACTATAGCTGATGGCAACTTATAAAAATAGACCAGACAGACAATAATTTTGATGTGAGAAAAGTAGGTATAAGAAGAGACCCAATGAATGGAAGTTCATTTTATCCGTTGTTGAATTTAATATCTTATTATTCTTTGGTTAGCATGGTCACCAACTTTTCTTCAAATTACTTTATCTTCTTACTTCTCTAACCTTCCATTAGGCCAACTACATTTACATTCAAAATTCTATGCCGAAAATGATTTTATATTAGAATATTCTATTTTAATTTGTGTTATGTGAGAAACTCATACATTATTTGTAATTTCTATTATATATCACCACTTAGCAAGGCTAAAAGGTCCAAAGTTTGATGGAAGAAAAGTAAATGAAGAACAAAACAAAAATAACCTAATATAAGTAGTAAAAAAATGAAGAAACCTTATAGTATATGATGATGAGTATTATGCCAATTATATTAATTATCTTTCTACACAAGGTTGTTTAAATTACTTACTAGTTGGAATATTATGCTGGACCAACTTTGTTGAATAAACTAAAATTGTTACATGAATAGCATATAGGGGATTTGTAAAATAATGTAGAACTTGGTGGGGGACCCGAGAGTTTGGGGATCCGGGTCTAGTAAGAAAACCATGTTAAATAAGAAACCGATATTTTATTTTGATGCCCCAAATCTTTGAGTCATTCATATTATTATACAATATGAAGAGTAAAAGCCAAGTAGGCCATCATACACACTACCAAGTAACCTACCAACACCTTTCACAATTTGTAGGATGATTTCATCCTATATATTCGATGGAATCCACATGTAAGATAATGTTGAAAAAAAGCACCCAAAAGAAAATTTTCTTTCTTCTTATTGAAATGCATTTATGAGAAAGGAATCTCTATCTTTTAGTTGTGCATTTACAAGAATTTTAATATGATGAATAAGAAAAATAAGTGTGTTTTATCATATTGTTAGTATAAAAATGTTTATGTTGTTAATTTATACCATAATGTGTTAATTTTTTAAAAGTAAAGATTATAGATGTTAATGATTCGTAATTATATGAAAAAGCAATATTGGTTAACCTTTTACAAATTCTTTATAATATATTTAATTAAATCTTATAGTAGACAGTTTTATTCTTAGATTTTTATATAAAGATTTAAGATTTAAGTAGATAAGGAATAAAAATGAATAAATTTTAGCATAGAAAGGTTGGTATATTTTAGGGTATTGTTGCTTGATGATGTTGCACATTGTTTTTCAGGTAATGAGACAAAAAGAAGTTTTGAGTGCGATATGTCGTCTTGCTCACAAAAGAAAAACATATTGTGTTGGTCCTACTCACATATTCTATATATTTGTATAAATTATTTTTTCTTATACCCAAACTCAAGCAAGCAAAGGCACTTCTACTTAAAATAATTTATTTAATTGCAAGGTAAGCAAAATGGGTCGTCACACTTCACTTCCGAAAAGCACCCACTACTAATTAACAATTTATTATTATACACACATATATTTATTTATTTATGGGAAGTGTTTACAAAACTCACCTAACTATTTATGTAAATTTGATGATTAAACCTTCCATTATGAGCATGTACTCCACAACTATATATGTAACTTTGATGGTTAATCCTTCCATTATGAACATATACTCAAAAAAAAATAAAAATGTATTAGTAACTACTAATGATTCATAGTGTCATATAGAATAATGAATCCTCCATATCTTTGAATTGAGCACCCGCTAGCTTAGGTAACCAACCACTTCCAATATATTCCCAAATTCTTAGAAAGCTTCTACTATAGTAAGAGAGCCATGTAGCATTGTTGGATTTGGGATACTTTTATCTTTCAACCACCTTCTTCAAAAGGAATTTTTTGAGAGAAAAAAATAAAAAATTTGATTTTTTAAAAGTTAAATTAACTTGCATAAGGTTAAAAATAAGCAATTTAAAAATTATATAAGATAAAGTATATAATTAATTTGTACATAAGTTATTTTTTACTAATAGAGAAGTCTATTTTATTTAGTTTTTGTTTTTTTCTGCTACCAATATTTATAAAATGTTAAAATATGTATATGTGTATAATTTTTTCTTTCTTAATTTGAGAAGGGACAAAACGTGTTGTCGTGGAGGAAGGGAAAAGGGACTACTTCGTAATCAACGAAAAACTAAATTATCACAAACACAAAGATTTTTATTGTTAATAACTAAATTCATGGACGACGAGTATATGCTGATTGTTTTTATCTTTTAGTCGAATCACTTTAATATAATATTTATTATTTTATTAATAAAATTACGAGGTTGTTGTTGAAATTTGATTAGAACTATATGATTGACATGATTTGATTCTTAGTTTAGTTTCCTATTACATTCATGTTTAAAACAATTAGCATATAGTTTACTTTGATTCAACTATTGACTTCAACCAGCAATAATATTATTTTTCTATTTTTAAACAAGCGAACCACGTGTTCTCATAAACCAATTAACTTTAGATTCCATAATTAATTGACTAATTAATAATAATAATAATAGTTTATAATAATACATGATGATATTTTTTATTTAACTTACACATTTTTTAAAATTCCTTTAAAGTATATACATGAGGGAATTGCTTTATTTAACTTTTATTTTTTAATATCTTTTACGTCAAATCGATATAAAAGAAATTTAAATATATTTTAAGATTTTTTTTATCTTTTTAATTATATTATTTTATAATGATTCATATTATTTTTAAAACAAAATAAAATGAATTCAATGTTTTCTCAACAAAAAAAACAAAATAATAATAATAATAATAATTAACAACTAATATACACAAGCCTTATGTGAAGGTAGGCTTAGATTGTATTTGCTTGATAGTGAATTTTTAACTTTAGAACCGATTCCTTGTTTCAAAACTAAAAACAACTCAAATGGATTATTTTATAATTTCATGAAGTTATAATAAAATTATTACTAAAAATTAAAAAAAGGTTTATGCAACTTAAAGTTCAAGTTTCGGACATTCCAATGCTGTGACTTGTATTGTTGTGCCTTAGTCAAATCTTTGTGTGTACGAAATAAATAGGATTGCAAGGAAAGACAACTAATAAATGGGCGTGAATTAATAAATAGAGTGAGGAACAGGAGATTAAGACACTCTAGTTATGTTTTTCTTAGATGGACTTCTTCAACACAAACAAAAGGTGGAAATACCACCAAACAAGCCACAACATCAAGACTTCAACATTAATTGGGTCCACACTTTCAACAACACATATATGGCCAAGAGTCGACTCTTACTTTCTTTTCAAACACAACTAAATTCATTGCCAATGTCAACAAATTGAGTTACCCTAAAATATCTAAATTGTAAAATAAAATCATACTTTTTTTTTTTGCTTAAAATATAAATACAACATATTTTATTCTAATTATATAGAGACTAAACTTAGACATTGTACTATAGGTATGGTTGGCCAGATTGAGTCCTCCAATCAAATTTTTAGTTACTATATGTATATTTTTTTTTCAGATTGAGTTGTCCAAATAAATTTTAAGTTTCATCTTATTTAATGATTTGTAGATTATCAAAATGGAACACTAAATTTAATTGGAGGATAACACACAAATTTTAATCTCTCGTAATTCTTCAATTATATTCGTCATTATTTTTAGTCTCGCTTATAAAGTATCATATTAGAAATTGTGTGCTAACTGAGTAACTTGTCATACGAACTCCTAGTCTGACCCAAGGGTCACATAATAAAAAAAAGGTTTGTTTGAAATATTTTCTAGTAGTTCTATAATATTATAATTTTTTTTCAATGTAAAATAGGCTAAAAAACTAAATAAGAAAATGTGATAATTGTGAGAAAATTAAGAACCACAATACACAAGTCAACCATTCATTTTGAAACTTGTAGTTGTCACCTTGATCTCTTACTCTAGATAACCCGAAAGGTTTATCAACTAAATAAAAAAATTTATTTAGTATATATATAATAATTATATATATATATATATGTATATATATAATAATTATATATATATATATATATAATTTAATCTTTTATTTAATATTTTAATAATTAGACTGGTCAAAATAATGAATCTTTAGATTACTAGCCAGTGTGAAATTGGTTAAGAACCAGAATATATATATATATATTAATTCCCGTGCAAATTAAGGTTATTGTTGAAAACATAAAAAAAAAAAAACAGAAAAACAATTTAAAAAGATCTAATGTAAATAGTATCTCCGATGAATGATCTTTGTCTGATTGAGTTTAATGATATCTTTCAATTCATTAATCTGACATCAACTAGTTAAACAACATTTTATTTGGTGTATTATTGATTTCATTTATACATTATTATTATTATTAATAATAATAATAAAATGAACTTCATATTCTTAAACTTTTATTATGATTTTAATCTCTTTCTTATTTTCCTTTCTAATCGTATCAGACTTATTTTCAGGATTTCTACCTTTCATTACTCACTCTTTCTTAAGCAATTAAGTGCATATATATCTTAAAACTAATGTCTCATGTCATGTGCTAATTCCCTTCAAATTCATCACATGACTTTTTTCTCCTCATTCTTTCAAACTAATGAGAAGTTGAAGAGCAATCAGAGTATAAGATGTGAGAAACACAAATCTTATTTAAAGCAAATAACATATTCTAATTCTGCATTACAAGCAAAAGGTATTATGAACATGTATTATCTAGTTATCTAGATGCAAAGAGGTAGTTCCATTTTTCAATCTCCTCCTCCTTATCAAGTTTTCTGATTCCACCAAACCAGCGAAGCATTGAAAATTGTTCCTCATACCTGTTTCTATTCAACACTGATCTTTTATTTCTACTAGCTGGTGGATATTGCTTGAACTCCACTACTAACTTGTCTGCAACAAAGTTAAACATTGCAGAATGAATTTCATATTTGACCCCTCTAGAAGAATAAACAACTTTTGAAGTATGTAAGCAAGGGTAAATATATGTAACATTGAATCAAGAAATGGCGTGTATTCAAGAAATAAAAACAGGGGAAATTAGTAAAAGAAACGCTATTTGGGGTGATAATATACATATATTGGATCCATAAAGAGGAAATTAGTTAAAAGAAATGCTATTTGGGGTGACAAAAACATATATTGGATCCATAAAGCAACTGATAATGGTGCAGGAGGTATCTTTTGGTGCAAAATAGATTTAGATGTGAGAGAGTTAATACTAGTAATGGATTTATAATCCTAAAAGAGACTAACACATATCTAAAAGATTGAAATAGGGAGATCTTTGGGGATATATACCAAGGTAAACACAAAAGAGATGAATATTTTGGTCTGGAGGAGGAGGAAAGGATAAAGAGAAAACAACTTTTTGTTCTCAAAATCAGCTTCAAACAAAACCTCTATAAGAAAAAAAAATCAACAACGAGATGGCTAAAATCACGAGATATGAATACAAGTTATTTTCACAAGCTCTTAAAGTGGAGGAGAGTTAACAATGCAATAAACATTGTTAAAATAGGTGGCGATTGGTGTGAGGAACCTACAAGAATACAAGAGGAGAAAAAAATATTTTTCACTAATAGGTTGAGGCAAGAACCAACTTTAGGTATTAAAATGGATGATGTTGAGTTCTCCTCACTAACACAAGAGGTTAATCTGATGTTAACAGAAAAGTCTATTAAAATAGAAATCAGAAAAGCAGTGTAAGATTGTAATAGTAATAAAAGTCTTGGTTCAAACATATATAATTTTAGATTCTTAAAATTATTTAAGAAAATTACAAAAGGCGATGTAATGAAAGCGATAGATTATTTTCATAGGGATGGGAGGTGGCCAAGTAACACATCCTTATAACTTTGGTATCCAAAACTAAGAACCCGCTTCAGACCAATATCTTTAATAGGAATTTTGTATAAAATTATATCTAAATTTCTCTCTAATACACTTAAGAAAAGCCTACATAAGATCATTGATTTGAAACAATATGCATTCATTAATTGAAGAGGACTGTTAGACACCGTGTTAATAACTAATGAGGTGGTGGATGAAATTAAGAGAAAAAAGAAAAGTCGTATAATTGTTAAGGTAGATTAGGAGAAGATATATCACTTATATTTTTATATCATATGCTAGGAAGATTACGGTTTTGGTCTAAATGGATAGATTGGACAAGGGGATGTATGGAATCATCAACCATATAAATCTTGGTTAGTGATAGTCTAACTAATGAGTTAATACCATCAAAAGGATTGAGACAAGGTAATCTTTTGGTGCCATTCCTTTTCTTAATAGTGGTTGAAGGTTTAGTAGGCCTTGAGAGACAAGCATTAAGAAAAAATATACTAGTGAGTATAAGGGTAGGGAAAAAAGAGGTTGAGGATCAATTGCTACAATTTGCAAATGATACCTTAATATTTTGCAAAGTTAATACAAAAAATATTCTAGTTGTGAAAGGATTTTAAGGTTTTTTAAGCTTACATAAGGACTTAAGGTGAATTTGTACAAAAGTAGAATATGGGGTATAAGGGTAGAAAATAGTATCAAAGAAGGTATCATGACGATCGTAAACTGCACTATCATGGATCTTCCATTTACATACCTGGAGATACAAGTAGGGGGTAACCACAGAAAAACCCCTTTTAGCAGGCTATGATAGGAAAAAATTAAGTAAAGATTGGCTAAATGCAAAGCAAAACACATTTCATTTGTCGGTATAGTTACCCTAATTAAACCTTTGCAAATTGGGATATCTTTGTTCTGCCTATCATTGTTTAAAGTGTCAGTTAATGTGGAGAAACAAGTTATGAAAATTCAAAGAGACTTTCTCTGAGATTGGGAACATGAGAGTAGAAAAATTGCTTGGGTCAAGTAGGATAATATATGTAAACTAAAGGAAGAAGGATGGTTAGGTTTCAAGGATCTGAAAATCTTTAATAGTGATTTATTAGGAAAGTGCAAGTGGAGCTTAGGAAAGGAAGAAAGAAAGATTATGAAAAGATGTCATAGAATCCAAGTATGAAACATGAAAGTCTTTTAATAGTAGTCTTTTAATATTTTAACATGAGGTGATATTATAGAAAGATGAAAAAGGAAAACTCAGTTGTAACATTATAAAGGAATGAATTCTTGTCAGTTGAGGTTTAACAGCTGAATACTATGTAAGTAAATCAACTTTATTAGTGCAAAGGAAGTTTATTTTCAAACATTAATAGAAATGAGAGATGGAAGGTGAATGTTTTGAATATATTTTTTGCAGCATTCTTTCTATCATACGCAGGACCAAAAGGAAACAAGTAAACTAGTTGTTAAGGAGTATAGGTCGTAGTGCATGAAGTCTTATGTATATATCTGTCATGGGCACTATATATTTTATCTGCATTCCGTTGTAATAGACCCAATTACAGCTGTAATTAGACTTCGATAGACAATATATATTAACAAGAGTAGGCGGTTACAAGAACTTGGGAAGCAAAACAATGATTAGTGCTCTAATGCCTACAAGCGATAATCTTTTCTTGTGAATGTGTGTATAAGGGGATGCTTCTACTCTCCCAAAGGTCTCTTCAACCTAATCTCACTAGCATTTTTTGTCTCAGACCTTTGAGGAGGATACAAGGATTTAAAGTCTCCAGCATTAGCGTGAAAATAATTGTATACCGAAAGATATATCTATTATGTTAGTTACTGCAAAAGAGGAAGAATTCAATCAAAGCATGGTACTTTATGTCAGATTTGTTTATTATGAGGATAACAATAAATAGTGTGTGGTTAAAATTCTGGTATGTAATAAATATTGTAAAAGGGTATTCTAAGTGTTTATCTATTTATTTAATTTTTTATTATCGATATAAAAATGTATCCTAGAACAAAATTAATTAAGTTCACAAAAACATTATTTGAAATTAAAGGGAAATGTACTCTCACTTGTACACACAAGATACTTCAGCATTTGTGAAACCTTTGAGGTGAATCTCACTTACCACTATATTGGCAACGGCAATTATTCACATCTTGGTTGCATGTTTCCAAATGACCAATTACAGCATAGCACCAATCTGTATTACTCATTCAACATAGGAAATAAATTAATTACAAAGAATAAGTAATGTTTGATTATTTGTTATTCATAGTCAAATTCTTGATATGAAGTTATGGTGAATAAGAAATAATGATAAGTTAAACAAGGAACATATACTCTTGATATTTAAAGAAATATATGTTATAAGAGTGAATTAATTACTAACAATAAGGGGATTCTTTGCGTCTTTTCATCTGAATCTCAATTTGATCTCCTGGTTTCAAATCATTCATACAGTTAGACATATGAACCTCCCTTGGAGAAGTTTCAACTGGTGATGATCTCAACCTATCCCACTCAATATTTTCCTCAGTCAGTCGCCACCCACCAGTTGGAGACCTGTAAAATATATACCATATATGCCATTAACAATATTGAACTATCATTGCATTTCCTTTGGATCTTTATATATTACACAATTAAGCTATGTTAAAGAAAAGAAATACTATCTATTTTCACAAAGATTTTTTTTTATAATTAAACAAAATTTATTCCAAATTACCAAAATTAATAACTTTCACTTTAGATCACGAGAGAGTCTTTAAGAGAATCATTAAAATAGGTGATTTCCAATAAATTTTACTGAATTATAGGATTAGAATATTGGAAAATAATTGTCAGAAAGAGGGTAGCAAACATTTCTCTATAGAAAAATATTATCATTGAATTTTACTCCAAATTAAACAAACATCAGACATCACTGACCAATTATTCTCAAAGAATTGAACTTTACCTTGCTTTGAAGGTGTCTCTTTTAGAGTCATAGCTGACTATGGCATCATAACAGAATAGTTTTGAAGTCTACAACCAAAGTTATGCACCATATAACCATTAATTAGTGTTACCCTATACACTTGAAAACACACACACACACACATATATATATATATATATATGATTAGTTAGGGTTACCTTATACACTTGAACAGGAAACCAGAAGCGACCACTCTCAAGACAGATATACAAAGCCATTTTTGAACAATTTTTAAACAAACTAATGAAGTCAATGAAATTTTCCAAGTAAGAATGAAAGTTTAGGAAAGGCCAAACACCACTGAAAGAGCCACATGATCCGGTATGATTCTGCTGAAGAGACAAGATGCTTTGTGTGTTTGCAATTTTTGTTGTGTGCCAGTGCCACTCTTGGTAAGCAGTATTACCAAGCAGCCTACCCCATTTCTCCATGATTAGTTTCTCCCACAAAGCATCACTTCTGGTTTTGTCCCTCAAATTGGTACACACTTGTGCCACTCTAAACAAATCCAGTGCTGAAAGGCACTCAAGAATGCAATCCAAGGCCCACTCAGGCAAATCTAAGAGAGAATAAACTTTACAATCTTTCTGCTTCTCCAGTTTTGACACACAGTTCTTCTCAGATGACATTTTGGTTTGTTGAAAACTTAAAAGATACCAAGGTAGTTTGAAATGATTTAGCAGCTTCCACCATGCAAACCGAAAATTAAAAGTTGGCTCATAAATGAAGAATGATAGCTTGCCATAGGCATCTCTTTGAAGCTGGATCTCCCATGACAGACATAGCTTATTGAATTGGCAAGTCCTTGTCAAGAGCTTTATCAAATCAATTAAAAAAGTAATTTACACATGTTTTTTAAAATGACAAATGAAAATATCTAAAATGAAAAAAATATTAAAAATAGCATATAGCTTGAGACGTATACATGTGTACACCAGTGGATTTTACTGAAATTAAGAAGGATAAAATATAATTAAATTTGGCACACTGAAAGTTATTCTTTTTAATTGTAATTGACTTGGTCATGAATCCAGAGACACCTTGGATATATCGTTAGATGTTTTCGATGATTTCTAATCATTTCCATTTTAAATTCATCCAACGTTTCGGTTAATGTCTCGTGCTTGGTTGATCTTTTGGACTTTTGGTTAAAACAAAAAAAGTTTATTAGATAGGTGAAGGGTCGAATTATGACTAATTTCTTCCCTTAAATGAAATTCATATCATTTTTAATTTTAAAATAGATACTTAAATGTTTTCAATAAAACATCTTTCCTAATTTTTAAATACAAATTTACCTTTTTTATATTTTCAATAAAATTATATGTATATTTACTATTTAATATGCAAATAAATAACTATAAAATATAAATTAAATTTATTATTACTTGTACATATAAATATAAATAAAATTAACAGTATAGGTGTTATTTGTTAATAACATAAGGGAGGTTAATTTGTATTTTAAGATTAGTGTGATGTCATTTTTTTTTTCTATAATGAGTTTCTTTAACCCACTATATGAGAGTTTAATTTCCTCTATTATGATACTATGACTATATTGTTGACCAAGTGAATTTCTGCAAATAATGAGAATGAAGCACACTTTTATGTTATATGAATTTTTCTAAAAGTTCGTATAAATATAATTTAAGAAGATCTTAAAAAATGAGTTTCTTATAAACAAATCATTCACTTTTTTTTTTGGTAACAAAGTTCTTTTACTTCTATATTTTAAAACCTTAATTTTTAATTTTCAAAATTTAAACTACAATTAATATGTTATTTTTAAATAAAATAGGAAGGTGAATATCACTTATTAAACATAAAGGGATGAATGTCGTTTTTTTAAAAACACAAAGATATAGATATCAATTTAAAGATTAGAGAGGATGTGAGTGTCATCTTATTAGAATTATATGAGACATGAATGTCTATTTTTAAAACTAAAGAGAGGTGAATATCATTTAGCATGATCTCAATAAAGTAAGTGAAATTTCTTCTAATAACTAAATAATTTTTTATATATCACTAGTAAAATTTTGAGTTAAAATTTTTTTTGGTCCTTCAAATTGAAGGTACTATTTATTTTGATAATCTAATTAAAATAATTTACGAAATGTTATTTTTAATCCCCAAAATGAGACCACGTTATATGGTGACATTAACTCTGTAAATGATGATTTACTAAAAGTATGTCACATAAATTTAATTTAGTGAAATAGTTTTCTAAAATTCAAAAAAGTCTCACACATTCTAAATTGGATACACTACTTTTGGTCTTTATATTGAAAACTTTTACATTTTTAGTCATTTGATTTTGCCATGTTATTTAGAAGGGTAACAAATGTATTTGTTCTAAGAACCAAAATGATATCAATAAGTATCCATCATATATGACTTTGATCTTTGTCAAGTTGTGATGCTCATCTCTTGATCTCTCTCCATCAGGGTCTTCATTGAAAAATAACAACCCATTAAGATGGAGGAGCTCTAATGGACACTCATTATTAGTGATGCCACTTCACTCTCCAGTGATATTCTAATCATAACACACATGATGGAAGAGTGTCACAAGCTGGCGCAATAGAATTTTATTACAATAAATGGATTTTGGTTGGTGTTGTGATTTGATTGAGATTTTGAAATGTGATATTAAAGTAGAAAAGGTTTGTGTTATGAGGAGCTTACATATGTTGATTGAGAATTTAAATAGTGATAGAATAAAAGGGAGTGTCACTTACCTTACCTGATTCCATGTACTAAAAATAATATTTCGCAAAATCGAAGGGTTAGAGAATGCAAATTTTTAATCGGAGGACCAAAAGAAATAATTTACCCAATTTAGAGGACTAAAATCATATTTTAACCTTTAACAAACTTTAAAAAGATCACATTACTTAATTAAATCCATGTGCCAAATAATAAGTAATATGCATAAATTATTAAAAGTAAATATAACACATGATCAAATTCACTTTTAACTTAAGCTATAATATGAGGTTTTGAAAATTATATGTAGTTTCTTGTTTATGTAAATCTATATTTTCTAAATGTGGTTGAGTTGTTTTAAAGAAAGTAATTATGACTATTTTTTTTCAAAATTTAATGCTCATATAAAATTAAATATAATATAATTTTTATTGATTCTCCCGCCCATGTTTGAGTTTTGACTCTTGAAAGATTTTCAAATTGAAAAAGGAAATAAAGATTATTATAAACATTTAATTTCTCTTTTTTTAGATATAAATTATTATTCTCAAAACCAACTTTAATATTTTCACACATTTTTTTATACACTTATTATTTTTCTTTCTTTTCCTCCACTTCTTGCTTATTTAATAAGATGTCTATCTAGGGTTAAATGGTTCCTAACACTCCTTTTCTAAGCATTAAAAGCAAATGGCAAATTTACAAAGTACTATTGTTATCTATGTAATGTATTATGTATGTATATCATAATGCATGGTAATGTAAAATTAGAGGATGAAATTCTGCAACTTCTGAGACTCAGTGGATTCTGCAATTTTAGTGTTAAAACAATGAATAGTGGGATCAGCAACCAAAAAATAAAGGAAAAATAATAGATTTTATTTAGTAGATAAATATTTCTTGAAATCACTATTCAAAAAATACATCCATATTAAAACTACCTATTTTTAATAAAATATTATATTTTAATGAATAATATTTTTTGTCAGTGGCTATCAACGCTAAACTGAAAACAGAAAAACAAAAGATACAGAAAAACATATAACAAGCAATTTTCCTTAAAATTCCCCTTCATAGTGCAAGATGTGACAAATATAAATTCCATTTTAAAGTAGCTTATTGTAATTTGCCATGAAGATAAAACTATTATGCATGAATTGATCCATGCAGAATAGGGTACAAAATGTAGTTATATAGATGCAAGCAAGTTGTTCCACTTTTTAATCTCCTCCACATTATCAAGTTTTCTGATTCCGCCGAACCAGCGAGGCCTAGAACCCTGTTCCTCATGTATGCTTCTGTTCAACACTGCTCTTCTCCATCTACTCTGGTGCTGATATTGCTTGAACTCCACTACTAACATGTCTGCAACCAAGATACACATCATTGAAAAATTAAAAGAAAAAACATATTCCTTGTAAGAAAAATAACTTATACCAACTGATATTTTTACCAGAGTGTCTTTTTATCACTAATATAACCTTCAAGAAATTATACTTACAACTCTTTAACATAGGTAAACCCTTGAAAAACTTGTATCTCATTACTAAAATTTGACATTCATTTCAAGGATTTTATCTCAGAAATTTGCGAGACTTTACAAAATCTAAAAAAAATCTGTACAAGAATTTTCTTTTTGCAAAAATTCAATAGAAACTCAAGAAACATGACATTTTTTCTATTAATTTTTTAAATATTTATTTCTGATAAATCCTTAATATTTCCACCTTAGATGATTTGGTGTAGATAAAAATTAAAAAGACTTGTACTTTTAAAACTTTTGGGATGAATCTTACCATTATATCGGCAATGACAATGACTCACATCTTCTTCACATGTTTCCAGATGACCAATTACAGCATACCACCAATCTACAGCTCATTTAAAACAAGAAATAGATTACAAGAATGATTAAGTAGTATAGTTGGCATAATGTTGTAAGAAGTGCTTCTTGTGAACGAAATTTTCTATAAGGATTTTTAAAATAGAAAAAAAATAATAAAAATAAATAAATACAATTTTTCATAAGTTAAAATTAGTTTATATAAAAATTAAAAAAATTATAGGAAAAAATTCTACAAATTTACTTATATTCATAAAAATCTTATCTAAACATCCTAAATAAAATATAACAATTATGTTAAAAAGGAACATATACTCTTAAATTTAAATGAGAATATGTTGAGTAAATTAACTAATTACTTACTGTAATGGGAATCTCTGTGTCTTCTAATTTGAATCTCAATTTGATCCCCTGGTTTCAGATCATTCATAGAGTTAGACATATAAAAAGCCCTAGGAGAAGTTTCAACAGGTGATATTCTCAACCTATTCCATGGAACATTTCCCTCGATCATTTGCCACCCTCCTCTTGGAGAACTGTCAAATATAAAGCATGCATACATGAAAAGACTGAGCTATCATTGTATGTGTTTAGCTTTTAGCTTTTTTCTTTATACCTTAACTTGTGTGTGAATAACAGTGTGATTATTGACTTTGTTCTCCAAAGCCAACAACAGTCACAAAATAGTGGTAGTTCATTTGTATTTTGAAGGATTGAGTCAAACCATACCTTGCTTGGAAGGTGTCGGTTCTACAGTCATAGCTGACAATGGCATCACAGCAGAATAGGTTTTGATTTCCATTCTACAAAGTTATGCATGCATGATATAATGAAAGTTGAAGCAATGGATATAAATTAGAAATGTACATAGATAGAAGCAATTGATCATCAATTAGGGTAACCTTGTAAACTTGAACTGGAAACCAGAAGCGGCCACTCTCTAGACATATGTACAAAGCCATTTTGGAACAACTTTTAAACAAACTAATCAAGTCAATGAAATTTTCCAAGTAAGAATGAAAGCTTATAGAAGGCCAAACACCACTGAAAGAGCCACATAATCCACTCTGATTCTGCTGTAATAACAAGAGGCTTTGTGTGTTTATTTTTGTTGTGTGCCACAGCCACTCTTGGTGAGCAACATCACCAACAAGAGTACCCCATTTCTGCTTGATTAGCTTCTCCCACAAAGCATCACTCCTGGTTTTATCCCTCAAACTGGTACATACTTGTGCCACTCTACACAAATCCATTGGTGAAAGGCACTCCAGAATGCAATCCAAGGTCCACTCAGGCAAATCCAAGAGAGAATAAACTTTGCAATCCTTTTGCTTCTCCAGCTTTGATACACAGTTCTTCTCAGATGACATTATGATTTGTTAAAACCTAGAACCACCAGATGATTTGAAGTGATTTTGCAGCTTTCAACAATACAAACCCAAAGGTGGGAGAAAGGAAATAACTAGAAGTTGGCTAATCAAGGAAGAATTATCTTGGCAATCTGCATACATATACATATGAAACTGCATTGCTTATTGATTTAGTCCTTGTTAAGGAAGTTTTATTAAATAAAATTAAAACAGTTTTGTCAAGATGAAAATGCTATTATGAATTAAAAATATGTTAAAAAATTGTAAAATGACAGAAGAAAATTTCTAAAATTGATATTATAAAATATACATATCTGTGTGTATATTTTAACAAATCCTAGGTATCCTTTAGCAAAGAGTCAAGCATTAATTTCTTGATATATTGATATCCATTTTAGAAGTTAGATTCACATGAGGTTGAATTTCTTATTAAACAAAGTTATTTATGATTTAGATCATAAACTAACACATTTTAATATTTATGAGGTAAAATAATTAGCGGTGACAATTGATAATTTTTTCTTCCCAAATCTCTCCTAAAAAATTTGTTGCAAAATAAAATGATGTTAAACCATTAAAAAAGTTATAAAGAATAAATATTTCTTGTTCACGGTAAATAAATAAGGAAATATATTGTAGAATAAAATAATAAAATAGAATAAAAAATAAAATTTAAACCTATACGTGTAAGTATACAATTTAAGCAATTTTTAAATGTAAAAAATTATATTAATATGATATTAATAAAATAATAAATAACAATATTTAATTATATTCGACATAAATAATTGCAAACAACAATGAATAAAAAAATTATGCAAAGTAAGTGGTGGAAAATAACACATATCAGCATTACACATTTTATCCATTAACTCACCAACCATGCATTGCCACTCCACAAAGAGTTTATCAGAACTGAAAAAAAGATATATCTAAAATAACATATGCTAAGCAATATATCTTTAAGATAGTTCATGAAACCAATTTATAATTTATACTAAAACCATTTTTTTTTTCAATTTGTCTTTGGTTATATTTAAGTTTAAGAGATAGAAAGTTAAACTTTGAAGTGTACACGACTAAACCTCGAATGCACTGTTATACGTTGTCGATGATTTCGGCTTCATTTTCGTTGTTTTATTCATCACTATTCCAGTTATTGTCACTTGGATGTTGATTATAGAATAAGGACGTTTACGTAAGAACAAGGAGTTAAATAATTAACCTTTTGGCTAGAATAAACAATATTATATAACTTAATAATAAGATAGGGTGAGGCCCAAGTAATGTATATACTGTACAGGCTTATTTGTCTTTTTGCGTATCAATATTTATATATAGATGTGATGTGTATTTACCATTTTTAATATTTTTCATTGTTTACTTTGTTCATCATGACTCTTTTCGTATTTTTATATAATAAATTATTATTTCATCATAAAATATTTATTTTAATATTGCATATAATTTTAAGTATTCGTTTAGTTTATATGTATAGAGGGAAAAAACTATATAAATAAGAAGGGCAAATTTAGACTTATATAGACATATATATATATATATATATATATATATATATA
>Ga0099824_1001736_pt1 | contig 31264 bp, 23 predicted proteins | sample SiratrowhiteBW_FD_76837 | JGI IMG/M metagenome (GOLD analysis project Ga0099824, IMG submission 76837) | Root nodule microbial communities of legume samples collected from California, USA - Siratro white BW | ecosystem: Host-associated > Plants > Roots > Nodule | place: USA: California... | reverse complement strand
TAATAATAAATTTAAGAAATGTAAAATATATATTATTTATCTATTCTTAAGTTATTACGAATTTAAATTAGAAGTTTCAAATATTGGATAGATGAAAAAAGAAATTAGTGAAACTGTAGCGACTTGGGTCACGACTGCAGATGACACTATAGTTTATTATGAAAAAACTATGGTAAACCAAGAAAAGGAAAGTATGATTTGTGAAATAGAGATGGACTTGAGAGTTAGTTATGTGTGGGGAAGGTATTAGCACCCCACAACTGTCTGTTCTAAGATAGTACATTTAATCAAATGAGTAAAATTGAGTGTAGTTTATTAAATGTTTATTTTTTCCCAAAATAGAAATAAAAATGCTAATAAGAACAAAAAATAATTTTTAAATTAAAGGACCCGACAAAGATTGACCTTGCTCTTACATATTTTTATTAGTAATGAAAAATCAGGACATACGTGGTTATAAAAAAATGTGTTTGTTTGAGAATTTGATATTTTTGTACTTTTGAAAATTTTGTATTTTTTTTTATTAGTTTTCTGATTCTGCATGGGAATTTGATTTCGCATAGCAGATACAGGTTCGTATTTGATACGGTTCTGCATCTTTAGCTTGGCATTCTAGGCATTTGGTGCCGCTTTGGGGATCCAGTGTTGCGTAGGCATATGGTGCCACATTGACATATAGTGCCGCATTGGCATACGATTCGAATGATGTCATACATCTCTCAATGATGTTACACAATCATGCGGTTAATGAAGGTAACAAATTGTAAGGTTTTGATTGTTAGATAACGTCATTCAAAACTGGATTACGTCATACGGTTTTGTGTGCAGAAGGATGTGATTCAGGGTTTTGGATGACATCATACAGCTAGTGTGTGATGTCATATGGATTTGGGTTTTGGCTATTTGGGTGAAGGTTCTGGATAACGTCAGACTAGCATGTGACATCATACGACTTGGGCGACAGTTTATGTGGTAGATGTTATAGATGACATCATACGACTCTCGTGTGACGTCAATCGACTTGGGCAGCAATATTTTGATGAAGTTTTTGAATGACGTCATACGGATAGTATATGACATCATATGACTGGCATATGACGTCATACGACTAGAGAAGACGAATAGAGATTAACATTCATGCTCTCATAACATTGAGATTTCAAACGTACCTCTTGAAGCTCCTAGAAACCTCGTTCTTGCCATTTTATTGTTCTTTCTTGATTCGCTTCTTCCTCTGAAATCAGGTCACTCACAGTACAGAATCCCAGTGCAAATTGCAGCTCTTTCTCCTATTCTCTAAACACCTCTCTCTCTCAAGTTATTTACTGAATTTTCTACATCTCTTGCCCAATCTATGGATTTTATGAAGAATGCATGTGAAAATAAAAATAAAAAACAATGCAAGTAGATACATTTAATTTTAATAAAAATTTGTCACTTAGGTGCCAATGGTTAATTAAACTAGAAAAAAAAATGTATATTGCCATTATTCTATACAAAATCGACACAAATGAAAAAAAATAAAGTTAAATTGTGATTAGCATTAAGTTTATGTTAGTAAAAAAAATTAACTCTCTAATACTTGAAGTTGTGACATTTGTGTCAATTTCAAGTAGAAATTTTATTAGTATCCACCAAAACACACGCTATATTTTTAATATTAATTAATCATTTGAAGGTAGTATCAATTTGATGTATTCAAAAATTAAAAAATTTAATTATTTACTAATAGATAGTGTCGACTAAGTCGATGTTAAATAAAATATATTTTTAATATTAATTTAGTTTGCATCATTTTGGCCAATACTAATAATAGTAATTGAAAAAAATATCATACAACATCTTCAACAAAACTAAATACCAAAAAAATATATTGGATTAAAGAGATGAATGTTGATAAAGAAAATGAGTATGAATAAAAAGATGAGGAGATAAGTGTGGATGAAAGAGATTAATGTAGATAAATAAGATTAGTATGAATGAAAGAGATGATTTTAGATAAAGGAAATAGATATGGATGAGTGTGAATGAAGAAGATGAGGAAAAAAGTGTAGGTGAAGGAGATAAGTGTAACATCACATATTTTTTTTATATAATATGAACTTTATTGCATGGGAATTATATAATAAATCTCAATATAAATATCCATATATTCATCATATATTTCAAAATATACTTTTCCACATAAAATTTATTAAAAATATCTTTGTACAATCACAAAATAAAATAAAATTAAATCAAATTAAACTTCTCCATCATCTCACTAAGGAGTCACACCACCTGTCAAATCCTTTGTTCTCGTGTAATACGCTATCATCGCAGATAAAAAAAATCAAAAAACAACATCATACAAAAAGAAGGGTAAGCTAGAGAGTTTAAAAAGTATATATTTTCATAAATTGGATTTCTATCTCAACCAAACAACAAATCAAGCTTTCATAATTCATATCATACATCACATTATCACTAACACATCACACTCATGAGACACCCATATGATCTAGTCTGACCGGTTCTTTTTCACATTGTAGCGCAGTCATATACACATTTCAATCCATATGATCTGGTCTAAACGGTTCTTTTTCACACCGTAGCGTAGTTATATAAACTTAATCTATATGATCCGGTGTGACTGGTTCTTTTTTCACACTGTAGCACGATCATATGAACCCTTTAACCCATATGATCTGGTCTAACCATTTCTTTTTCACACCGTAACGCAGTTATATGAATCCTTTAACCTACATGATCTGGCCTGACCGGTTCTTTTTCGCACCTTAGCGCAGTCATATGAATCTATTAATCCATATGATATGGTCTAACCAGTTCTTTTTCACACCGTGGTGTAATCATATAAACCACTTTCGACTCTCACCACCTAGCCATCTTCATTTATGATTCCAGTGACTAGTAGAGTTAGGATATGACCTCAACGCAAGTATGTCTCGATCACACATCACATCATTCACAAACATTGTTACTTCATTATATAATACGTAAACACTCATTCATCCAAATTCACACTTAAAAAAAATAAAATAATTATAATATCTATTAAAAATATTCAAACTAGCTTTCCTTATCCAAATTCACAAGACAAGTAATTACAATATATATAAAAAAGAATACATCTAACTTCCCTTACCCAAATTCACAAGACAAGTAATCACAATATTAATAAAAACATACGACTAGCTTTCCTTACCCAACACAAAATAAGTAAATATAATATCTATAAAAAAATATACATCTAGCTTTCCTTACCTTTATACAGTAGATATACTCAAAGGAGTTCCAAAAACTTAAAATCATAGGCAACCTAACTCTGTTCAAAAATTTAATCGGACATTCTTGCTCTACTCAACTCCAGGAATTTAGGGGTGACCTCTGATCGTCAGTTTGATAAGGAAGGAATGTAGAATTTTAGAGAGAAGACAGAGAAAAAGAGAAGAACAATCATTTTTTAGAAGGGGAGAGAGTTGGTAGTTTTTATAGAAATAAAACAAAATATCTTATTAGAAACAATTAGTGGTTGTTATTATAAAAATAAAAACTAAATAACTGATTTTTCTACTTATTTTTTTCTGTTAAAAAAATATTCAGGTGTTATCTTATTTATCTCTAAAACTAAATTTTTGGTTGATTTTTATTCTAGAACTATTTTCTAGGATATTACAATAAGCATGGATGAGTGTAAATGAATAAGATGAGGAGAAGAATGTAGGTGAAGTGTGAAATTTATATAGAAAGTGAGAAAAAAAATGATGAGTGTGAAGATTTATTATCTTTAAATCTAATTAAAAATAATCTACTAGTTATATTTAAATTAAATTCTAAACATGTTTTTTTTACAAACATTGAAAATTAAAATATATTTAATATTATTCGAGTTGGTTAATTGGACTCTAATATTTTTTCTTAAAATATATTGTTTACTAAAATATATTTAATATTATTAAATTTTAAAATATTCATAATTATTAAAATATATTAATATTTTTAGAATTGGTTAGATTGATTCTAATATTTTTTAAAATTAAAATATATTTAATATTATTATAACCAACTTAGTTAATTTTAATATTTTCAAAATATTACTAAAATTTATAATAAATTTATGTATTATATATTATTAAAAAATTATAAATATTTTGTGTTTCGTTAGAGTTGGTTTAGTCGCTTATTTAAAATGTTCCAACGTTAGACTATAGAAATTATTTTTTCGTTTAGTTGCAGTGCTTCTATTAATAGATAATCAAGATTTCATATAAGTGAATTCTCTAAGTCGTTATTGTGATGTTTAAACAAAGAAATTTAAGCACAGAAGTTTTTATATCATTCTTTTGCATCCTTGGATATTTAAAATTCAATCTGAAGGACACTTTCACTAAACTTTATTCATTCTAAAGTATTAAATTTACATACTTAGTTAACACATATTTCTTCAAACGTCACTTTTGAATGCACTGTCTAGCTAATAATCGTTTTAGTAATACTGTCTGCACTATTTTAAGTAAGAGAATGAATGTTTTAACAAGTCTATATTTTAAACAAGCAAGTAATTTTATGCATTGTAAAAGAAAATTTCAAAATAAATAATATTTAAAACATATAAAACAAGTTCTAAAGAGGATAAATTAAGCTCTCTTACAATAAGGGAAAACAGTACTGTAAAAGTATTCTTATATTCATAAATAAGGATTAAAACTATAATATAATAATTCAGTATTTTTTATTTTTTTTATTGTATAGAAAGTCCAATAATCTGAATTTTTAATTTCTGTAATTCAACGTTCTCGACCAAAGTTTTATTAATCTTAACTTTCAGTGCAAACATCTTAATTATTTTACACTATATATTTAATATAATGATATTTTAGTAAACATATATACTTCTATTTGGAGAGAAATCTACCAATTGTTTCTTGCAAAAGACCCTTTTCGTAAAGAAAAGAAAAAAAAAAAGAAACATTAATTTCACTTTTAATTATTAGTTAGAGAATCAATGTACGAAATTGGATACTTTTGACATGCCAAAAAAATTATGGTTATTCCTTCGTCACAAGACTGAATAGAGGAAGAAAAGAATTTACGAAAAAAGAAAAGAAATGGGAGATCCTGAGTATGCGTGACATCGCAAAAAAAGAATTAACAATGCATCAAGTTTACTCAAATTTTAATTAATAATATAAATTTTGTAAGAATTTTAATTAAATATTATATTTTTACTTTTAAAATCTTGCAATTTTTACTGTGAACATTAACTATGACAGTGACTAAGGACACGTTTGTGTTCTAAAAAAAATTAAAAATTTTCAGGTAATCAAATTTAATGTTTATAAAAGTTTGAAAATATGAGTTACGGGTTATTTAAATTTGAAGAATGTCAAGCATGAATGATGAACAAGTTATCAATAAAAGAGATATGATGGAAAGAAAAAAAAATTAAAAATCTATTATTTTGAAGTCATTCCTTCGCTAAAATAATTCCAAAAATATTTTTCTAACTTGTGGAATTTATCACAATGTTTTAAAATGATTAAGCAATTTTCTAAATTTATTTTTCAAAGATAAATTGAAATATATAATTCTTATATAAAGTTGTAAGTTTTAACAAATTAAATTTTGTTTTAATTAAAATAAAATATGATGTCTAATTGTAAAATTTGAATCCATTAAAACATATTTTAAATGAATTAAATTTTTTAATAAATTAAAAAAATTTAATCATCAAACTTTGAAATGTTTATAAATCAAACCTATGATGTATACAAGAATTACTGAGTGTGGCTCCTTTTGTTGATGAACATTCATTTGCCACCATGTTAACAATTCAATATGCTTTAAACTTGAACTCAATATTACAAAGATACAAAGGACCATTACAACAGTGTATTACCTTTTTTATTTTTGATTTATTTTTTAAAAAAGATAAAGACATGAAGTACTTAATTTTCACTAATAGAATATAAGTTTAATAGTCTTTTTGATACCATTATTATATAATATTTTTAAGATAGTTTCTTTTCTCATATTGATAATAAGCATCGTTATAAGACAATGAAAGTATACTTGACATGGTAACTCAAGGTCCAAACTGGTAAAGCAATCGTTTTAGGCCTCAAGACTTTAAAGGCCTCAAAAAAAATTTAATATGTTTTAGGTCTCAAGGCCTCAAAAATATTTATTATGCTTTAGGTCTCAAGGTCTCAAAATCTCAAAAAAATTTAATAATCACATATTATTATAAAATAAAAAATATTTAATTTTAAAATTATAATAACAAATTTTAATTAAAATTTTAAATATTTTAACTGATTTTAAATTTACATTGGTACTGTAAATATTATGTAATGACTTTAAATTTATATTGGTACTATAAATACTATTTAATAAATAATATTCTTCAAACTTTCTTATAATAAATGAATAATATTTAAAAAAAATTAAACAAAGAATCTTTCTTAAAACTTTATAATTTATCTTTTTCTTATATTCCAACAAACTCATTCATATAATCTTTTTATATCTCATATTATTGTTTGACTCTTCCACTTCTCTCCTTCTTTCTTCACTTATTTGGTTTCTTCCTCTGTCTCCTTGTTCCTTCTATAATATTATTTCAACTTGTTTTCAATTTCAAAATTCATTTCATATTTCATCATTTTATATTGTGCACTTATGCTCGTGTGTTTACTTGGAAACTTTGAGCATTAGATTGATTGAGGAAGAGTTTGTGTTCACTTTGACTCCTTTTGAGTGCATCAATATTAGGTAAAAATAATATGATCAATTCATCCTAATTTTTTTTATTATTGTTTAATTAATCTTAAAATAATTTATGCATATTCAAGAAAGAGAATTTAGAAGTTACAGAATATATTCAAAGACATACCAAATGACAGAATCGAAAGATAATATCATAATAAGAGAATTGAGACTCTACGATCAAGTTTATTGTCTTGACAAAGGTTTTATCTTTTTAACTTAGACTTATTTTATATATTTATAAATTATATTCAGTGTGATATATATTATAATTTTTAATTTTATAATATGACAACTAGAAAATTTGAATCAGGTTATTCAAAAAAAAAAGAGTTGAACTTTTTGTTGAATCACAAAAAGAGGCTATGGATAAATTTATAAAAATAAACAAAAAAAAATAAATTAGAAAATACAGGTGAATCTTCTTTGAATGAAAAATATTTGAAATATGATAATTTATTGAATCTTGATCACTTAGATTTATTTTCAGAATTAAATAAAGATTATAGAATTGGAAAATGACATTCTTAATTATATAAAAAGAATAAATTATTTTTCAAATGCATATATAGAATAATGTTAACAATTCCAATATCAATTACTCCAGCTGAAAAGAGTTTTTCAAAACTTAAACTAATAAAATTTTATTTAAGATCAATAATGTCTCAACAAAGATTAAACCCATTAGCTTTATTTCTATTAAAAATTATTTTTTAAATAAAATTAATTATAATAATTTAATAGATAATTTTATATCATAAAAAACTCGAAAAATAAATTTTAGATAAAAATATAATAATTTTAATTATTTTATTAATTTAAAATAAGATCTTATTTTTTTATTCGCTCTAGGCCATCTAAAATCTTGAACCGCCATTCAACATTGAACATATAATGCATGTTAAAAGAATTTATATTAATTCGTTTTTATAAATAGGATTAACTTAAGAATTTAAAAATAATAAAATAAAATTGAGAAATCATTCTACGGACGAGATAAAATGCTTATTATACTTAGAATATAAATTTTGTGATGATCTAACGAAATTTTCAACATAATGATCATATTTAGAACTATAAATTTACCACGAAATTTTCAGTGCAAAGACCTATTTTTTACTAATAGAATATAAGTTCAACATATTTTTTGATACTATTATTATGATAATTTTTTTAAAGTATAGTTTCTTTTCACAAATTGATAATTACAACCATTATAACACAACACTAATAACGTATGAGATGAAAGCATATTTGACATGAAGAACAAATGTATGCCAAAAAAGTGTTATAATGATTCGTTTTAAAAATATAATTTAAAAAATAATAGAACAAAATTAAAAAAAAATCATTATAAAAATGAGATAAAAAGAATATTAAACTTAAAATATATTCTAAATAAAAATTATTAATGATCTCATGACATTTTCATTATAAGGTTCATATCTAGAACTATAAATTTAAAACCTAAATTTTATAAAACCTAATATACAATATACTTTTATCAGTTAGGTTAAAAGACAGACTTATAACAATTTTTTATACTTTATTAAACGTTAATTTAACAAAAAGGAAAAAAAAAAAAAAAAAAGAAAAAAAAAAAAAACCTATTAAAAAAAAAAAAAAAAAATAAAATAAAAAAATATCCCTCAAATTTCTATTAATTTAAAAAAAAAGAAAAAAAAAAAAAAAAAAGGAACCATACTTTAGCCTTTTGAAAATTAAAAACGTGAATAAGGTGAGGAAGCTTCCCGAAAAGTTCGTGCACTCTAATCAAATCACTTTCCTATTTACCTACGTATGCCTATTTATTTCAAATTTTACAAACAAACCATTCATCCATACAAACTTATTAATAATATAAATTATAATTTATATAAATATTAACCCGCTAAAAAAATAACACAATCAAAATATCGTACAAACTTAACAATGCTAATATTTCCACTAGTTATTTATTATAAAATAAACTCCTCTCAATCCTTAATATAAGATACTTTACTAATAATAATAATTATTGTTATTGTTATTAACTAATTATTTAAGTTTTCTTAAAAAGTATTACCAATATATCAAATTAAATTTATTCTCAATAATTTTTAAATATTTATTTTGCCATTTATTAATATAAAATACAAATACTCATAAGATTTAATAGTGATAAATACAGAAAGTAAAACTAAAATTATATAAAAAGTATAAAATGTCTTAGATAATAGATAAGTGAATAAATTACTTGAATTCAAATGTCCATGAAAATACCAACATAGATGACTTGCATATATAGCAAATGTCAAACCAAAGGCACAATACTCATCTCTTTAGATACAAAATCTAGAAAAGGAATTCGATTTCTTCATAAAGAGAAGATGACAGCGTTAACAAAGGGTTTTGGTTCTTCCCTTCTTCACCAGGCTCAAGAGAAGAACAAAGGAATTGACAAAAGAAAACAAATGGGAGATTCTGGGTATAAGTCACATGCCACAAAAGGACCATTGTTCCTTTTATTAATTATTTCTTTTTATATATATTAATTAATACAATCATATTTCTTTATAAGTATTCATTATAACAATTTCACACAATTGAATAAAACCCCCTCATTTAAATTACAATTCATTATAATTATAAATAATGTATCACATATAAATAAATAGAGTCACGTCACATAACATTTAAATTCATATAATGCAATTTTCAATTCAATTTTCATTTTCAAATTTTAATCACAGTGTGATTATACTATAGCTGTGATTTGGCTTCAAACAGGTTATGGACATGCCTCTTTTATCATGATTGGTTTTATGGTAATATAGATATTTATTGGTTACATTTCACGAATATAATTTAAGCGAATTCATTCCTCATCTTTTTGTATATTAATTTTAAGACATTTTTTTATCATCCTTCATTTTCCTAGGTCTCCATGACCTTCTAGGACTTTATAATCTAAAGTATTTTTGTATACAAAACTTAGCGATTTTATATGACACTAATTTCTCAAATCAATGTTGGTTACCTTTTTAGTACACATTCATTAATTGATTTTTCTTTACTATTATATGTCTTTCCATTCTCACAAGTACATGTTATCACTTATAACAAAAATTTACAACTTAATTCACTCATATAAGCTATAGATTTTCACAACATATCACCTGTAATTTGGACTTTTCCAATATTTACGAGAAATAACCACAACATAGTCATATATTTCACATGCTCAAATTAAAAACCATTGCCTTATTTTAAGAATTGTTCTTCTTAAAGAGATTATCATTTTGACAAATGTTTGTTGAATTTTGAGTATGGTACCTATTTTTATTTGATCTGGCTAAGAGTTTTTACACTTAATGAGGCCAAACTATTTCTTTTATTGTTTGTTTTTGTATTTGGTTACCTTTTGTTTTAATTATTGTTTTTAGGAAAAATGTTAAGATCACCTTCTTTTTACCCTCTCCACAAGTTGTTATGCTTAAGTTGGAAAATGATAAACAAATATGTTCTACCGTTTTCTCCCGTGTTGTCTCCTAAAATGTTATACTTAAGCTAGAATAGAAACATTTATTGTAAAAGTGAATATAATCAATGGTAAAGTATCAATCTCAACCATCATAATCTTCTAGTATACAAGTTCTCAATAAATCCTCCAAGGATTGAATGTTTCTTTCTAACTGTTTATTTGTTTGGGGTTTATAAGCTTATCTAAGATTAAGTTTAGTTCCTAGAGCTTGATGTATACTTCTCCATAATTTAGAAGTAAACCTAGGATCCATATCAAATATAATATTGGATGGAACTGCATACAACCTTACAATTTCTCTTATGTACAATTCAACCAGTTTTCTCTAATGAATACCTAATTTTAATGGATATGACGTGACCAAATTTTGTTAACATATCCACGATAATCCATATGGAATCAAATTTTTGAAATTGTTTGTAAGAACTCAAGTAAAAAATCTATTATTATATTATCCAATTTTCACTAAGTCATTTCTAAGTATTGTAGCATACTTGCTGATTTTTAGCGTTCTATCTTAACTTTTTGACAAACAAAACATACTACTACATATTTTACTATCTCCTTCTTCATCTTGGGCCACCAAAATATTTTCTCAAAATCTTGGTACAATTTTATCATGGTTAGATGTATGCTCAATTTACTCTTACGTGCTTTTTCTAAAATCGTTTTCTTAATCGCTACATCACTAGGAACAATATCCTACCATTAAATCTTACAATTTTTAATTTGTCTTATCTATGCCAAAATTTTCTCCATTCTTTTGCCCTGTCAACTTATTTTTTTAATGAATTCATCACTTATTTGAGTTTCATGGATTTGTCTTTGTAAGTCATTGGTAATTTCAATTGATTTTAATTTTATTCTCTTGTGACTCACTATAATTGACAAATTCACACCTTTGAACTTTTCTAGCATACTCATCTTCTAAATCATTAATGAGGAGATATGTAACTCTAACATTCCAAAAATTGCAAAATTAAATTTCTATAATAAAATATTAACATTTTATGATTTGGAGGATTTAATATTTTAAGAATAAGCCAACAGACTACAAGATACCTTTGAAGCATTGTGTCTAATTTAGATTAAACGTTTCATTTGGTACACTTTGGAGAAACTACAATGTAAGACAAATTAGATTGAAGAAATAACTTTTGCGTGATGAGGATAAATAATCAATATCAGAAGGAAACTAGCATGAAAAACACATAAAAATCATCGTTTAAACTAGATAAATTATTTTATCTAAGTATGAGAATATAATAAGACTATCAAAGTCTTAACTGATCATCTAACAAAGCTTAATACTATCAGATGAATTGAAGAATGATAAAATGAAATAGAATTTAAAATATTCTTACAAGATTGACTTATAGAACAAAATTTATTGTTCATGATATAACGAATTTAATGCAAGGAAAGTTTAATTCCTTAAAAACTCTCCAGATATAATTTATTGAATTATCTTCTTACCACTCACCTAAAAGATTTATCTTTTACAAACTAAGCATTGAAGTCTTAATTTAACTAGGACTACAATACAAAAATTAGAATTCTAATTAAGAGAACTGTAATTATTACAATTTCTATTATAATTAACAACATGATCCTAAGATGGATACACCCACTATTACAAGAGAAATGATGAGATCATAAGAGAGAAGAATAACACCAGATCAAAACATCAATCTTCAAAAACAATAAAGTAAGGCAAGGTTATCATTATTATATGTAATTATTATATTCTTCTTATTGAGTGAGTTGTTCCTAACCTCATCATTTTGTTTGTCCCTATCTTTATTATTCTGTTTGATAGGTACATAACTCATATAGGTAAGGAACTTCTTGTCATCTGATATCAAATGAAGTGTTTATAATCTCATTATTTTTTTTATTGATATTCCTTTTGAAAGGGTTCTCAATTTATCTTACATCTAACACAGCACTATCTTGAGGGTGTGAAAATTTAAATTAAATGTGACTAAAAGTTGGACCTTGAGGATTTAAATGAGTGTTATTTGCTAAACTCATTTATCCTGACTAGTCATTACATGAAGGATTTAAATTATTGCACATGTATCAAATTGTGTGTTGGATTGTATGTTTGACTTCATGGTTGAATTTATAAATATGAATTAAATTACATGTAGTTGAAAGTTGGACTTTTGGGATTGAAATGAATGAGATTTGATAAGTTCATATATCTTGACTAGTCACTACAAAAATAATTTTAATAATGCACGTGACTAGTGAGTCTAATTAATCATATGTGCTCATATTAGTGAGTCTAATTATATCAGTGAGTCTAACTTTATTAATAATTAATAAGTCTAACTGTATCAATAAGTTTGGAAAATGGTATCATCTGTACTTATCAGTAAGTTTGATAAGTTGTACCACTTGAGTTTGATTAATTAGATCATCTAAGTCTGACTAATTGTATCATTTGAATATGACTAATTGTATCAGTTAACTATGTCTAATTGTATTACTTAACTCTAACTAAATGTATCATCTAAGTTTGACTAATTGTATCTTATGAGTCTGATTAATGGTATCATTTATTTATATTTATGAGTCAAACTTATTGTATCGACTATGTCATATGTATTTGCATCATCTTTGTTATACAATCTATTATCTAATAATTATTCTCAATTCATATGTTTTTCATGTGTACTATTTGTTTTTTATAATATATAGAAAAAATTTAAAGATACTCACATGGCACCTCCATATATTAAACAATTTTATGAGATGATAAATGCTACATTTCCAAGATTGTAGTGGAATGTGAAAGTACAAAACAATACAATGACTTTCAGAGGATAAGGATGATCTTTGTTGACCTTACCGGATGAAACTACAAATATCCTTTTACCAGGTCTATTACTATTACTTTTACTATCATAGCAACCATGATGCATGTGAATCCTTTTTAATGGATTAAGTTTTGAAAAAGGGCATCTTTATAACAATGGATTGATTTTTTTATCACTAAAAGCCTCAAACATACCACTATAAACATAATGTTTCCGCATTTTGAGTGCAAAAACAATGACAACTAGTTCTAGATCATGGATTGAGTAATTTTTCTCATTAATTGTCTAGAAGCATAAGCCACTACCCTTTTATCTTGCAGAAAAAAACATCTTAATTCCATTTTGGAAGCATCACAAAATATCACAAAGTGTCCACTAGGATTGGGTAATGCTAACATAGGAGAAGTGCTTAATCTTCTCTTGAGTTATTCAAACTATTCTCGCATTTTTCCTGTCCATTCAAAAGTATGACCATTGAATTCTTAATAATTTGATTTAGAGGCATAACTATTATAGAACATCCCTCAATGAATATTTTACAATACCCTGCCAAACCTAGAAAACTACTAATTTCAATCACTATTTTTAGTGGTTCTCATCGTATAACTACTTCTTCTTTGGTTGGGTCCACTAACACTCCTTCTTTAGATATCACGTGTCCCAAAAGTTTTACTTCCTCAAACCAAAATTGACATTTAAACAATTTAACATACAATTGTTTATCTCTCAAAATTTGAAGAACATTCTAGAACAGAACTGAAGATGTTCCTCAAGCGTCTTAGAATAAATGTGAATGTCAGTCTATAAAAATATATATAAAGTGATCTATAAATGGATGAAAAATCCTGTTAATATACTATGTGAATATTGAAGGAACATTGGTCACACCAAAATGCATCACTTGATATTCATAATGACCATACATAGTTTTGAATGCAGTTTTTTTGTATGTCTTCTGTCTTTACTCTAATTTGATGATATCTTAATCTTAAATCTATCTTAGAAAACATAGAGACTCCTCTTAGTTGATCCATCAAATAATCTATTTTAGGAATAGGGTATTTATTCTTTATGGTGAATTTATTTAACTATTGATAATCTATGCATAATCTAAAATTCACATCTTTCTCCTTAATTAACAAATAAGAGTCCCCCAAGATGATATAGTAGGACAAATGAATTGTTTTTCACGTAATTCTTCCAATTGTTTTTTGAGTTATGCTAGTTTAGAAGATGACATCTATATGGTGTTTTTGAAATTGCCCCAATTCCAGGCATCAAATCTATTGGAAATTTGATTTCTTTATTAAGTAGCAAACCAGGAAATTCATTAGGGAAAAATTTCATGAAAATTTCAACAATTGTTATATCTTTCAAATCGACTACATCTTTTAATTCCATAGAAGATATTAACAAATATCCTTGAATTTCATTCTTTAAGGCTCACTTACTAAGTTTGTCAATGAATTCAAAAGATCCTTAAAATTGGAAAATATTACTGATTTTTTTATATAATTTAAAAGGACTTAATTGGAAGATAACTAGTCCATACCTAAGATTACATATAATTATGGTAAAGGTAGACAAATTAAATCTAAAAGAATTTTTCTATTTTCAATTAATAAAGGACAATTTAAACAAACTTTATTGATGATTACAAATTTACTTGTGGGAGTTGAAACAACCAAGCCTGACAATTCAAGTTATTCAACACAATCATTCCAAATGAATAAATAAGTTATGCCTAAGTCATACAATACGTTTAAAGTCTTATGTAGTGAAACATGTACCTTGAATCAATACTCTCTTTATTGTCACAGGTCTTGCCTTGGGGGTAGAAGGATTGAATGTGGTTTTTGTTGTCCATATTTAGAGAATACATGACCAGGTTTTTCACCCTTGAAACAGATAAGTCCTTTAAAAGATGATAATCTTGTCCACACATAATTTACTTAATCTGATTATTCATAGGTCTATTGGAATTTCCTAAAGAAAATTGATTGAGTTGAGGTTTTCATTAGGAGTGGTTGTAAGGTTTTCCCTCATTCTACTTCCTTTTATTTGGCTAAGGTCTAAAATATTTTGGATCATTATTTTTATTATTTTCAAAATCATCTAAAAATCTACACTTGTGAATAAATGTAAAAAAATTATAAATTTTTAATATTCCCATTTCTTTTCTCAATTCATGCCAAATTCTATTATCAAATTTTATGCAGTTCATTCTTGGGTGATAAAGAAAGTATAATACTTCCTTATATGGTTTATTCTCTATAGTGATTCTATCAATTCACTATTTCTCTTATTATTTGTCATATGGAATTATACAAGTTAGTATTCATAAAAATATTATAATGGACTCATTTCACAAGTCTCGTACGAAATGTTGCTCTAATACCATCTACTATAACATCCTCTGTTTTTTTTTTTTTACATTGTAATTTCTTGTCCTATTTTACATGCATTTTTGTTCATTGTCTAGAGAGAAATGAGGGGTTTTATCTATTTACAAGTCTTTTCTTTCTTTATGTTACTATTATTTTTTTTACATATTTGGTGGAAACATTTTGATTAAGAGATTAATATGGATGATAAATAACTACTATTGATCCTTCTAGAATGATTGGTGCTTCCATATCAGAAACAAATGTCAAGGTTGATAGGTCCATCTCTCGAAAAATGATGGAATTGACACCAATATTTGTGCTCCATCTTATTTTCAAAAAAACTATTTAAAAAGTTTGGCATCTCCATCTATTTAAGTTGATGTTTTTATTTTTATCAACAAAATATGAAAATGAGAACAAATATAATGTAAAATAATATCATGCCAAAATAATATACAAATAATTTTTTTTACAATTTTATCAATATACTTCATTTTATTTCATATTACAAAGATTTGGATTAACGTTATAACAACTAGTTGCGATAAATGAATTTTAGCATGGTTGATATAATAATATAGGATAATCTTATCTTGAGTAATATTTACTCATTCAAATCTTTAAAGTCATGTTTCTAACTACAATGTTTTCAAATCTTTATTTATTAATCATCTTATTATATTTACAAAAAATGTATATTATTATTTTTTATATAAAACAAATAATGAATATTATGATAAAAAAATACGAGTATATTAGTGAGATAGAATAAATAATATAAATATAATTAAATAAAATGTACCAATCCATAACTAAAAATAAAATAAATAATATAATTAAATATAATAAACTGGTAGATAACTAGAAATAAATTAAATAATAAAAATAAATAAAATAAACTAATGTATAATTTAAAATAAATTAAATAATAGAAATAAATAAAATAGAGTAACGTATAATTGCATATAAATTAAATAATACAAAAAATAAAATAGATCAATATTAACTAATATAAATAAATAAAATAAAATTGTGTATAAGTAAAATTAAATTAAATAATATAAGTGCATAAAATAAACTATGCCAAACTGATAAATTAAATACCATAAATAAATAGAAGGAATATGGTTAGATATACCTAAAAAAGAAATAGAATGATAAATTTTTCTTTAATATTTTAACATATTAAATATAAATCATTAATGATTGCATTTAACACACACACACACACACACATATATATATATATATATATATATATATATATATATATATATATATATATATATTAAATGCAATTTATAGTAAAAACTCTTACTTATCTATTTGAATATATAAGTATTTTATTTTTTTAATTATTATTATAGCAATTTTATTTATTTTTTACTTTTTTAAAAATTATTATTATTATTAGTATACATTTTTGTGTAATAGGGAAATAACAAAATGGCAAAATACTTATACTGTCTATAAATAGAATAATTTAATATATTATATATGAAAAATATTGTATCATGTTAATAAAATAATTTATAAGTACGTAGCTAACTTATTCATCTAACGAAATAGATGAAGTTGTTATTTTAATAACATATCTTAGTAACAAGTTGTTAATATAGATGGTATTGGATTGGGTGTCTTAAGTCAAATCTGATATTTAAATCTTCTCGATGAAAATAAAATATAATTAGAAGAGAAAACTCTCTTAAAATATATTTTTATTCATTTTAATATATCACTGTGAATAATTAGGTTAAATTTAAATTAAATAGGTTAATATTAAAAGAGAATTATAATTCCAATTTAATTTTTATTGATCATATAATTTTACATATGATTGAATTATATTTATATATATATATATATATATATATATATATATTATATATATAAGAAGATAAATACTTTAGATTTAAATTTAATATGATAATACTGTGAAATTATTACTTTAAATTTGAAGTAAACAGGATATGGTAAAGAAAAAAAAATATGAGATATTTTTTCAGATTTGAATTCAAAATACTATAAAAACAAATATTATTGTAAATACATAAAAAGATAAATAAATTATTATAGTATAATATTTTTAATATACCAAAATAAAACATTTATCATAACGTGAACAAACTCACTCACACCATCACCACCTGTGTTTATGTTATGTTAGTGTTAAATTATAAAGATCTGTTTTAACCTTAACTTAATATAAAACATTATAAATTTTATATATTTCAATTAAAATTTGATTTTTTATTTATAACTTACAGTGCACTTCCCGAATACTCATATTTTTTTAGGTAAAATGTCATCTATTAAATAAATTTGATCCAAAAAAACTTATTTATAATTTGTTCCTTTATTTAATTCAGAATTGTAGATGTCTTGTTAAAATGAAGTAATTGTAATATTTTTAATTTTAATTTTTATAAATAATTGTTTATATATTAGTTAAACCAAGTAACAATAAAACATTGCAAACTATTATAGTTCTTAAATTCATTATATTAACTTTTAAATACTGTTATATATTATTTTTGTCCTTTGTATAGTTTTTAAGAATTAATATATATTAATTTAATAAAAAAATATTATAAAATATGTCAAATAAAATTGAATAAACTAAAAAGAAAAATCAACTTAATAAAAATGTAGTCAATCGTTTCATAAAATGCATGTTTTCCCGCTAATTTCGATAAGGGCCTAAATAAGTTTTAAGAATCTAAAAACTTTGACTATTTTTCATTAATTTTGTATTAAAAATTTTATTCTATTAAGTATTTAAAATATTTTTTACTTTTCTAAATATCTTAATATTTGATTTTCATTATTAATGAGATCATATGATTATTATTTCTATTATTTTTTAATTTATCGATTAATTGTTTTAATTCATAAGTCATCTCAAAAGATGATCAACAAATTAAAAACAAAAATATAGAAGTATTGTTATTATTAAAATTAAATGACAAAATACTTAAACAAAATTAAAAAATATTTTAAAGATTCAATAAATTTTTTAAATATAAATTTAACAGAAATATCTAAAATTTTATAAATATTTAAATATTGAGTATGCTATAATTTATGAAAAAAAAAATCTCAACTCTTACATCTATACTTACTCAAATGCCGAATAAAATTACTTATTCATAATTAACAACTAAATAGGTTCTCATTATATTTTATAAGTTAAGACATCTAATCTTACCAATAATAAGTATATTTTATATTTTTTAAATTTATTAATTCAAATTTAAAACAAATGCAGAAAGAGAATGTTTCTTAGTTAATTTATGTTTAGAAGAAGAAAGTAATTATCAATTGCTAACTATTATAATAATAATAATAATTACTACTATAATGATTATCATTTTATTAATTATAATTATAATTATAATAATATAATCTTTTCTGGAAGACTTGTGAAAGTCTACTCTTTTCCCCCTTGCAGTTTGTCTGTTCCACTCTCCCTGTATACATACCCATCTCACATCTGTCTCTCTCTCAGGTCAATCCATCACATTCCTATTCCTTCCTCTTTCTCTCCCAATTCCAAATCACTCACACCCTCTCTAGAATCTTCTTTCTCTTCTTCCTTCAAACCTTGTTTTTCTCTCTTTCTTGCTCCCATGGCTTCCGATCTTGAAGCGAAAGCCAAAGAAGCCTTTGTCGAAGACCACTTCGAACTCGCCGTGGACCTTCTCTCTCAGGCAATTCAACTCGAACCCACCAGAGCGGAACTCTACGCGGACCGCGCTCAAGGCAACATCAAATTGAACAACTTAACTGGTACACTCTCACTTCCTCCCTTCAAAATTTTGTGTTTTTTGAATACCCTTTTGTCTGTTCTGTGTGAATGATTGGGCTTTTGTTACAAATAAATCTTTGTTCAATTGGGTCATCTGGGAGGAGTTGGAGTTTGACCAAGATGAAATTGTTCTTATCGACTAATGTCATGTCTGTCTTTTTGTTGTTGTTGCTTTTTCATAAAAAGAAATTTGAGAAATCTTTACATGGTCTTCATTTGGGATATGTGTTCATAGTTGCCTTCACCCTGCAGACATGTGGTTGTAATGTTTTACTAATTTATAATTGATTTTTTTTTTCTTTTGTACAGAGGCTGTTGCTGATGCTAACAAAGCAATTGAATTGAATCCTTCTCTGCCAAAAGCATATTTGCGGAAAGGGTAAATACAACGCAACTTAGTCTTTAAATTTTTTTCGATAGGTTTGGTTATTCATTTGGTTCTTATACCTACATAATCTGTGTTAGTCGCTGTACTTAGAAACCATTTGTTTTAGTCCCCCCACATGACACCTTTTAATCAGTTTAGTCTCTGTTGGCCAAAATTGTAGGGATTGAAATAAATTAATAAGTGTACGTGTAGGGACTGAGTGAGTTAAAAACATATCTGTGAGTACTAAAATAAATATTTATCGGGTGCTGGACTAGATTTCAAAAGATTGAGCTGAACCAAATGAGTAATCAAATTTTTGAATATATAGTATTCCGAAATATTGTTGCTTTTGCTAATTGTTGTCGAAAGCAACCTCTTAAATAGACAATGACTATTTAATCCTATTGTGGTATTCTATTAGAGTAAATGATAGATTCCTATTTATTAGGATAACAATAGGAAACAGAGGTGATACTCATTATGTATAAATTAATGCTAAACTGGCATATAAGAGTGAAAGGTGGAGATTCAGTTGAGGAGAACAATGATATACGGTGGCACAATGTGTATGCACAACCCCTTCAAAATTGGCAATGTATACATAATGTGCACATATCTGATACTAATATGCATATTATATAATTGCCTTCTTATCAAAGCATCGCTGCCTCATATGTAAACCGTGAATGTGCATCTTTTCTTGAATAATGAAAGGATTATTATACTTCAACATAAATTTATTTCAGCTTAAATATGACAATGTTTTATGGGATGGTTAATTATTAATGAGGATATCTGTGGTTAAAGTTGATTGCAATTGCTTTCTGTGCATCACCAGATCACATCCTATTTTATATTTTGACATGAGATGTTCTCAATTCTTTATCCTTATTCAACCATGCTGTACTTGATTTAATTTTGATTTGTTGTTTCAATTGCAGTACTGCATGCATGAAGCTTGAGGAATATCAGACTGCCAAGGCTGCTCTGGAGACTGGTGCTTCATTGTCTCCAGACAACTCAAGATTTGTTAATTTAATCAAAGAGTGTGATAAGCTCATCGCAGGTGAACTTTGTTCTTTCTAACGGTAAAATGCTATTTATTTAATTAAGCTTATTTGTCTTTTTGGGGTTTAATTTTCATGTTTTAGATTTTGTTTTACGTGTGACTGATGAATTGTGTCTTGACTGTTGGAATTGAAAATGTGGATTGATGTCATTTTTGGCTAGGAAACTGACTTGAGCTTGATTGACATGTTGTGTTGAACAGAAGAATCTTACACCAACATACCTATACAGGAAAAGACCATAGCACAGGATGCTAATCCAAAAGATGTTCAGCAACAGGATGATCTTCCAGAGCAGCCACCAGTTTCAGTGAATAAGACTAAATATAGGTCAAACATGCTTTTACTTTATGGTTGTGCATATTCATTGCTAGGATTATTGTTATATGTGTTAACAGTTTTGCTGCTGTAGTTATTGTGCTTATGTTTGGTATTTGTTATTTTTATGTCTTAAAATTCACACTCCCAAATGCTTAATCTATTAGATGAAGTTTGTGAATGGTTCCATTTTTTGGCTTTAGCATGAGCAATGCATAGCCCAGAGTTTTTTTTTTGGCTAAAATGGAAAGATCTAATTTTTTACCACTTGATTATATAGACTTTGATACTGTGTTTGAGTAAAGTCAATCATCTCAAAAGTTAATGATTTGGGTAAGTCCAATGAATGATTTATTTTTTTTATATTTAATGTCCTGCCACATATCTTCATTCAAGAGACCTTTGGGCTTGAAGTATGGACGTTACACTGGCTACAGTTCCGTCCTCCTTATGCAAAAATTAAGCTTTGTATTAGAATAGTCAAGTGACAAGGATCAAAGTCTAAACTGCTTGGTCATGGTCGGTTCTCATACAAAACCATTAACCAACAATCCGAAAAAGTTTACACTGTTCCATTAAATATCATGAATGATTCGAGATCTATCAATTACCTTATAGAGAAGATACTCCTTTAATTTTTTATTTTTTTTAGCATTTTCTTAATTTAGTATCTGATAGGGAGAACTTGCAAGCAAGCCTATTTCGAGTGTGTAATGCTCAACGTTGTATTATTTGTTTATGATAATATTGTACTACGGGAACTGAAAATTTCTATTGAAGGAATGAACTAAATTACTAATTGCTCAGGCTTTGACATTTTGAAAATAAAATTTATGCAGGCATGAATTTTACCAGAAACCTGATCAGGTGGTTGTAACCATTTTTGCAAAGAAAATCCCCAAGGAAAACATTACTGTTGACTTTGGCGAACAAATAGTATGGTTTACATTATAATAATATTTAGTCAATCCTTCTTTTGCTTGCTTTAATACACTTCTATTCATTTTGGTGAATCACATCTTACTCCCACCTCCTTGTTTTTTCTTTTGTAGCTAAGTGTTAGTATTAATGTCCCAGGGGAAGATGGCTATGTTTTCCAACCTCGCTTATTTGGAAAGGTATGAACAAGAGCAGTTTGTCAGCATAAAAGATTGGATCACTGGGAAAATTTATCTTACAGCCTTTTATACGTGCATATTATAATTTGGGTTGTGTTCTGATGTGGTGGATACTAAAGAGATTAATCTTTGGTTATCTGATCCTATTGTTTTTATTTTCTTGCTGGTCTCATGCCCCTGTATTTCCAAAGCTGCATTGAAAATCATCTGTATGGTTTATATTAGTGTTTTCTGTTATTCTGTACTGTGTATACTGTGTTTGATCTTTGGTTTTCCTCTATCAGATTGTACCCTCCAATTGCCGGTATGAAGTTTTGTCAACCAAAATTGAAATTCGCCTTCAGAAAGCAGAACCTATTCATTGGACATCTCTTGAATTCACCAGAAACGTTGTAGTTCCACAGAGGGTTAATGCCTCTGCAGGTAACTTGAGACTTATTTGGATTCTGGAGTTTCCCTCTTCTGTTTCCTCCTCTATGACTTGTTTGGTGACTCTGGTGTCAGAGTAGTTAATTCTAGATAATAGTTTAAAGTGAGTGACCCAAAACTGTTAGTTTAACGGAAGGATAGATTAGAAATTGCTCAAGTTAAGGAGAGGAATTCAGAATTTGATGAATTAAAGAACGAAAATGCAAAACTGGGAAGTCATTGAAAAGGGCTGGAGACTTTATCTCTGTAGGAATATAAACTGTTTTACCAGAGGCTGCATATTCTAGGTACAATACTGGTGAACCTTTGTATGGAAAGGACTAGTGAAAGCATTAATTTATAGATTATCCAATGTTACTTGAACATAGAGTGGTTTCAAGTAATAGGGTTTGTCCTGAATCTGACGGACCTTATTATTGGTATATGGATCTAATTATGCCCCTCTATAAACTTTTATCACGATTTTCATGCTAAAATAATGTGTCCCTTTTCATGAATTCTGAAGTTACTGCAAATCAAAGACCTTCTTACCCGTCCTCAAAACAAACCAGAGACTGGGACAAGATCGAAGCTCAAGTCAAGAAAGAGGTTTGTAAATGTGTTAATTATTTGTATTTTAGTGGTGCAAATCTTGCTCCTAACATCTTCATTTCAGGAGAAAGATGAAAAACTTGATGGTGATGCTGCATTGAACAAATTTTTCCGGGAAATATACCAAGATGCAGATGAGGATACAAGAAGGGCAATGAAGAAGTCATTTGTAAGTTTTTTCATTTTTCATCTATCAATTCTGCTCATCACATAAAATTCCCCTTTATTGGGGGCATGACTTGTAAATCACATTCACAACTATTATTTAGAGAATAGCAGCAAATTGTCTTCAGTGCATGCTGGTGTATACATTGCACCTCACCTCTCTTCAATTATCTGGTATTATAGGTGGAGTCTAATGGAACTGTGCTGTCTACAAACTGGAAAGAAGTGGGGTCAAAGAAGGTGGAGGGAAGTCCTCCTGATGGCATGGAGTTGAAGAAATGGGAATATTAAGATATTTTCTGAATCAATGTTTATATATAATGGTTTATATATAATGTGGTGTGGGATTATACTTTGAATGCTTCCTGTTGGTTAGCTAACTGCTGAACTAGAGACGTTATTTTCTTCAATTTTTTTTTTCCCATAAGGTTTGTCCGTCTTCGCTAGGACCTGAATTCATGGTTTTTGGTTGAGGGCAAGGCTGTTTCTATTTGGTTAATATATTGCAACTTTCTGTTTTATACCCTTTTCCTTAAGTGATTCTTTATATTAATACAAATGAACCAATAAAAGTGCTTGACAACAATTTTACACCCAAAATTGCTTATCCAAGTATTATTCCTTCACTAAGCCTGTCAATTTTTACAAGAAAAAATGTTTGCAAAATCAATTTAAAAAGGGTGAAGATAAGAAGGTAGAGCACAATTATAAGATAACTTTAGATTGTGTAAGCAAAAGAGTTTGTCTCATATAACTTTGCGTAAGTGAATATATAAGTTTCTCAAGAATGTTCAATGGAATGTTTATCATAGATTTGGATATCAGTTGTAGTCAACCTTAAAGGCATGTGCAATTCTTCATGTCATCTGATGTAACTAGCAACACACTACTTTGATGAAAGAGATAAAGATACTAGAAAATTAACTCATAGGTGATATATTTTCTTTGACAAACATGCAATTGTTATGATCTTTTCCTCTTTTGTTCTCTTTATTTGAACTTCTCTTGATTAATTGACTACTTTTGTTTCAAACGAGTACTTATACAAATTAAAAAAAAAATGATCTTTTAATAAATGTAAATATATTGAACATTATAACATATCAAAGAATTTCTTTAAAAGTTTCGAAAAACTATGTTTGGACGTGGCGTGAAATTTGAGAAATCTTGTTAGTTATCATAACATTCTTAGAGTTTAGTCCATCTTAGTATCTTCTCCATTCCAAAACTATAATTGTTTTGTAAATCTAAGATAAAATTAGTAATTTTTTTCAGTCATATCTTAAATTATATATACAGAAACTGTAAATTTTTCGAAGATCTTAAATTAAATAAGTGTATTTTAGTGCACAAATGTAAAAGTTAATATTTATTTTTTCATAAATGTGCACAAGCTAAAATAACTGCAGTTTTGGAATTAAGGAAATACTAAACAATTATACAAGTTAAGTTGGATTTGATTTGGACACTGATAAAAAATGACATCATTGAATGCTTTGAGTTGTACAACGTTTTTATGTAAAATAGTTTTTTCGAATTCATATTTTTGCAAAAATATTTATTTATTGTATACAGAATTGGTGCTTTCTATATTTAATGTTTCGGACACGGGTTTTGTTATATTCATGACACACAATTAAGTTTCAAATTTTAAGAACTAATTTTATTTATCATCCAACATTTAAAGATTTAAACAACGAAGCCTTCTTTGGTTCTAACATTTGTTACTAAATTTCCATTACGAGGTTCTATCTGAGCATGTTAGAGCAAAGCCAAGTCATATTTTAAAGACTGTTTCATTAAATTAATTAAAATTTATTTATATTTTAAGAAACTATAGTTAAAATTAATTGATTTGACTTGGAATTTATGTTATAGTAGTGTACACAATGGAGTTGGTTGGTATCTCCCTGTTAATTTTTTTAATTAAAAACAGTTATTTAGTTTAGCTCATCTTGTCTAAATTTAGAAGATTTGTTTTATTAACGAAAATAATTTGACAGTAACAATTACAACGTACAAACAACAGAATATATATATCAATCTTGTATTATTAGAATGGAAACTGGAAACTGCATGGACTAATAACCTGTTAGTTTTCAATGATCATGCAAAATGACTGTTACATTCGCTTCAAATTTATATGTTCGGCCTTGAAAATTCAGGAAATAAAAGCATAACATTTTTCTTTTGTGAACTTCTTAATTTCTGGCAATTGAGCCTCCATTGTTGTGCTAGTTTCTCTTCATTGTTGTTCTCTGATGCATATGCTTACAGGGGGGAAAACCAGAAGAAGATAAGGTTTGTATAGAGCAAAGTTATATAGAGCATGACAATAGAATTGAAAGGTAAAGATTTTTACGTTACATCATGCACGAACTTGCCCCCTGTGGTGAATTCAGAGACACCATGGTGCACCACAAATGGCATGCTTCCCAAAAGTGCTTTACCAATGTTGGAGATGCAGATATGTCTTATCTTTCTTGCAACCTTTTTCTTGCACACCATTGTGGGTCGTCTAGGAATCCCCAGATTCACTTCCATGAGCATTGTAAGTCCTTCCCTTCAACACATTAAGCTTCTCACAATATCCATTTTAACATACTTCTGGGTTTTTTTTCTTCCACTTTGGTGCAATTTTTTTCACGAAATTTTCATAATGATAAAAAAATATTTCCATTATAGATATATCGTGCCATTCATTATGAAAAAATAATGAAATCCTGAAATTATAGTATGATTTTAAAAATTGAATTGAATCGTGTCATAGCAACAAGATTTCAAAACAACTAAAATAACATGATGCCACGATTTCAATTAATGTTACGGTTTTCATTAAAATCGTGTTATAATGACACAATTTCTTCATAATAAAATCGTGTCAACTTGATACGATTTATCTACAAGTGAAAAAAAATGTACTTTTGCATGAGTACCAACTGAAGTACCAACCAATAATAACACTAAAAAAAAAAAAGTTATTTAGAGACAAATATTTAGCTATCAAATGAAATGGTTGCTAATTTGTGACCAAAATAGTCACCAAATTAATTTTGATTGCTAAATAACTACAAAATAAAAGTAATGATTGAATTTAGTGACCAATTAAGTCAAATAATTGGTATCTAACATTAGATACCAAAGTTTTAGTGACCTATGCTATTAGATTCTAGATTGGTATCTAATTAAGTTAGAGACTAATTAGAATCTAATGATATAGATCACTAAAACATTGGTAGCTAATGTTAGATATCAATTATTTGATTTAATTGGTCACTAAATTCAATCATTACTTCTATTTCGTAGTTATTTAGCAACCAAAATTTAATTTAGTGATTATTTTGGTCACAATTAATAAGAATCTCATTTGATAGCTAAATATTGGTCTCTAAATAACTTAACTTTTTTCTTGTAGTGTAAGATTAAGAAAATATTCACACGTACTTTGTATTGTTATTTGGTGTTAATACGTTTTTGTGGCAAGTATATCATGGTGTTTTATTATACTTATTCATTTTTGGATCATGATGTTTTATACTATTATTTAATGCATCTTTTAAGATATTTAGTTGATGGTGTCTACAAAATCATAGGCATGGATGGTGCTGGTGCAAGAATTGCTCTATGACATAGCATGTTACATTGTGAGTGTTTGAATATGAAACAAACATATGTTTTGAGCAGGTTGGCCTAATACTTGCAACCAGCTTCACTGAACAATGGGCTGAGAAGTGTAGAGAGTTGTTCTTTTTTGACTCTCAGGCAAATCTGGGGTTGCTTTCAGTTTTTGGCTACACGCTTTTCCTGTTCTACACTGGAGTGAAAACAGACGTGAGTGTGATCCCCAGGACCAAAAGTACTGCTGCTAACATAGGGTCTATGGCCATACTGGCTCCCTTTATATGCAGCTTGGCTATTGTGCATTTTTACACCACAAAATACCTAAACGATGATCAAGTAGCAAAGATTAGAGTTATCATTGGTGTGTTCTCTGTGACCCCTTTCCCTAACATTTGCATAGTTTTAAGTGATCTCAAGATTCTGAATTCGGAGCTAGGTAGATTAAGCCAGTCCGCAGCTTTGGTTACTGAGCTCTTCAATGTGGTCTTGACATCAGTCCTTACTATATCCAAAATTGTGTCTGTAAATCCATCAAAAGCCTGGTTTTGCCTCATAGTTGCAGTTTTGTTTGTGCTATTGGTTGTCTTCATCTATCGCCCTGCCATGTTTTGGATCATAAAACAGACCCCAGAGGGTTCTCCTGTTAGTGATCACTATGTGTACTTCATACTCACAATGGCTTTGTTGGCATCCTATATCACACATCGCATTGGATTTTTGGCTCTCTTTGGCCCTTTTGTATTGGGCATGGCTACCCCAGAAGGGCCTCCATTAGGCACTGCCATTATTAAAAAGATTGACACTTTTGTTAACTGGATGTTCATGCCTCTTTTTGTGACCACTTGTGTGATGAGGGTGGACCTCAGAGACTTCATGAATTGGAGACACGGAGGAGAAATTGACCAGTTCATGGTGCAAGCCCTGATTATTATTCTAGCAACTAGCCTTGTCAAATTTCTTGTCTGCATTCTGCTTCCTTTGTATAACAAAATGCCCTTGACTGACGCGGTGTCTCTCTCTTTGATCATGAATTGCAAGGGCGTAGTCGAATTGGCTGGATTCTCTATAGTGAGAGATCTCATGGTGAGATATCTTCTTACCATCCTCATTGTACACAAGTTTGCCAGCAAAAACAAATGAATCATATCTGCTATAACTTTTTGAAAACATTGCATTCACATCATTATATCTAATTTTCTTTGCTTGTGTTTGTTATGTTTGTAATGTAGGGTATGCCAGAGAATGTTTTGGCATTGGTGATAATGTGCATAATTCTGAATGCTACAGTGATGCCAATGTTTCTGGCATACATCTACGACCCTATGAAGAAATATTCAGGAAACTACACCAAGAGAAACATCTTCGACCTCAGAAGCAACACCGAGCTTCGAGTCCTCGCATGCATTCACAGACCCGACAACATTCCCCCTACCATCAACCTTCTGGAAGCCACCTTCCCCACCAAAGACAACCCTCTATGCGTCTACGTGCTCCAGCTCATAGAACTCATCGGAAGAGCAGCCCCTCTCTTCATCTCCCACCAACTCCAATCCAAAAACCACGACTCAAACGCCTCCATGGCAGACAAACTCATCGATGCGTTCCAAAACTTCGAGCAAGAGTTCAAGGATGCACTGGTGGTGAACACCTTCACATCAGTCTCACCAACTGAGATGATGTACGATGATATATGCACCTTGGCATTGAACAAGTTCACCTCTCTCATAGTTCTTCCTTTCCACAAAAAGTGGTCTTCTGATGGGAACTGCATTGAGATAGAAGATGAGTCTTTGAGAGAGCTGAACTTTCGTGTCATGCGGAGAGCTCCATGCTCGGTTGGGATATTGATTGAGAGAATGCAAATGACGCATATTTTCTCCCCCGAGACGCCTTACACTGTTTGCATGCTTTTCATTGGAGGGAAAGATGATAGAGAAGCGCTTTTCTTTGCCAAGAGGATGACCAAGAATCCGCATGTTAGACTCACTGTGGTTAGGTTTTTTGCTGCGAACAATGACCCGGAGAAAGCGGATTTGCAGGAATTGCTTGACACTGAGATTCTGAACGATATCAAAGTGAACAAGAAGGTGGGTGAGGCTTATGTGAATTACATAGAGAAGAGTGTGAAGGATGGACCTGACACGGCTTTGGTGATTCGGAAGTTGGCTACTGAGTATGATTTGATCATTGTTGGGAGACAAGCTGGGATTGAAACTCCTCAAACTTCTGGGTTGTTGCAGTGGAGTGAGTATCCAGAACTTGGGGTGCTTGGTGATTTGTTGGCTTCAACTGATGCAGCTGGCAAGGCTTCTGTGTTTGTGATGCAGCAACAAAGAACAGCCAAGGATGCTTGAAGGGAAAATTTGGTTTTGGTTTGGTGTGGATGGAACTTTTTGTTGCTGGAAAGGTTAATCTTTGCAGTTTGCTATGTTGAAGTGCATGCATGATTGATTTTTTCAAGTGTAATTTTTTCAAACAGTTGGACTGCATAGAAGATTAATTTTCAAAAGATGAAGTTAGATGTCAACTATATATGCCATTCCATTCTGTAAATGAAAAGCTGTGTTCTTGAATGGAACTTTTTGGGTTTTATAAATTTTTAATTAATTATATAAACTTTTGTATACATAATGGATCCTTTCAAACCAACTGTTGAGGAAAAGAAATTTGAAAATATTTTTAAGTGTAAATTACATATTGTTGGTATGATGTGGAGAGCATATATTTGCGTGAGGCCTATTAAGGGCAAAAGTGTTTGTAGGAGAGAGTGGAAATTAAAAATCTTAACCATACATATATCTAAAGAATTAGGATTAAATAAAAAAAAATTTAAAAATATTAATTTGTCTAAGACTTCTTTCTGCACCTCCAAGTATGTTGAGGCACCTCCAAATTTTTAGAAGAGGTTAAAATTGTCCCTCATTATTGCTGTCCAAATCAAAATACCCTTAATCTTAACCTTAAAACAAATAAGAATATTTTCGAAATAAATAATTGTGAAAGCTAATTCTGAATCCGAAAATAGCTTTCGGAATTGCTTATTCCAAAAAAGGAGGTACAATTAAAAACACTTTCAAAGCAAATTCGGAAGTTATTTTCAGATTTAGAATTGACTTCTGGATTTGTCCATTCTTGAAGTATTTTTCGTAAAATTAAATTCTGAAATAAATAATTTCAAAAGTCAATTCAAGATCCGAAAATAGCTTTCGGAGAATTGTCTATTTTGGAACTGAAGGTATCAAAAAAATCATTATATCATTGCCTATTTTGAAATTGTCTATTTTAAAAGTGAAGGTGTCAAAATAATTATAATATTGTCTATTCTAGATTTATATCAAAATAATTACATGATTGTCTATTCTAAAATTATATCAAAATAATTATATGATAACCTATTCTGAAATTATATCAAAATAATTATATTATTGCATATTCTAAAACTATATCAAAATAATTATATCATTATCTATTCTGGAATTATATCATTGTCTCATTAAATTATTGTCTATTTTGGAATTCTTAAATAGACAATGATATAATTATTTTGATATATTCACTTTCTAAATAAGAAATTTCAAAATGGTAATGATATAATAAGATAATTAATAATATAATGATTTTTTTACACATTTAATTTCAGAATAGACAATTTCGAAAGCTATTTCTGGATTCAAAATTAGCTTCTGAAATTACCTATTCCAAGATTTACATATTCTAAAATTATATCAAAATAATTATATCATTGTCTATTCTGGAATTATATCATTGTTTCATTATATTATTGCCTATTTTGAAATTCTTAAATAGACAATAATATAATTATTTTAATATATTTACTTTCGAAATAGGAAATTTCGAAATAGGCAATGATATGATAAAATAATTAATAATATAATGATTTGTTTACAAATTCAATTTCGGAATGGGCAATTTTTGAAGCTATTTCTAGATCCAGAATTAGCTTCCGAAATTACCTATTCTGAAATTTACATATTCTAAAATTATATCAAAATAACTATATCAGTCGAATATGAATCGCCTGGGTACAGGTGATGCCTTGGAATGAAAGAGAATTCTGAATCAGCTTTGTCTACGAACAAGGAAGCTATAAGTATGCAACTAGGAATCTCATGGAGAGTTCGATCCTGGCTTAGGATGAACGCTGGCGGCATGCCTTACACATGCAAGTCGGACGGGAAGTGGTGTTTCCAGTGGCGGACGGGTGAGTAACGCGTAAGAACCTACCCTTGGGAGGGGAACAACAGCTGGAAACG
>Ga0099824_1001735_pt1 | contig 31269 bp, 14 predicted proteins | sample SiratrowhiteBW_FD_76837 | JGI IMG/M metagenome (GOLD analysis project Ga0099824, IMG submission 76837) | Root nodule microbial communities of legume samples collected from California, USA - Siratro white BW | ecosystem: Host-associated > Plants > Roots > Nodule | place: USA: California... | reverse complement strand
TTTTTATAATATATATATATTTTTTTTTTATTATATATTTATATTTTTTCATAAAAAAAAAAAAAAAAAATATATATATATATATATATATATATATATATATATATATATATATATATATATATATTATAAAAGTATATAATTATCTTAATTAGCTTTACTCGATATAATTTTTTATAATTAATTTACATTTTTTTATAATTAAAATCACAATCTATATCTTTATAATTACAATCACGTTATCCCGTTAATGGACAAATTAAATAATAATAATTTAAATAAAAACATAAATTTTTTTAATATTTAATATAAAAAGAATGAATAAAGAGTAACTAAAAATAGCTAAATGAGGAAAATGAAACTTAATCAACCCCTACTATGATCATTATAACATAAACATAATGAAACTTACGCAATCTCTTGTTAAAAATATGATTATTATAATATAAACATAAAGTTACTATCTAATTGATTAAAAAAAAACTCAAAAAAAAACTGATAGTTATAAATGAATATAAACCTAATTTTAGAAGTCAATTTTTTAAAGTTAAATTAGATTTAAATTTTACTTAACGATAAGAAATACTTTAAAAAAGTTAATAGTTTAAGAAACGCCCTTAATTACATCCTATTTGTTTGGTTGGAACTATTATTTATTAAAAATTAAGTATTGAGGCTTAATTGTAGAACTGGTTTAGTGCCTTGTCATTGATAATTATGTTTGGTGGGAAAAAAATATTAACTTTATTAATAGCTGATTTTTATTAAAATCTAACATCTTTCGTTTTAATAAATATTTTGTCAAATATATGTTAAATCCTTGTTCAGTGTTCTTGAAGGTGATTCAACTTGTTTCAGTGTTGTGGATAGGAGAGAGAGAGAGTGTGCATTGAAAAGCCATAACCAGAGTGTGGAATATGGTTTTGATGCCAAAATTAGACTAATGAGAACATTGAGAAGCTGCCACGTGTCGAGATGAGAAATGATACTTCCACAATAAGTCATATTGTCAAAGAGAAACTCGTTAACGTAACCCTTTTGTATTTGATGTGGGACTATATCTTCTTGTTAAAATAGCCACTTCTCTCCAACGCATCACATCAAACATTTCACGTTTTGCATGCATGTAATGTAATGGGAAGCCATAACCACTCCTACATATCTTCATTTTCATTCAATGGGTTCTCACTAACGCTTGCTTCAACTTAAGAGTTTTGTTTCTTAATTATATATAGGAAAAGCTTAGTTTCTTGAACAACACAAGATCAACCATGGCAACAAAAGACTCCAAGAAGAAAAATTCGGGTCGGAGAATACCCGGACCCACAAACCCGATGGTGACGCCTATCTTGACGGATCAATACCAATTCACCATGGCTTATGCCTACTGGAAATCTGGCAAGCATCAAGAACGTGCTGTGTACGTGATTCAACCCTATACTGAATCCTCATCATGCATGCTTGCATGGTTTTTTGGTTTTGATGGATGCAGTTTGATATATACGTTTGTTTATGATGTGATTCTGTTTCAGGTTTGATTTGTATTTTCGGAAGAACCCCTTTGGAGGGGAGTACACTGTGTTCGCTGGTTTGGAAGAATGCGTGAGATTCATTTCTAATTACAAGCTCACCGAGGAACAAATTCATTATATCAAAGATAATTTGCCTGTTTCATGTGAGGTAAAGCGTGTCTCATTTTCATCACACTTTCGTTTCAGTCTTTGATCGTTTTACTCTTAAATTTCTTCAATAACAGGACGTAAAGAGAGCATGTATAAGATTGAACACAGATTACAATTGTCTGGAATAAAGAGAGCATGTATAAGATTAAATTTCTAGACATTCTTTTTTTCTTGTAAGAAATTTTAGCAACACCTTGTAAGACTTTTTTCTGACAGAGTCTCTTATATGGAGTGATATTCTTGTAAGTCTTAGTAAATACACGAGTCTCATTTGGATTTTCACATTAATTTCATCTGATGAGAGTGTAATAGAATGATGGTGCTATATAATATATTACTAGTACTTCTCTAATTGTTACCATCCTTGAGGACCACTTGGAAGCTGCTTTGTAACTTTTATACTCCTTAAACTCAGAACCATTTTTTGCTTTCTATTTTTGTGGTTTTGTTTTTCTATTTCTCAGGAATTTTCACCTTGGTAAAACATTATCTAGCACTACTCTGAAAACAAAAAAAGAAATAGATATGAAGGATATAAAGTATCAAGGAACTCTGTTGTTAGACTGATTTAAGACTAAAAGCTCATGACACGTTTTTGTCCAAAGTTTGTCGCTTCTGTCATTTTTCTAGTCGATTTTCCCTTCAAAATAAATTGCAATTATGGTAATTATCGATGAAATGATAGGAAGGCTTCCTTGACTATCTTAGAGGAATTGACTGTTCTGATGTTGAGGTGTATGCTATTCCCGAAGGATCAGTTGTTTTTCCTAAGGTACCCTTGTTGAGAGTTGAAGGTCCAATTGCAGTGAGTACCTGCTACCATTAAATAATCTCTTTCAGTTTATATCACTTTTCAATTCTTGTTTCTTGCAAATACTATCATCTTCTTGCATTAAATTGACTTTCTACTCTTCAGGTTGTTCAATTGCTAGAAACACCTTTTGTCAATCTCATTAATTTTGCATCATTAGTTTCTACTAATGCTGCAAGGCATCGTTTTGTTGCTGGAAAATCAAAAACTCTGCTTGAGTTTGGACTACGAAGGGCTCAGGTTTCTAAGTCTTACTGGAAAAATAATTGATGAAAAAAATTAGAAACAATTTCCTTTCTCAATGATATATCAAAAGAATATTATTTTTAATGTAGGGGCCTGATGGTGGAATAGGTGCATCAAAGTACAGTTACATTGGGGGATTTGATGCAACAAGGTACTATCTATCAAACAACTTCAATTCTAGTTGTGCTTTCCAATTGGCATAATAGGGTAGAAAGGCTCATCATATTATGTATTAGCACTAGCAGTTATCCTGACTGAGGTTTTTGTGTGGATTATGGTTTTTTATAATACCAACAAAGTGTACTAGTTATGACTATTAATTATATATATATATATATATAAGATTTGTTAATACCTGGAAAAAAATCAAAGATGATGTTAAAATGACATTTCCCTTTTTACCAATTTGTTTGGGTTTATTGATTTTTTTTTGTATCTGACCTTTGCTAATGTGTAACTTTGCTTTTTCACATGGCACATCAATAGCAACGTTGCAGCAGGAATGTTATTTGGGATTCCCCTCCGTGGTACTCATTCCCATGCATTTGTTAGCTCCTACTTGGTATGTGAACATTTCATTAATTAAAATTCTTGATATATTCTGATGGTGTTTGTGGTGAGAAACTGTTTGGTTGGAATATAGGCACACTCTTTTTTTATCTGCAAATGGTAATTGTTAATATGTAAGCTTTTATTAATGAAGGACTCCAAACTGCCACTTGTTCTTCTTTCTCATCCACTTTTACCACTAAGTTATATCGCTACATAGGTGTACCTGTTAATCAGAAGGGATGTTGTCTTTTTTATATTTATGTCCCTATTCTGCAATTCATGAAAAACTAAATGCAGCTCAATTAGTTCAGAGATTCATGAACCTCTTTGGAGATTGTAAATCTAAAATTTAAATTGCTAAGATCAAATTTCTTATAAGATCAAGATATAAGAGTGGCATGCACTGATAGAAATTAGAATAATATATATTATAAAATCATAGAAGAAAGGAAAAGATGAGGAAGATCCTCTGGTATGGTAATAATAGACTTTCAGTGAAGAGTCCTCTCTTTTATCATGGCCTTTATGATTTCTGTTATCGTTATTGTTATGCTTTGTTATGACTTGAGTCATTTTCTGATGTATTTCATTTGCTTACTTTCATGCGTACCTTGTGCGACCTGTGTTAAGCAGAGCATCGACGAGATTAAAGAAAAAGCGCTTCGTAAAAAAGACGGTTCAAGTACATGCCAAGATTTTGTTGGCCTAGTTCAAGGCTGGATGAGAAAAATTGAGGTGTCATGATTTAAGTCATTTGAAAATTCATTTTTAATTTGTGGTTTGGTGTGACCCTCATGACAGTTACTTCCATGTCCACATACAAGTTGGTCTATTTAATCATCAGTTCATGTCAACGTTGTAAAAGATTACCATCCTCAGATTCTTCCATTTCTCCACAACCATTTTTATAGCGTATATTTATGCTTTTGCACTTCTACAACAATAATCTATACTGATTTGTCACCATGCAGCTGTCGGATTCACTACGTGGCAATTCTGCTGAGACCAATAAAAGTGAGCTGGCAGCATTGACATCATATGCGTTAGCATTTCCTGATAACTTTCTTGCCCTAGTAGACACTTACGATGTAAGTGCACAATATTATCTTGTACCTATATTTCTTAGTATTGCACACGTTGTTAGGCATATGAACGGTAATGATAGAGTGGTGAAGTGTGTGAATTCAGGTTTAGTTTAACTATTTTTGCACATGGTCACACTTACATACGTTAACAGGTCATGAGAAGTGGATTGCCTAATTTTTGTGCAGTTGCATTAGCTCTCAGTGATTTAGGGTACGTCAAGAAGTTTTCCATGCATGCTTATCATAATCGCTTGATCATGTAATTTTCTTCATTTCTGAGTTTAGATGATGTTGTGAGCAGATACAAAGCAATTGGCATTAGGCTGGATTCTGGGGACCTGGCATATTTGTCTTGTGAGATCAGGAAAGTGTTTTGCTCCATTGAGAAGGAATTTGGATTGCCCGGTTTCGGGAAGATGAGTATCACAGCTAGTAATGACCTTAATGAGGAAACATTAGATGCTTTGAACAAACAGGTAAATTCGTTTACAAACTTGAAATTGTAGCTTTTATAAATTCAAGGAATTCAAAACGCAAGAATCACTAGGGACATGAAAATATGAATGTTGTGGGCCAAAATGAAGAGTGTGTAAAAGCTGAGAGATTTATGATAACATAGTTTCAAAACAGTCTCTGTCATTGATTAAAATTTGTAGAAACTATGAGGGAAACTCACCAAATATTAATTTTGCAATTTTGAATAAATTTAATTAATAAGAAGGAGTGTATTTCAAGGAGTATGTTAGAAAACATTTATCCTAGTTCTTTTACTGGATTGCATCTTTTTATGCAGGGTCATCAGATTGATGCCTATGGAATTGGTACGTACCTGGTTACGTGTTATGCTCAAGCTGCTTTAGGTGTTGTTTTCAAGCTGGTAGAGATTAATAATAAACCTCGTATCAAAATTTCTGAAGCTGTCTCAAAGGTTTGAAAACTAGACAGAATATATAAGTGGAACCATTTAATTATAATGTTATAATCCTTTTGCTATTTTCTGTGTTTTTAGGTCACTATTCCATGTAAGAAGCGAATATATAGATTGTATGGGAAAGAAGGTTATGCTTTGGTAGACATATTGACCGGAGAAAATGAACCCCCACCAAAGGTATTAACCTTCTCGTCACATCTAAGACTTTAATTCATGACAAAAATCAATAAAACATAGTAGTCACGTGTAGAGAAAATTGATCAAGACTATAGTGGTCTTATATCGTGTAGGTGTAATTTACAAATGCAATCATAAATATTTTTTAAGAAAAATTCATGATAGGTGGGAGAAAGAATCCTGTGCCGCCATCCCTTTCGAGAATCCAAAAGAGCATATGTGGTGCCTCAGAAAATTGAGGAGCTTCTAAAATGTTACTGTGCTGGGAATTCAGGTACGAACTATATCAAAATATTTCTGTGGCTTTTTTAGGATATCTCATGACATTATTAATGGACTTAATACTATTATAAACTTATGCTCTGTTATTTGGTGAAGATAAAAGCGAAGAAATTCTACCTCCTTTAAAGGACATTAGAGAGCGATGCATCGAGCAACTTGAGCAAATGCGACCTGACCACATGAGGAGACTTAATCCAACTCCGTATAAGGTCTAATACTTTATTATTCTATAATCTTCATTTTGAAATGCTTTTAATACTTTTACTTCAAATTTTGCGCAGGTGAGTGTGAGTGCAAAGTTATATGACTTCATTCATTTCTTGTGGCTCAATGAGGCACCTGTTGGGGAGCTGCGATAACGAGGGGAACAAATGGAGATGCAACTAAATATTTGGAGGCAAAAGAAATTGTAATAGTATTTGATTTCTTGTGATTCGTTCATAATATATATCTACATACGTAAGGGCACATGTTTATACATTTTATCATGTTGTATACCTATTTTATGTTTCTATTTTGTATTTAATTGTATTTTACAATTTTAATATTTTAATCTCAAAATTATTATTTTGTTATATATACAAGAAAAAAAATTAAAAAGTAGAAATAAATTATTTATTCACTTCTATAAATCTGCAGTATTGTATACATTCGAATTATAAATTCATTAAAAATACAAAATAATAATATATATTTTATTTAAATAAATGCATAAAATTAAAAATAATAAAAATATTAAATTTCAACTCATTAAAATATGATATTATAACTAATAAAAAGCAGACAAATATGTTAATTCTTTAAATCTTTATTATAAATTCTTATATTTAATAAAAAAAAAAAAAGCTCCGTCTCTAACTAAAGAGTAATGACAAAAGATAAAATAAAACTAAAGTTGAAATAATAAGGACAAATCTTAATTTTAACTATAATTGCGTTTAATACCAAAAAGAACAAATTAGACAAAAACTAATTCATTTTATAATTTTAAAATTTTATCATTTAGTTTAGAAGTTTTTTCAATCTTCACCTATTATAAAAAAAATAAAGTTATTGGTTTTTGAACCCCTATCTGCTAAGTTTTACACTACCCTTTTTGTTGTCGAATAATCAACTTTTAATCTATTATGATGGGATATAACCATAATATATATTATTTCATGACACATTCTTTTACTTATACCACCCTTTTCCTTCCGATCCAAGCGTTATGGCGCTGTCTCGTTTAGGCAAATACAAAATCACAATTGCAAATAGCATTTAATCATAAAACTAATCAACATTCTTAAAAAAATCAATTCCTTTATAATTAAATTTACTATAATAAAAAAATTACCATATAGTGTAAAATTACAGTAGGTCACCCCTTCTTCAATCAATTGAGGAGCTTTGAAAATAATAAAGATAAACGTAAACATATTTACAGACACGTGAAATTGTTCTATGAACAGCTACAGCTATACAGTCAAGTACAGATTAGTATAGAGGATTGCTAGGATTTAATCAGAGCCCAATTCTGCCAGCATGATTTGCTCAATCACACTTGATAATCTATTTATAATTCATCATGACTCTGCTAAAAAATCTCTTGCTTAAGTAGGATTCAGTTGGACATCAAACCTGCAAATTAAACTGTAATGACCAGATCCTCCAGTCTCACCCACCCAAAGGCACAACGGTCCCTGATCTTCTGTGCTGTTGAAGCTGCTGGATCAATCATCGGCCTAATTTTGATCACCTCTTTCTCTATCGTTATTCTAGATTTGGCCTCCATCTGGAAGAGCCACGTCCAAAAACAGTATGATTAAGAACGATGAACAAGTTGTATAGTTAGTTAATCATTATTCATTTATTTAACTCAAATAGCATAGTTAACAAATTAGCTTGAAAATCCTATTGGTTTACTTAAGCTTTCAACAAATTATCCTCGTCAATCTTGTCGCATCATTTAGTGAGTACCTTTTCTATAAAAGAAACAGTATCAAACACATGGCAAAAATACGAGAGCTGCTTGTACAAGTCTGCTTCAGTGTACTGAAAAATCAAATAAACATTTATTTAATTAATTCGCATATGAAAGCAACTATTAATGTTCAACAAGTTCTTCGTAGAGTGAAACCTTTCTAAGCAGACGGCCATTGCAGCAAGGATAATTTGGACAAACAGTTCCTCTCTCAGAATCACCAACCAACCGAAGGCTGATACTTCGCGTTGTATGCTTACACGTCTCATCGTCACACTGGACGCAAAAATAGCCAAGGATAATGACACCTAACTTTTACAGGCTAATATTCATAATATAATTAGAGAGGTGACTTACCATCAGTAAACCTCTATAGTACATCAAAACAAACATCTCTGCTTGCCTTTTGACCTGACATGAAATATAATGAACTGTAAATATATTCTCGGGAATAATATTTGGTGCTAAATCAAATGAACAAACATGTTAGTTGCTACTACAGATGTTCTATTTTGAAGTTAATTCCAGGGTCTGAAATTGGTGTAAAAACTCTCCTATAGATGAAGCGCACTTAAACAACAATACTTTTAGAGATGACTTAAATCTTAAATTAGTCAAACCTGATTAGCTATCATCGCAGGAGATATTTTAACATCTTCTGGGCATTTAGGACAACATAGCTTACGCCAGAAATTGTAGTCAGATTCGTCCGGGGATACGCTGGTTGGCTTTTCACTTCCCAACAAACAGCAAATAGATTTAAAGACTGGTGGGCAGTCAAATGTACCAGAGCAGCTGGGGCATGACAAGACCAAGGGCTCACATCCCCGATACCTGCAATTATTTTATACATCCAATCCATTAATTAATAATTATGGATAGGAAAACCATCAATAAAATCCATTGATCATAACACAGTTTTAGCAAGAATCTAACAAACCATAAATAGATAAAGCTAAAATACTGTAAAAATATTATATAGCTTGTTCAAATCTTTGCAAAGAATACAGAATTTCAGAATTGAAACGAAAAGGTTCTACCAGTATCTATATATAGCATCGGTAGTGAGTATCCGCATTCAAGAGATTTTTTACAATTGATGGGACCTAAATTTAAAAGCCGAGACGTACCTCTCCTCATCATTAGCAGCGCACAAGAGTGAACTTCTAGAATCATCATTAAAAGCTTCAGTTGATTTATGATGAAACTGTAAAACAATACAGTTTTCCAATTCAGATAATTGATACAAAAAATAAAAGTAAATACCCGCATCTGAATGCTGAGACACTACGAAGTATATTTTACCTTTGACGAGTCGAGCCCTAAGCAATCAGCTAGTCTTTCTGGGCTTGTTCCCTGAATTGATGCACAAAGACGTGATACGACGGGATGGATCTGCAAGAGCAAAAAATAAAATACTCAACCAGGATACAGTACTAGGTAACCATTGTTATTTACAAAATTAGCCACTACATTCCAAGACCTGTTGTGATAAATAGTAATCAATGTCGATCAGCCATGTCCCTTGTTCCCGTTTAAGTTCATCAGGATGTCTAGCACGTTGAGCAATGCCACCTGCACTGCCTGAACTACCACCCTAATCAAAGCAGAACATAATATTAAAAATACAAAAGTGAGACAGAACATAACCTATTTCAAGTGCTTCATGAAAAACATTTCCCAGGGTTACACTAATTGTCCTTTGACAGGGAGCGAATGACTAAATGACAAACCTGCTCATAGCAAATTATATAAGGGATTGTATCACCAACAGAACATCCAGAAGAGTAACCTTGTTGCTTTAATCTTTGTGCCACCTACACGTTGTAATTAAGAAAAGCATCCTCAGAAGCCAGAATCAAGTAGGTCGAAGCAAAACAATATAGATCAGACTATTTGAAGTAACAAAAATGAAAACAGATTGGACTAACAAGAACGTGTGGCTGGTTCTTGGCGTCAGGATAAGCTTCAGGGGGCTTAGTCAATGTCTTTGTAATGACATATTTCTCTAATGGTACTTGTCCATTCCTCATTTCTTCTTGTACCTGTATTAAGATTAACATCTGTCAGCTTGCAGGAAAAACAAACCTCAAACTCCAATATAAAAATCATTAATTAAAATGAAAGGCAAAATTTACATACGAACAAAATCCCCAATGAACTTCAATTCCTTCGGAAAGGATTGATAACTAGATCAATACAGTTAATCCCATCGAATGTGGATTATACACCCCAGCATTCAGGATTTTAGACCACCCTATAAATAGCATTCCACTCTTCGGCCAAAGAGTAATGAGCCCAAAGCTCCAGGAAGCATGTTTTAATCACATGGTAGGTTATTATAAAGAAATGTCTGATACTTCAAGACATCACAATTTACCTTCATGAGAGAGTTGTGGATTGACTCTACTACATCATCAGCTGATCTGTAAGCATGGGAACCATAATATAATTAGTTAACAAAAAAATGAGTAATCATGCATCTAGGTAGGCAAATTAGCAAAAAGGTAAGTAACATACCCTCCAGACAAAATTTGAGTCAAGCAAAAATCTCCTAATTCTTTAGCTAATAAGCTCCAGTCACGACGAACAATGTCAAGACCTTTACGTTCAATAACCTGCACCATGCAATAACCCCACTGTATAATCTTCCCAATAATTTTGGTAAGCACAATAACAAGATATCACAAGCATACCTCATATGGGGTGCCATCTTTAAACAACAACTTTACAGCTGCATACTTCTTTTTCTTGAGAAGCAGCATCCTTTTATATAAACCATCAAGATCAATTTCCAAGCATCTATATTTCTTATTGACCTGATGACAAATTAAAGCAGAAAACACATCACGAGAAGATAGATGACAAAAGAAAAGGAAGGAAAACCGCCATTTATTCTTGAAATATGCCAATATGCCAAAATTATATGTAGTTGCACACAGTGCAAACTAAACATGATAAGACAATGTTGCAGTAGTGTCCAACTCAAATAACCTAAGCAACTGATTAATGACAGAAAAAAAAAAGTATAAACATAACTTCATATTATCTTTTAATATCAACTCTAAGAAAAGAATCTTCAGATATATTTTATCGGCAGAGATAACAAGGCTGAAAAACTCTAGTTGTAGCTCTAAAACAGCATGTTGCACAGTATAAGAACAGAGGAAAGGATATGCAAACCTAAAAACCATCAAGAATTAAGAGCTTCTCACAGCTAATAGTCAAATCTTACCTCTTGAATAACTTTTGCAGCAATTTTATTAGCTTCCTCTATATCATCAAGCCCACTGTAAATCATTATTGAATCAGTATCGCCATAGATCACCTACAAATCAAAAAATATTGCACAAATTAAGAACTAATATTTGCAACCAGTTACATCAAACAAATATAACTCGTATAACAAACTCTAATACTTCAAGACGATCAGTATTAGAGATAACCTCTAAATTCAACGCATTCTGAACTAAATCAACAGTACTCTGCAGTATCTCCCTTCCCTGTACGGCCAATAGACGTGCAAATAAAAATGTGAGGATTTGAAAATATGTTTCAGAGTATGGTAATCACTGGTTAAGCTGAATAAGCAAGTATATTCTTACTTGTAAAGTAATGAGCTCAGCCAACGGCTTAGCATAAAATCTTGAGCTGGAAAATCCCAGGCATCCATACATACTGCATAACACACCAGTACATTTAACACTGAAGGAACATCGGCATTAAATTTTGGGAGATGAAAGAAAAGGAAAAAAAAAAAATAACACCTGTTTGCAGTAAGCTTAAGTGCTTGCTGCTGAATATCTAGCTGCTGAACTCTAATAGGATCAGCTTTTTCATTCTTCTTTTTTTCATTCTTTATCCATGACTTTACCTTCTTCCTTCTATCAACAAGATTTTTCAGTACCTAGCACAACAAACATACTCAATTATACACGCATCTAAACTCTGTAGTCTACAGGGAGGGAAAATGAAAATAGCCTTGTACATTAATGAAGTTATATAAATTTTTAAATATATTGATAAACCGCATGAAAAACAGACGTGCCACTTTTACTTACGTAAACAAAGCAACTAAATATTCCAGGACCTTGATTGTGCCCATGTAAAAACTAAGTTGCGTTTGTATAAGGAATTCTTAGACAAGATTATTTATTTTGAGGCAATTTAAAATGAATTGTTATAATTGCTGTTCCCAAATAAATATGCTTTGTAGGTGAAGTGAAACAAACAGGCATGGCTTGGCCTTACTGTGCTACTGCTTTACGTTACTTGCGGTGATTTTCTTTTACGGTTTTGTACCTCATTCGGTAATAGCAAAGGATATAGTATATCACTGGTGATCATTGATCAAATCGTATTTGGATGCAGATAATTATAGACTGTGATGCTTGAAATTACAGAAGTATATTGCTCTCTCTATCCAGTCCATGTGTCACCACGTTCTACATTACTTTCCTTTGAAACAACCACGCCAACTAGATCGAGCATCCATTACTAATTTTATAGTTTTTTAAACACCGAAAATGCTGTTGACTCCTCATTTTCCAACACTGGTTTTTCAAGTAAATAAGAATAGCAACCAAGGCAGAAACAAACCAGATTGAGACAACTCTAGAAAATCCAGTTACGATGCAGTTATCAAAGCAAACAACCTAGAAATCTTAAAGTACACTATCCATACGCAACAAAATAGAAGCCACAGCCTCCCTCCAGTACTGTTGAGAATATAAAACCGCTTCCGTATTAATGCATCACTGAACAAATTTAATTTATCCTTAATTGGAACAACTCGCATGCGGAGAAAAGGCAACTAACTTGCCAAAGCTGTAATTCTCCTAAATTGGGGAAAAATTTTTGGTAGGGCCTCATATATAAATCATATAAAACTTCAAGTTCAAAATGACTAAAAGATAAAATATCTGTATGTGTGCATATTTTACCTCTGGCAAGACTCCAGTTGTTTTACTAGATGGTAGACGTGGAAAAGATCCGTCCAAAGATCTTTCAACAGTTGTAAAGCAGATATTGTATTCCTGTAATTAAATTCAGTAAGTTGCAAATAGTAGAAACTAACAAATTGCCGCTTGTATTAAATTGGTCAAAGCAAACCAAGCATATCTTAAAAGACAACGGCATCAACCTGTATGATAGAAGGATAAAGACTGTTGAAATCCAGAAGCAGTATATATTTGTCATATAGACCCTTCTTTGGCTCCAAAACCAGTCCCCCGGCATACGAAGGACCCTTTTTGCTTTTCTTATCAGCTTCAGATGCATCATTGTCATAGTTTACATTGTCAATATCTACATCATAGTTGCTATCCTCGACGTCATGAGTTACTCTACGTTTCGTCAATTTTGTTTCTTTTGAATAGTTTGAGAACTTGTCTGGCACCATATATTTCATTGCATGGAAAGTATGCAGCAAAAGATATTCAACTCTCTGAGCTCGAGCACCCTGAAATAATAAACTAAAAACGATTAGCTTTTGGCCTCTGTCTGGTAGTTTAAGTCCTATATCAAATCAAGCCAGAAAGTAAATACAATGGGACTCACCTGAAGAGTTTTCCCCCACAGATTACCACTTATATTAGTCAGCTGACGCGTGAGTGGAAGAATACTTAAATAAAACATCAGTTCCATAGACAACCATGCATCTGTTTCACCGTATTCAATCTGAACAAGTCAAGAACACAACAGTCAGCATAGAAGAAAATAAACTAAATAATTGTTCAATCAGTCAAATATTCCAAATGAAAAAAACAAAAAAAAAAAAAAAACAAATCCTTTGACCCACAATCATATTTACCAAGATCATATAAGTTGATAAGGTTCCATCGCTCAACTAAGACTGTGAAGTCTCAAAATTCAGGGCAGTTGTTCATTATAGTATTAAAATATTCCATACTACAAAATATTCAAGTTTCAACAATTCAGTCCAAAAGCATGGTCAAGTTCAAGTCCAATTAACTGGTAATGTAAAAATTATAATGTATGGAAAATAATTTGTTAATATCATTAACCATACAAGCATCGTAGTTCAATGTTTGTGAGTGCAAACTATTGCAGAATGTATCTAGATTTCTCATTTGTCGAAACAAGATCAGCCCAAAATATAGTGATGTAATGAAATGAAACAAAAAACCATCCACGATAATGAAGTGTATATCATTTGAAAAAGATAATCCACAGTAAACATTACATAACAAGCACTTCAAATAGTTCCCTACAATAAAAAAGAATAGAGAGCTGTCTGGGTATATTGGAACCTACAAGCCCCATTAGCGATTCTGCTGCTTGGAACATTTTTGGAACTTCATGTGGAGCAACTTCCTTCCGAAATTTGTTTAGGTGTGATTTTGCAAGGTGACTTAAAGAATAACTAACCTGGAAGAACCAATAATGATGGTTACTACGAAATAAAAACCAAAATTACTGTTCAGTACGACTTCTCAATAATTATTTTACCTCCTGTAATAGGTCACGGGAACACAAGTATGTATCACAAAGAAGCCGGCCAGCAATGCATGACATGATACCAGGATCTGCTCCAGAACCAAAAACCTTACTTCTTCCAAGTTTAGGCATTGTCGATCGGTTGAGGCGGCCTAGTTTAGACCACATGCTGCTTGCTACTTTGCAAGCCTGCATATTTTTATACGGTGTTTTTAGGTGTAGCACTAAGTGTAAAATGCAAGTAGGATGGAATGCAGCAGATTTTTGTTTAAAAAAGCCTAATGTGCTCTAAATTATAGTGTAGGCCATTTAGGGACAATGAAGGTCACTTTCTTGCACATTTGACAACACAAAAAAGCTGTACTTATAATTCAGTAGAAAGCTTTAAGCTTAAAAACACAAATAGTAAACTGAAAGCAACTGACTGAAAATATAGTTTTCTTGATAATATTGTTTTGGGGAACATCAACTGAGGCATCAGTTAATGAGTTCACAGAAAATATATCAGGAACTCGTCTATTCAGCAGTTAGACAGCAAAAACATTTAAAAAAAATACATTGAGAATGATGACTGGTTGAAAACACTGCAGAATTGCTACATTTTCTTCAGGACAAAGTCAGACTTCCAAATGAATTCTACTTTTCCATTTAACACTGAATGAAACCACAGTCTCAACTAACCATCTTCCCAATATAAGCTCTTCATAATCAATTTTGACTAAGTAGTTTTGATCTTCATGTATTTTTTATACTATTTTACCGCCTTGAGAATGAATTTCTACCCAATTGATGCAATTGCTTAAACCACCTAAATCAATTATTTCTCATCCATATATCATCCATTGTTTTATCAGTACATATAATCCATTTGATAATGAGGAATAATAAGAAAGGAATGTGCCAAATTCGATTAACTTTATGAAAAGCCAAATAATTGACATGAAAATATTTGAGAAACAGCCAAAATTCCCACCTGGCATCTGTGGAGAAGAACATCCAGGTCAAATCCAGATATATTATGTCCAACAAGAACATCGCTATCCAACTTGTGCAATTCTAGCATCAAGCGGTTCAACAAAGCTCTTTCACTGAAAACAGTGTTATTAGATAGGTCAAGCCTAGAAGCAATTATAATTTCCAAGAAAACTATCAAAATTTTTAGACATTATATTCAAAACTCCAAAAATATCAGTCACGCAAATAAGCACAAACCATCTTGTAATGTCTCTACCTGCTTTCAGCACACAGAATGTTTGAACCAGCTTTTAAGTTTCTGTCCGTAACTTCCTTGCTGAATCCCATCGGAAATATACTCCCATCCAGTTTACGAACAACACTAAAATGGGTCAGCCTTCCGGGTCTCCTCCACTCTGAAGCCATCATAGGGGTATCAATCTAAAATGACAAATAGTAAAGGTTACTGCTGATCATACTTCCACCGCAACTTCATCTAACATGGTGAACCATGTACTAGAAAACATCTTAAACTTAGATAGTAAATATTTAAACAGATATTTTAATAGGAACAGATAATCTGGGAAAGTTATTTAAACACTCAATGCACAACAAAACCAAAGTAATGGTAAGCAAACACTGAAAAAGAGAACCATAAACAACCTTAACCATGTTACAACAGACAATGGATGCTGACACAATCTCATGTATGTTCTGCTTTTCATTTATGGTGGTTTTCAAGTTTATTGCTGCAACAACCACTGGAGGAATATTAGAAGTGATTTTTGAAGGAGCTGAAGTCCTTATGTGTTTAGGAGAGTCAACGGTCACTTCAAATTTGCACCAGCTAACCTGTAAACACAAACAAGATATTTGGATTAAAACAAGGTGGCCTGTATACGGAATAGAGGACCATTACTTCAACTAGACGCACAACTTAAAATCTCACCCTTCGGGAAGATGAGCTCGTAGCAAAATTTGAAACCTGTAGCCATGAAGGCCCCTTTATCTTCCGTTTAATCAGAAAAAGCTCAAGGGCACTGCAAATTGTAATAGTTAGTTAAACTGTTTGTCTAACAAGATAAATGTTCAAATTTATGTACACTCATGACAAGAGTGGGGAATATCAGCATAAAAGCTTTTGCGTGATACTGGTCAGATACCTGGGAACTCAACAACTAAAATACAAACTTCAAATAACAAAGTACATGTTTATGTTCACAAAAAAATAGGCTTTTAGTCTCTAGAGTTAAGACAGCTCCTCAGTCCTCAAACCAAAATAAGAATTAAAACAGTGTAATATTCTATTTAAGAGACCCAGCACGTATTTGAAATGCATAGTCATGTCCAAGGTTCTGCCAGATTACTCTCCAAGTATTATTTCCCAACGTTCCCAAGTTTAAGAAACCCATTCAATAATCATCCTCGAAGTTAAAGGTTCTTACTATATCCAAAACAACCAGACATTTGTCGAAAGAACCGGCTTAGAAATCAGTTCTTTGTTAGAGAGATAAAAGTTATTTGTAGAAAATAGCTATTGGCAGTTATGGATTAGGAGTATACATCTGACAGAGGCTGTGTAATTGGGGAATGCGAAGTTATCTGTAGTTTGAGGACAGAGAATACTCTCAGTAGGAGACTTTTGTCTCTGGGAGAGCAAGTGCGTTGTTCTATTTGTGTGATTACAATGTTCTATGTTATAGTTATTACTTCAGCAATTCGGGGTTCTATCAGAACGGCACATAGGATAGTCTTCTAATACTTATAATACCTGCAACTGGTTCCTAAGAGAGCACAGAAACTTTCTCCTTTGAGATCTACTGGAAGTACAGGATCCTGCAGTGGTAAAAATATTGAAAAAAAATAGAATATGTGTTAATTACATTTGAATAACAAATTTTAGAGAATGCCTTTTAACTAGAGAAGGGGCAGATTTGGAGTTTATAATTGTCTCTAAAATAACTTGAGTACATATCAAACGATATATTTTTAACATCCTTCTTTTTTTTGCTTCAGGATGTCCATGGATCTAATAGTGTACCTTGAATGAATAATTGATTTTCACCACATAATTTTCACCTGCAGGGATTTCAAATCGATCAAATGCATATTTCCTCTGCAAAAATGAGCAAGGAATCAGAACTATAAGAAAAATCAATAAATCCAATTATCACAAAAGCATCCCATAACACTTATGCACTCCAAGACATGACAAATTATGTAGTCAGCAAACCTTAACAGGTGCCATGCTAAAGTTCGACACTTCCAAATTCACCAGATGCTGTGCTATCTCAATCTTAACATCCGATACTGCATCCTACAATTTTAACAAAAATGTGACAAGACCGAACCCATCAACCACGGGATAAGACAAAAATAGGGTATAAATTAAAAAATAAATAAGAACAAAAGCAAATAGTATATACATCTATACCAGAGAACAATCTACAAACTTACTTGCAGTTTTTTAAAGAAATCCGCAGAAGAAATTCGAGACTCCTGGACATCTCTCTCGAGACTCGTCATCTCTTCAGTGCGATGCAAAGGTCGGGTAGGAACTGCATAGACACACCTTTGCATGTTCTTCACAATAACGCAGCAACTCTGATACAAATCCCCTGTTTTAACCTGAATTTTAAAACAGAATTGAGAATGTAAATCATCAAAGAAATACTCACTAGCAGCAATGAGCAACCAACTGTTGCACAACTCAACCTTCCATCGGCCAATTCCAAAAAAGCAAATGAGTTTCAATAATAATAAAAATAGTAACAATAGGATATTTCGCAGTATGGCATTGCTAGTTGACAGACTACCCATGCTAATGAAAATTTGACAACAGAAAAAACTAAAATCTAGGGCTTCCATTCTACAGCTAAAATCTTAAGGGTTAAAGAAAACAAAAGTAGCATTATGTACCATGGATCAAAAGGTTAAAAAACTATTGAAATAAGACAATCTGCGGTGTAAAAGTACCTTCCCAAACAGATAAATGGTGCCCCTATTTTCCCCGTAAAACTCCTCGTAGGCATCTAATATATAGAAAGGCAGTGATCCATCTTCCTCCAGATCAAACTCTGAGTGGTGTTGGTTCTCCGAAGCATCCTTCGAATCAGCAACATCAACCCCACCAGCACCGCGTATTGCTTCCTTCCAACCAGCAGTCGCGGACAATGCAGGGTCCTCCTCTTCTTTAACCTTCGCGTTCAAAGTGAACACCTCCTTTTTCGCATCCGCTATCACTTCAATATCAAAACTCTTCACCTCTTTCTCCACGACTATGTTTTCATTAATTTGACAATCATCAGTTCCCACCGTCGATGCCTGTCCATTCTCAGAACTACCGCGCCCAAAATCTTCGATTTCATTAACAACCTCGCTCATTTGCTCAAACCCCGAGTCAAAACCATCACTCTCAACAACTACCTTAACAGAATCAGCGATACCATGTTCCGGCAATGAAGAAAAAGCTCTTATCGTATCAACAGAAGGCTTATCCCTAAACGCGTTATTAACACGAAAAACATGGTTTGTGTCGGAAGTGGAAGACGAATTCCCTTGCGCCCTTCTACGCCTCAGTCTATCAGTCTCGTCCGCAGCGAACTCCGCGATAACATCGTCGACGATGCTCTCGCAGACTTTATCGTCTCTGCTCTTCTTGAAAACGGAGGAAGTGAACATGGAGGACAACCTCTGCCCTCCCATCATGGCCGCAGCGGCGGAGAGCGACGAAGAAGGCCGTTTCGGCTGGGGATCCTTCTTCTCGACCTTCTTCCGCTTCGGCCTCTCCGATTCGCCTTCGGATTCATCGGAGGAGAGAGTGTATCCGGCCTGAGACCAGTCCTCTTCCTCGCCCTCATCGCCGTATCCAATTCCTTCATCGTCGACAATGAAGGAGCGAGCCTGTTCGCGGCGCTTGGCGACGAGGGCGTTGTACTCATCCTCAGGGACAGTGTCGTAGACAGGGTTTTCTAACCTGATCTGGGGCCCAGTGCCGTCGGACCGACGACCGCCACGGAGACGGGCCTTGAGACGCTCCAACGCTTCGCTGCGGGCGGTGGACTCCGGTCCCCTCGGCCTTCGCCTCCCGCTTACTGGTTCCTCATCCGCCATCTCTGTGTCTTTCTCGATCTCTGAGTGAAGTGAAGTGAGTGTGTGATTTGCTGATAGAGAAGACAAGGTGCTACCCTAAGGGTTTTGAAGAGAACGCGGGAAATTGTTCTAATTTTGGCGCGCTTTCTGGTGCCTGTTGTTTTTTTAATATTCTTAATAAAATAATCCTTTTTTTGCTTTTAAATAAATATCTATCTCTTTTATATTTTAATGAAGTTATATTTTCCTTTTTATTTAATACTTAAAAAAATAAATTGCATATTGACAACATTTTTAAAAAATTATGAAAATTAAAAATTAAGTTTTAAAATGTAATAAAATTGAATGATATGTTAGAACTAGCTAAACTGTGAAAGAAATGAATATTTATGTTTTATCTAAGTTAGAAACAGTATAACATTTAACATTATTTTAAGAGATATAATTACAATTTTTTTATAATTTTTGTTTTATCGCTATATTTAAAATTATTTTACCTTTTGCTTTTATTATAAATATTTATTTATTGTGTTTGTCATAAGAATTAAAATCATATATGTGTGGATAAATTAAAAATAATGTGAAAAAGTTATAAGACATTTTTTGTAACCGTATATTAATATTAAGAATTTTGTTTGAATTATGCCTTTTTTATGACTAAAAAAAATTACCTACCCACTGTTTTTAATATATATTTTACTATTTTTAAATTCATTTATATATATATATGTGTGTGTGTGAGAGAGAGAGAGATTAATTTATATAGGGGTAAAATGTTAAAATACACTTCATCGTAATTTCGTATGAAATATAGAGATTGAACTCAAATTTAAAAAAAAAATTATATATATATATTAAGAAATTTAATTTGAGCAACACAAGTAAACATCAAGGAACTAAAGCAGCATAAAATTTAAGAAGTCAAAATTAAGTAAAAATTAAGAGAATATACAAATAATTAAAAATTTAGATATTAAAATTATGAAAACAAATTTAGAGACCAATATTACAAAATTTATAAAATACGGGACCGAAATTACAATTACACCTAATTGTTTCTATCAAAGAATGTGGAAATTAAAGTGACAAACAAAAGTGGGTAAAAAATAAAATAGTTAAAAATGTTTTGTTGAAAAAAATAATAGGAAAATAAATAAAAATTATTAATAAAACCAGCCAATTTTTTACTTTTCTTCCTTATTTTTTATCTAACAAACCTAATTAAGTACACATAATTGATTTGCACTTTCTACTGGTCTTCTCTAAGCCAATAAATTAACATCTTGTAGTTGTTAAGAATAATCAATATGGCTGGAGCAGGTCAATTATTGAACGAGTAAAACTATGAAGAACAAATCTGCTGTCCGCAATAACTAATTTGTTATATGGTCCAAATAGTTTTATTTATTGATTTTAATTTATAATATCGATTTTAAAGTTCAAATCTAAAACTGTACAAAAACTTCTTGTAATAGCCTTTCATTGATACTATTGGTGACTTATTACGCACTTAATGAAAATTATGCACTAACCTGATTACAAATTCAACCGCATGTAATTGAAATTCATTTAAATACATCGATCTTAAATTTTTGTTTTATCATCACATTATAAATTAGTATAGAGATCATATACAAAGTCATTGACGTAGATATCTAAATTTGTTCTAATTATTTAGCACAAGTATTGATAATATCTACTTTTTTAAAAAATTGTATATGAGGATATTTTCTAAAAAAATTGTATACGATAATAGAGATGAATACATACATGTATGTCTAGTTTCTTCTCACTTCTATTTTTGTTCTTTAAATTATTAAAATGCTTTTTAGTTTATTATGTAATTTTATACAAATATTTTTTATTTTTATATTATGTCATTTAGTTTATTTTATTTGAATTTTTTTTTATAAGTTTTTCTTTTTCTCCTTCAATTGTTTGATTAATTCAATATTCGCACTATTTATAAAGTTTAATCGGATTTCAAATATACCTTTTTAATAATAATCTCAATTAGACTGTTTTCTCGTATGGCTTTCTTTAAATTATTTATTGTAGTAGGATTTCGTAAAAGAAAATATCAACCGAATAAAATTATTTCTAAAACATCAAATTGATCATTTTTCCTCGTTTTTAATATTTTTGTTTGTTTTTTAATTTTTGTTGCCTCATAATACACCGATTTATATATTTATTGAATAAAATCATTTTTAAAACATCAACTTGCTGGGTTTTCAAAGACACGTTTATATACTTACGACATGAGAAAAATGTTTATTTTTATATAACATATATAATAATTAAATTTATAATAAATGACATATTTTTATAATACACGTGCTGATAAAACAACTTTATATGAAAATGTCTATTTTATATTTATAACTTACATTTTAAATTGTAAACAAGGTGATATGTTTAACTTTTGATAATTTCTTCAAACAACTATAATTAACTGACTTTATTTTCATGTTTTGAAAAGTTAATTAAGTATGTCAATTTTTAAATTTAATCAGAATTCATCTATTTGTAAATATTAGAATAATTAAATTTGGACAGTAATTTTAAGAAATTAGTATAGAAGTAGTCATAAATTTTGAAAAGATTGATCTTGAGACGATTTTTTTTTTTTAAAAAAAGTGTGGAAATGATGATGGCAAGATCAATTTTGAAATCAACCTATGTAATATGGTCTATATTATGGAAATCATTCTTGAGATGAAATATTTGTTTACTCAAGTCACAATTAGTACAACTATGTCATATTATATTAGATTTGATTTTAATATTATGTCTAATCCTAAATAATAATGGACAACTTCTATTCTTATATAAAGGTTGAGACACTTCGATATCCTGTGTTTGATTCAATTAAGTTATCGTATAGAAAGTGGCATATTGATCAGATGAAGTGGCATATTGATCAGATGAAGTGGTTTGAATCCACTAATTTGTGACAAAATAAAGATGAGATTTTTGAAAAACACTTTATCACCTTGTCAAATAACATAAACATCATTTCTTTTACCATCATATATATGCATTTCATATTATTAATTTATTAATATTATTATGTAAATATATTTATATTATTAGTTATTATTACATTATATAATTAATTATGTTATATAACATAATCGATATCCATCATAAATTGTACAACGTATGATATAATCGATTATATTCTCATAACGTAATCAATTATAATTATACGATACAATATAATAATAAAATATTAAATAATAATATAATTATACTTATATAATAATAAAAAATAATAATATAAACAATAATAATTAAAATTAAAATATAATATTAAAATAATGATTATAAATTATAATTATAATAATAATAATTGTTCCGACCTCAGGTTTTTGAGCTTGGTTGCTTCGCGTTTTGGTGGGTTAAGAGAGAAAGGTATATTGGTTTTGTCCTTAAAAGACATATTAGTGGGTTATGAGATGAATGTGTATTTAAAGTTATCTCGACTCCTAAGTGACGTGGGACTATATTTGATACCAGAATAAGTTCTCGAGTCAAGGGATAAGGGAAAAGATTCTCACAGACGACGCCAGTGTTTTGACTTCAAGTCCGTTGAGAAGGCATCGCTAGAGGCAATCATTCGTGTCCGAGGTATTGTCCGCTTTAGAGCTTGGTTGCTCCGTCACGGTTTTGTCCTTGAGAGGAGTCTCACTAAGAAGGAAAGTATATTTAAACTAACTTTAACCTTGACTCCTAAGCGATACTATATTGGATACCGGAACAATAATAATAATAATAATAATAATAATAATATCAATTTATAAAATAACAATAACATGATATAAACATATAATAATCAACAATAATTATGATTATTAAAATAATAATAAATTAATAAATAAATATTAATCAAAATAAAAAATACTGATAATAAGTTAATAAAATAAAAAAATATAATTATAAAAACAAAATACTAATAATATCAATATTAAAAACTATAAATAATAATAAAATATGAAAATTATAATAATACTATTATAAATATTTTATTTTATTTTAAAATAACTAATAATCTTATAAATTTAAAAGTAATAATATTAAAAATGATAAAAAATTTACAAATAAGAATTATAATAATAAAATTATAAAATATTAATTAATATATTAATAATAAATTAAAAAATAATAATTGAAATAAGATTATTATTTATATTTTATTTTAAATTAATTTAAATCATAAGAATAAAATATATAATCTTACAATCTTATCAATTAAAAAAATAAAATATCAATCTCGTCACATTACTAGTAAATTTTCACAATTTTTTTCTTCAAATATTAAAATACTTTTCTTGATTCAAATAATTTAACTTTTTACACATTCTCATTTCAAATCATTTCAAATATATATTTAGATCCAAATAAGTCATAAGTATTTTCATTTAATTTTTATTTATTATTAGTAAAAAAAACTTAAAAGTCTTAAATTATATCCTTCAACTTACAATATTTATCCATTAAATCAATTGAAATCTTTTAAATTTTGACATTAGAATGTAAATATTGATTTAAAATTAGCATATATTAAAATTTCCATCATTATATCATATTAAATTCTTTAAATATAAAAAGATTATGGTTTTTTTTCTATAATCTCCTCATTATTTTCTCGAAAAATCACATGACACGGAAAAGAAGACAGTTTACTTTAACATCTCTTGTACGTAAAGGTGAAAAATAAAAAAATTATCATAAAAAATTTGACTTCTATCTGAAATTTATATTTTAAAATGTCATATTGGATTATAAATCTTAGATACATATCAGTTTTTCCATGTTGAATTTTCTTTTACTTTTCACCTTCACATACATCGTGAGATGCTAAAGCAGATAGTAATACTTTTAACATAAAAGAGATGTAAAGGACAATTCTATCCATTTAAAATAAATAGAATAATGTAGGTCAGTTAATCGTAATAAAAACCTATTGACATTTTGAGTAATGGTGCGGTAACAATCTTTTAAGGTTGTTAAAATCAACTTCATATACTAAATATTTCATGCAACTAATATTTACATATTCGGTTAAATATTTATCGAATTAAGTAAGTTAGATTCTATTACTCGAATGTGGTTATTTAAAAAATATATAAAATAATAAAGTTCATTATAAAGAATAATAACTTTTATTTGAAATGATTTGGATTGATAAAATTCTCCGTGGCTACAACAAATTTTACAACATTACATCTAATTTATGCCCACATGACGATGACGTATCTTAATTGATAAAAAACAAAATACATATGACTTACACAAAAATATTTGTGGGAGATGTTGGAATAGGAGGTGAATATCCCAATTAGAATAGGTTTTTAAACCCTTTTCATGTTTTTGCTATCCTAGTTTATATATATCAGTATACTTATGATATTATTTTCCGTATGTTTCGGATTTGATTTAAATAAGTTAATTTCACGTGCTTGTTAAAGAATTAAATTTACCTGAATCAGAAGCCATGAATATACCATAATAAGAAACTTAAATTATTTTTGTTTAATAAGTTTGCGATATACAATTGATTTTTTATTTTGAGTATTAAGTGTTTTTAAATCAAGTATATAATAAATTAAATATTTTAGTTTTAATTTTTTCTATTAATTATATTTATATATTTATTAAGTTGAAAAATAAATTATTATTTAAAATGTTTGATAAATTATAGATATAAAGTTTTATCTATTTATTCATTTATAACAAAAAATGTATTATCTATTATGATAAAAAATTTACAACAAGAAAATTCTAAAGTTGTTATTGACAAAAAAATTATACACCTTGCGAAAGGTGGCGGAAGTAATCGTTTCCTGTGGCTTCAAAACTAAAGAATTAAAAGAATCAACGAATTAGTTGAAAATAGAACCAGCAACACTTCCGAGAACTTTACCTAACGCTCATCCAGCCAACCGATTCTGACCAATCCTCCGGTCTCTTATCGGCGACAAGCTGCCGGAGACGACTCTCCGGCGAACACGACCACCCAGACCACTCATCGGAATCCGGGGAAGACGTAGTGGAAGCCCAGTGAGGAAAATCGAAGTGGGTCATTGGTGACGGCGGCGGTAACCGCTCATTAACTTTCTCAAACGAAAAGGATTCACCTTTGATGAAAGGGTGTTTCAGAAGCATCTCAGCGCTCCACCTCTTCGTGGGATCCTTAACAAAACACTTTCCCAAAAAGTCCTTACCCTCTTCCGACAAATCTTCTGGAATCTTTGGCAATTCTTCTCCCACTCCAATCCGAATCAACAATGACAAAATATTCGATCCGCAAACATCCCACGCGGGTTTTCCGGTCACCATCTCCACGACGGCGCAACCCAGGGCCCAAATATCCGCCGGCGGCTCATACTCACTGTTGTTCACCGCTTCCGGTGACATAAACAACGGCGTCCCCCTGCACTCGCACTTGCCCACTTTCTCCCCCTTCTCCTTGGCGAGCCCGAAGTCTGCTATTTTCACGTCGTCGTTGTCGAAAACGAGAACGTTTTGAAGCTTCAGGTCGCAGTGAACGAAACCGTGCTCGTGAATATGTCTGAGCCCTTCCACAATGGACTTCGTGCATCGCCGCACGAAAGGTTCCGGGAGGCTTCCGCCGTGTTTCTTGACTTGGTCGGCGAGGGAACCTCCGGCGGCGTGTTCGAGGAAGACGTTGTAGAACTCCTCACCGTTCTCGACGGTGTGATCGTGGCCGAAACAGTTGATGATATAAGGGGAAGAGCCAAGGCGATCGAGTATCTCCTTTTCGTTCTTGAGCAAACTCGCGTTGTGGGAATCGGAGGATTTGACGGCGGTTAGAGAAGGGAAGCAAGTGAGGCCGTTTGCAGGCACGGCTATGTTGACGGTGGCGAAGGTTCCATGGCCCAGTGAGTCTCCACGAACCCAGTTCATGTTTGGTACAGCACTGTAAGATGATTTTGTGTGTTGAAAGCGAGGAAAACCAAGGAGTTGCGTTCCGTTATATAGAGAATGAAAACATGAGAGGGTGTGAAATTGGCGGCATATGAAACATTTGAAACACGTGATAATTCAGGATATTTCTCCGCGTTTTTATACACCAAATTTTGGATAATATATATTGTCATTATTATTACGGATTATAATAAATCATAGATTACCAACTAACCTATCATTTGACTGCTCTTTGAAAGTGAAAATCTATCCTTTTTTAATTCAATCAATTCCAAATATATCCATAAGATATTTCTTCGTCTCTGAATATTCGTATTTCCTTAAAATCTTTTTTAAATATTGGAAATATCTTATCCATGTATAAAATCCTCACATTTTTTTCTTATCAAGAGAGATACTTTTATCTATTTTTTTTTATCTTCGTCAATTATCTTATCTTATCATATAAATATACCTGTATATTTATTAATCTATTTGAAATATTGAACACCTTTTGAAGAAGATATTTCTGTAATATACATATATATTCTACTAATCTTTTTTGTATTTTTTAAAGAATAACATGCAAGATTAATTCTATAAAGTTAGCAAAATATTAGCCAAGATATACATATTTTTATATGATTAGTTTCTATTAATATTTTCTTAAAATTTATTATATTTTATTTTATCAAATCGCGACAAAATAGGTTAATGTACTGTGGATTTTGTGATGATATAAATTGTTATCACGTTATAAAGACTAACGAATCATTTTGTATATCCTCGCGTGTCATTTCATGCGAAAAAAAATACAAAATTATATTCTTTTTATCAATAAAAATAAAATAAAAAAAATCCTTCGGCCCTTATTAAAAATATTATATATATCATGCACATTAGCACAACACCCACTGATACTAGAACTTACAGGTTCTACCAAAGTTTACTTTTCTTTGTGCTTTTCCACTCAATTCTTAGAAGTCCTACTTCCATACTTTCTAAAAAAATCTTCAGTTTGACTTTTCTAGCAGCCTTGTATATTCAATGGGAGACTTTAATCATCAATTTGTAAGAGCTCACACGTTAAATGTTAGATTTGAAGAAAATAAATATAAAATAGTGCATGATTTATTTATTTATTTTATCCACAACAAAAAATTAATTAACGCGGGTAACGAGGAAATAGTGCATGATTTATATCATCAGATCTTATAATATATTTTTCTCTCCTTTAAAAACAGCCAATTATCATTTTTAAGATTATGATATATTCACAATTCATTATCTCATACCACAACTTTACAATTATTATTGTAATATTTATATTAAATCATGTTCACTGTAATTATTGTATTATAGTTATACTTTAGCATTTTATTATTGAAAAACAGGTGTCATGGGAATATATAAAATTTAGTGGTTGTTAACAATGAGAAAAAGTTTGAAAGAACAGTGACAAATTCTAATGCGTCACTGACGTCACTGATAGAGGAAAAACAAACGCATTGAGGTGTGACAACTTAGTGAAATATCTCCAATAATTTAGGTTTACTAATTAGTTACCATTACCATTTTCCTTGTGGTAAATGTGGTGGATGTAAATGGTATCCACTCAATTACCAATACTCTTTTTTGTGATAATTAAATGGAAGTTATAAATAATAATGATATCAAAGTATAATTTTCTCTTTTTTTTAGTATGGACAGAATATAATCAAGGTAACAGTGAACAGTTATTGGGAAGCATTTGCTTTTGAGGAATTAAATTATTTTAACAACGAATTCGAAATTAAAAAAGTTTTGTAAGAATTCCTCTTCCTTGTATCTTGTACTTAATCACTATAAATTTGAAGTAAACATTTTTTTCATCTTACAAATGGATCTTACTTACCATACTTTTTTAATAAAAAATAATTGCTCAATAGTCCTTTTTTTGAATTTTTCTAAAAAAAATATATTAACTAGTAAATTATTTGATTAATTTATAATCGAGTTTGTCTACCATAAAATTTAGTCAGTATCTCACTTACCAATAAACATGTTGTCAACTTAATCTGGTTATAAGTTAGTATTGTTGACACAAAATATTGTTAATTATATTAAACTATGTTATTTTATAATTTTTATATTTTTAATTTATCATGTAATATAAAAATTAAATGATTTTGTAATTTTTAAGTTATATATTTGATAATTTTAATTCTTTTATATAATTATTTGATCATTATCAATGTCATTTAAAAATTTCACTTTTTATATTTATAATAATTATAAATTATTTCTTGTTATTTAAGGTTATAGAAATAAGGTATTGTTTTTTGTTGTGATTTTTATTTTTTATTTCAAAATTATTTAAATACATATTAGATTGAGACGATAATAGAGATGAATTTTTACTTCGAGGATAAATATAAGACAGTGAAAACCATAACTATTTGAGTTTCATAACATACTTGCATGGTCTTACAAGTTTCATAATCTATACATCATTATCATATTTTTTTATCGAACAACTCAACTGCTACTTAATATTATCTGTTTCAAAGTTGATTCGATATTTCTTATTAAAGTTACAAGCTTTTATTTGATATATACATTTGAATATCCATGTTGTCACTTGAGCAATAGTAAATAATGACAATAATAATTGTAGATAATTTAAACATCAAAGAAATTTCTCCAATGCATTAAACATATTTTTTACATCTTAAAAAAAAACTACTTATATCATAGATACTTCACATTACTCCCAAAACAAGATATAAATTTATACCCAACTACCTTCTATGTATAATACTTAAACTAACACATTATTCACACATTTAATCAACTAAAATATTGATTACATGTTGATATTAACTCTATTTATTTAGAGGTAAGGTGCTTACAAGCAAAAATGTTTTTTTTTTGCATTTTTAAAATTTAACAACAGGTCTATGCGTAAATCTCTCAAATATAAGTTTCTATATGAAGAACATCCCCCATTTACAAAATTTTAAAAACTAGAAAAAAAAGAGTGAGCATAAAATTGAAATGCTTAATCAAATCATATCCACTTTAATAATTTCCATGTTACTTATTTAATATCATATATCATGACACGACGAAATAACAAAGTCCTGATTATTCTTTAAATTTATAAAAAAATTACAAGAAAAAAAATAGTATTGAATCATATCTATATATAAAATCGAATTCATATTTAAAATGTATTGATACTCGTACAATTACTTGTCGTGATCTCCTATTAAAAACAAAATCTGATTAGTTCGTTTATATGATCTATTAGTTAACAAAACTCAAAGTATCACACGGTATTAATTAAAATATGAAAGATAACAAAAATGAAACTTATAAAATATATCTCTTAATGTGAAAAATCTTATTTAATTCAAAATGAGTTAATTAAAACTGTAAGAATCATATAAAAATCTATTTGACTAGAATAATACGATTAAGATAAGTTTAATTTTTTTTTATATTTAATGATTCTCGTATTTCTTTCACTTTTTTCTATCATTCAAATCAGTATAGAGAAAATTTTCAGCATATTTCATTTATGTAATTAATACACATATTCACTTATTCTTGGTGTTTTTCTTATTTCATTATATCAAACAAAGCACTAGTATTTTCTTGTATTTACATGTTAAAAAAACAGTTGACATGTTATATACATGGAAAATGGCAAGCAATTTCTAGAGAAAGACTTGCACACTTGTTATTACAGCAACAATGAACAAAATTATGGTTTTGTAAAATATATTGTCATGGCTTACGACTAATTAAAATGGTTGGTATTTTTGGAGATGACAATTATTTTGCAGATGGGTTGATTAGTCAATTTCAAATAAAAACAAAATTGGTTTAGTGTGAGAAAAGTCTTTGTTGAATTCAATGTTCACACTTGATTGAGAAAAGGTCAAAACTGTTCAAATGAGGTTTGAGTATTTGAAGAAGAAAAATAGTGTGGGCAGATGCAGAGTGCTGAAAGCGCAACCTGTTTTAATATTCAACTTTCAGTCTCACGCGAATAGACCGCAAATTATTACTACTTTCTTTTGTTTTACTGTACTTAAGCCTATAAATAGCCATAAGCACCCTCTATCAAACAGGGAAAAAATAATAATACATTAAATATTTATAGTTCAAAGTCTTAACAACTATGATAAATTTTAAAATTTGTGTCTTTTCTTTAATAAATATAATTTATTAAATAAGATGAATAACATATATTAAATAAAGAATTACATGTTTACTGTCTTTATTTTAAATTAAAAATTATATATTATTTCTTATATAAGTTATTTTATTACTCATTGGTCTTGAATTTTACAAATATTTTTTCTCAGAAAACTTAACCAACTTAAAATATATATTTTAAAGTAATAATACATATTTTTTTTTAGGATAGAAATTAAATCAACATATTTGCAATGCTTTTAGAACAAATTAATCCAAGAGAAAAACCTAATTATTATAAAACTTAGCACCGTAAAGTTTTAAAACTATCTTTATTTTTTTGTGATTTTATTTTCTTAATATTTTTGTACCTAATTAATTGATATATTTATATCAAATTAAGAAAAAAAAATATGTAATAATATTAATAGATGACACCTATCTGAAACTATTTTTTTTTCGTAACTTGAACATGATTATGGTATAATTTTGAATGTTAAAATTTGAATGTTATCTGAAACTATATATAAAATCAATTTGAATGTTAAAATTACAAAAGTGGTTATAATTACTCTAATTAATATAATAAAATATTTATGAGTTTTTTATGAATTAAAAATGGTAAAATTTTCTCTCGGTAACTTATTTCCCTAATTAGAGAATTTTCAAAATATTTATAAATTAATTACTGTGTCATTTAAAAAGCCTCTATTCGATGCTATTTATAGATATGATTGATTGATTTAATAATAAAAAAAATATAAATATATATATATATATATATATATATATATATATTTTAATCAATTAATATATAGATTATCATATTATATAAAATCAAAATCAATAGAATATTTAGTTATTTATATATATATATATATATATATATATATATATATATATATATATATATATAT
>Ga0099824_1001733_pt1 | contig 31276 bp, 22 predicted proteins | sample SiratrowhiteBW_FD_76837 | JGI IMG/M metagenome (GOLD analysis project Ga0099824, IMG submission 76837) | Root nodule microbial communities of legume samples collected from California, USA - Siratro white BW | ecosystem: Host-associated > Plants > Roots > Nodule | place: USA: California... | reverse complement strand
AATTAACTTATAAGTTAATTAGATTTTTTATATAATTTTTAATTTTGTTAACTTATGCCTAAATTAATTTTATCTATAAGAAAATTTATGAACAAATTTATTTAAACCGATACCAAATAACCACAGCAAAAAAAAAGAGCCAGTTCAAGTACTTTTGTATAACTTATACCAATTTTTTTCTCATGGCTTTGTATCAAATTGAACAATTATTTATTGAATTGGGTAATTTAATGATCCAAGTTGATCCAATTTAACTCAACTAAAACCTCTAGAAAATGATCATTATACTCTTGATGAAAAAAAATAAAAATAAATAAACGTTACAACTCGTTATCTTTCTGTATTTCGGATTGAAATTAAAAAGTTATGTTTTAGATTGTATTCTAAATTTAGAGTTTAAAATTATTCTGAATTATACAATATGAAATACAAAATAAAAATTATATTATCAACTGTACAATCTAAAATATATTTTTGTATTTTAAATTATATAATTTGAAAAAGATATTTTCAATATTTTGAATAAATATAGAAGTTCTGAGAATGCATCTAAATTTCATTTTTGATTGGGTCAAATTTGATCCAACCTAAACTAATTAATTTTTACATGAATTTGAATGATAAGTTTTAGTATGAATAACTAAATATCTATTCTTATATTTTTATTATACACAAATTGTATTATGTTTTTTTTTTATGTCTCAAATTAATTTAAACAAGTTTGTTATGATTTACTTAAAGTCTTAAATTATTTTTTTTCAAAGATTATTATTTTTTAATTAAATTGATACTTAAAAGTTATAGTTTTTTACATAAAAAAAACTTTTTAAAATCTTGACTTAATTAATCTAACATAATCCAACCTTGTATAAGAGTGAGTTGAATTGGATTTTTTTAACATGAAAAAACTATACAAATGTAACCCAACTTGATATTATTTTAGTAGATTGGGTAATAAATTTGTTCAAATCTACCCAAACCGTCACTGCCACTTAACATGTATTTCATGGGATTTTTTTTTCTTTCTCTTTTGGTTTTTGTGATTCCATTTCATTTTTTACTTGTAAAATAAGTGTGTTTCAATTTGATTTCTACATAGGTTAATAGTACCTGGCAGAAACTTCTTGCACCCGATCATCTTTTACCTGCACCCATCGATTTTTGAAAATGCCAATTCTATCCTTATTATTTTTATTTGAAAGAAAGAGGAGCAATGACAATAGATGTTGGTGGTGGAGCGTTCTGCCGTGGTTGACAATGTGGTATAGGTGGTAGTGGTGTTGAGAGGAAAAAGAAGGTGGTTTGGGATAAGTTTTGTTTTTTTTTTTTTTTTTTTCTTATTTTTTTTGGATGGGTTCTTTGTATTTTTAAAAGTAAGGTTCTAAAAAAAATGCTTCAAAATGTAGGATGAATTCTGGAATTGAAATTCTAAAATAGTGAAATAAGTTATGAGAAACGAATTTCAGAAGATATTTCAAAAAAAAAAAAATTTTGAATGTAAAGTTTACGTTCCACAAAATATTTTCTGAACGATTTCCAAAAGCTATTTAATTATGAAAATAGAGAACATTTTAGTCATTTCATCGTTAATGATAGGGTGCAGGTAAAAAATGGAAAGGTGCAGGAACTTTTTGCCTAAATTCCTTATTGATTTTTCCAATGGCTTAGTACATATTGATTTTGGATCAGTCCATGCTATTAAAGTGTGCACGAATAAAAATGAGTATTTGTAAGTGATTTTTGTTTAGGGATTGTTTATATTTCTATTTTCAATAAAAATAGAAAATAATAACGAAAAATGTTTTCTTCTTTATTTATTTATATATATATATATATATATATAACATTTCAGATTTTTTTTTTGAAAAAAACAGAGTAAGGAGTGAATTTAAAAGAATGAAAAAGGATAGAAATAAGGAGAAAAAGAATAAAAATTAAAATTATTTAGATTAAAGAAAATAAATTAAAAAATAAAGAAAAAATTTATCAGCGATTGTGATAAATTATCTGTACCTACTACTCACTAGTAGTTAAATTATTATTTCCGTACGATCCACGAATTCGACTGACTGAAAAAGAAAAATTATCTACCAAAAATACATCTAAAAATTTAGAAAAAAATATTTTTATTAAATAAAATAAAAATAAAATAAATATCTTTTTATGTTATCATTATTTTATAAATTTATTTTGATTATTATTATTTTCAATTTTTTATTGTTATTACAAATTTATTTTTATTATTACTGTACAAATGCATTTATATTATCATTATTATTATTTTAAAATATTATTATTATTATTATTATTATTATATTATACTATAATCTCTTCTAAATATTAAACATTCATGAATTTACAGAACTATTTGTAATTCTAAATTGAATGATAATTCATCACAACCCGTTTCTAATTTATCTTTACATTTTAATTAAAAATAATTGTCAAACAATCTGAACTAATTGGAAGCTAACACATAAGCTTTTGTAATGTAACTACATTTATTCCTTCGGATCATCCAATAAATATGTAATTAAAAGTCATATACAAAGCTTTTTTAATTACTTCATATACAGCATTTTATTATTATTTTAAATTTTATTATAGTTCATACGTAAAAAATAATTTATGTGATCACACATATTAATGTAGTAGTTCTCTTAAAAAAAAGTGTTACCATCTAGGATTTGATTACAATGTTGTCCGAAATAGTTGGTAGTAGCGAAAAGATCGGTGGAATTTGAAAAATGGTTAGAGCAATGCTTGTTTCATGGGAGAAGAAAGAGAGAGAGGGGAGAGAGATGCGAGAAGGTGTGAGAAAATGAGATTGTAAGAAAGAAAGGAAGGAACTTCAGAGGGGAAATTCAATTCCCTTCTTGTTGTTCCCCTACCACGGCCATTTGATCTCGCGGTGAGGAACAATAATTCAAAACATAAAGCAAAAATCTTAATTCAATACAACTCAACCAATGCAACTGGATTTTTGCTCATAAAAGGTGATCATTTACAACGACCACAACGTAGACAACATCATCATCACAAGCTACCATGTTCACCGACAATTCCTACCACCAAAACAGCAATAACATGGCCTCTCGCTCCTCTTCTATCGCCACCTCAATTCAACCTTCCACTGTCAAAACAAGGCTCTACCATGTTTGGAAAGGAAACAATGTACACTTTTTTTTCCTTCAAATTTTATACACCCTTTATACTATTTCTGTCACTTGATGTTTTTCTTCAATCACAATCAAACTTTGCCATATTCGTTTCGTGAAATATGTTTGTTCTTGTTCATATGTTTGGCAAGGAGGTATAAAATCAATAAACAAAGTGAAAATTGATTATTGGAGCAATTTAAGCCTTCTAGTGTTTTTTAGGTTATTGGATGACATAATTAATGTGTAACATATGATGCCTTAAGGGGGGAGTTAGATTTTATGTGACTTGAGTTTGTCATTTGATAACATATAAAGATATCTGGTACTATTTCTGTTAGTTTTAAGAATTTATAGTTTTTATGGATGAGTGAAGCTATCCTTTCATGGTGTTTTTGATGTTCTTGATTGGAATTAGGAAAAAAAAAAAAAAAAAAAAAAATTTTTTTCAAGATTTTTTTGTTTTTATGGATTAGGTAAACTTTCTTTTAATGTTTTTTTTTATTTTTTTTATTGGAATTAGAAAAAAAAAAAAAAAAAAAGAAAACTTTGTCCAAGAATTTTGGATTAGTGCAAGATGTTTATTTCAATGTTTGATATGATTAGTTGATGCAAATGCAACATTGGTCTAAAATTTATTTCTTGGAATTAGTTCAACATTTAGATGTTCAAGTTTTTATTGGTAGTAATAGATAGAAGTGTGCCTAACACTCATTACATATTCTAGGAGGGTATATTATGGTTAAGATGAGGATGACATTGACATGCTGAAATATTTTAAAAGAAAAAAGTAAATAAAATTATAATTAGAGAACTATTGTTTTCAATTTTATATTAAAGATAATTAATGTGTTTATGCAAATTTTAGAAGAAGAATGGACATGTAGCAAAAGGAGTTTTCAATGCTTATAAGAAAATGTCCCTTTTTTTAATAGAGTTTTCATATGTGGGGTAAAACAGACTAGACAACCATTTTTCTCTAAAATTATGGAGCAAAGGGATATTTGTGAATGCATGTGATTACACACATAGATAGATATATTAGTAGAATACCACTTGATGTTTTTTTAGAATCTTAAGTATTATTTTCGAGTATTATGGTCTCTATCAAAGTTTTCCTTGGAATAATTAAACCATTGAAAAGGTTGAGCGGATTACTTATAGTTTTATTGTAGATCATATCATACATGATGATGAATGTTTGAGAACTTAGGGTATAAGAGATGATATCCAATTTATTCATCTAGTGTTAGTTACTCACAACTCTTCATTGAGTAAATATTTAATTTATCACCTTCAATGGTTAAGTTTTTTTTTTTTTTTTCTTAAACTAGACTATTACTTGGGGCCTGAAAGAAGGAATTACATAACAAAATAAGAGAAAGATAAAAAGTTTATATAAGACAACAATCTATCTATTATGACCACCACCTTAATGGTAATTTTGGTTTGTCTTTATTTCTGTGATAAGAATAAAACCTTTTTGTTTGGTACACTTATCCCTTACTTTATTACTTTTCCATATCAAAACAATAAAACTTCTCAAATATGTGAAACTAAACTTTAACAAAAAATTGACATTTTTGAAAATATAAACAAGTACTCTCTTGAGGGTAATTAATTACTCAAATTATTTATCTAGGAAGTAGTCTATAAGGTATTTCAGTCTATATTCTCATATAATCTAATTTTGCATTAACATTTTTGTTGTCAGAAATTTCTATGCGGTGGAAGATTAGTTTTCGGTCAGGATGCATCATCTCTTTTTCTAACATCATTCCTGATTGGAGCTCCTGCAATAACATTTTGCATAAGAATGCTATTATCACTAAAGAAAGAAGACCCTCACTTTAGCAACCCTGTACTAATTGGAGGAGTGGTTCTCACAGTTTTGGTTGGTAAAGTTGAAATGTTTTCCTTATGAATATTGAGTGCTTAACATGAGAATGATATTTTTAACATGACATTTCATTGGTTGCAACAGGATTTTGTTTTTCTCTTCATGACATCTGGTAGAGATCCAGGAATTATCCCAAGGAATGCACACCCACCTGAAATAGATGAACCATTAGACATAAACACACCATCCATGGAATGGGTAAACAATAGGGCCCCTAATTTGAAGTTGCCCAGAATCAAAGATATGATAGTTAATGGTCACACAGTGAAGGTGAAATTTTGTGACACTTGTTTGTTGTATCGTCCACCACGTGCTTCTCATTGTTCTATCTGCAATAATTGTGTGCAAAAGTTTGATCATCATTGCCCTTGGGTTGGCCAGTGTATTGGATCAGTAAGTTTGTTTCTTATGTTCGTTTTACTTTGTTATTGTGTTATATATTATTTGGTCGAATTTAATTAAATACATAAACAGATTAAATAACTTTTGTAGTTGCTCAAGAATACTAATTTGTCATGAATGATGAATCATTATACATTTATGATAATTCTTTTGCATAATTTTTGAATATTTTGTTTATTAATGTGAGGGAGGAAGGGGTGCCTAAACCCTTTTACACAAAATCATATTGTAGTCCAAGTCTGTGAACCAATAACAATCACAGATTCTGTAAAAAGAGCCACAAACAGTTTGCCTAAGATCAGCCATCCAACTAAAGCCCTCCTATATTATAATAGTGAAAATTAAGCAATCATATACATGTTGTTTTTACAGCCCAAAAGATAGACCACAAAATGCTAAATTGAATTCCAAAATGCCTAAAATAAGCCAATTGAATGGGAGCGTTAGGAGTTGCTTCAAGCTTCATTCCAGATTTGAAAATATGACAACCATGGGTGTTTGTGATCTCGGTATATGAATTCAAACGAATTATTAAGACAACCCTTAACTGTTCCCGCATAGCTCTGCAATTCGTAACACTTTCCATAAATTCCAATTTTCTACCTCTCCGTGCCAGGCCTCCTCTATGTACCTCAGACCATTCAGTTCTCCCTGTTAGCATTGTTGCCTACAAAACAGTGCATAGTTGATGCATACAACAAGGTGACGTCGGATGGTTAGATATTATAAGTATGATACCTTGCTAGTGTAGGTTTAACAATTCTAATACATTCAATGCTCACCACTACATTAAATAAATATAGTTATGCTTTTCTTTCTATTCATTCCACTGCTTTTAGGCATTCCACAAGACATTGATACAGTCTGAATAAAAGAATATTATTCTAGGTTTTTTGTATTTCAGCCAAACATGTATTCTAGTAAAATAAATTTTTGATATCCGTACAAATACTTATAGGAGCTTTAAAAACAGATAGATAATATAACTATAGAGCTGAGATGACAGACTTTATAAGATACACTCTTTCAGTTGGAGATAACAACCTCCCTTTTCATATAGATAATTTTTTTTCTTACTTTTATCTAATATATCCTTCCAAGATTGTTTTTCTTTTTTTTCTATTATTCTCATCTATTAACATCCCTAATACTTATGTCATATAATTACAGTTTATAGTCATTTTATAATTATCAAGAACATTCATGTCTAATCTTATCTCTCCCACCACTTTACTCTTGTAGAAATTTACCCTTAGTCTTAACACCAATTTAAACATCTCAAAATACTTATCATAATATTAATGACCTTATCCTCACCAAAAAGACAGTATCATCTACAAACTGAAGTAGATTAATCAACATTTAGTTGTTCCTTATTTTTACTTCAAGCTGGCTCCATACACATTCTAACCCAACCTACCCATTTGCCACAAAATTTAAGCCTATTAATCATATAATACAAAAGCAGCCACCTAATCAAGTCATAAGGTTTCTCAAATCAACCTTAATTATTGTGACTCTCTTTTTTTTCTCCTACACCCCTCCACTGCCTCATTCGCCACTACAATACTTTCAAACAGTTCTCTCCCTTTAATGAATGCTGATTGTGATTTATGTATGATTTTGGGCATCAACCTTTTCAGCCTATTTGCTAATACCTTTTGAAATTATCTTGTAAACACAACTCAACAATGATATTGGCCTAAAGTCGTCCATACTTAACGGGTTGTCTTTTTTAGGGATTAAAGTTATGAAAGAAGGATTACACCCTATAGGTATTTGACTAAAGTTCTTAAAATGTTGTACATCATTGACTATGTCTTTTTGGATAGTTTCTCAATTACACTTGATAAAATAAAAGTTAAATCCATCAGGTCCAGACTTTTAAAGCTATTGCATTGACTAATGAATTCCTTTATTTCTAACTCAGTTATAGGGCTAGTTAACATCTATTATCCTCCACTGATATCATAGGGAATTCAATATTATCTAGCTTTATCAAATTTTGTCCCTTTTCGCAAAATCTTTCCTCAAAATATTCATGCACAACAAGTTTCACCTTAATTGGTTCCTCGCACCAATTATCCTGAATCTCAATCGCTTTTATGTCATTTTCATCCTCCTCCACTTAATGCTAGAATGAAAAAAATTTGCTATAGTATCCCCTACCTAATCCACTCACATCTAGCCTTTTCTGTTAAAATAAAATTTTCCTTAACAGATTGAGTCGGCTAAGCAACTTCATACGATCACTTTTCCTCACATCATCTAGACTGCTATCAATATCCAATTTGTCCAATTCTTCAATTTGTCCCAATATTCACTTATTATTTGTACTTATATATCGAAATACCTCTCTATTCCATCTTTTAAGATCACCTTTAATATTTTACAATTTTTGTTTCATTGCCACCATATTGTAACTAGGTTCCAGGTACGTGTTCCACCAGTTTTTTCCAATTGATTAAAACTAGGGTTTTGACTCCATACGTTCAAAGTCCTAAATGATTTTGGGCCTTAATCTAACCAAATAGATTTTAGCACTAGAGCATAATGGTTGGAAACCTGTCTAGTCTTGATATATTGCTTACACCCTGGCCATTCCTCCAACCACTCTATAGTGACAAGAATACTATCAATTATACTCTTAGCAATGACATTTGGTCTAAACCATGTGTACTTTCCGTCACTAAAGACACATCAAACAATTCACTCCGAGCTATGAACCCATTAAATCCCACCAATTTTAGGTCATTCTACCCACGATTCGCAAATTGGAGATTTCATGAGTTGGGTTCTAATAAAGATGTATTACTAGGTGTCACATCATTGTGTTATGGACCCTTCTTTGCACATGGGAGAGAGATTGGCTTGGGCTCAATACTTGCACCATAGATTGGACCCTGAGCCCTCTTGAATACGCCTTACATTCTTGCACTCCCTCACCTATGTCTTTACCTAAACTTACCGTTGAAGGATGCAATTATGCCTCTCCTAATCTTAATGCATTATACTTTCTTATACAATTGTTTCCTATTTCATTTGTCGCACCTCCAGTCCCTTCTGCCCTTTCCATTTCTATGATTGCCATGCCCCATTCCCAATGGCTCTATCCTGCTGGTTTGTTTTACGAATTTTTGGTCACTTGTTTATGCACATTGCCCAACTTCGGTAACTCGATAGTTGTTTCATCCACCTTTTCATCACCTCTTGAGTACTTTAATCCTCCCGCATTTGACCATTCACACTTCGAGCTTCCCTTTTCCCTAGAATCAACTGAAGAAATACACTCTGAAGTATTGAAGTTGTAGATAGCACATCTACACTGTGCATTGATCGTAGTTCCCATATCTTCCTCTTTGGACAACAAAATGCACTTTGCCATTAATCTTGACGTCTAAAACCTTCCATGCTAGGCCTCAATTGGTAATCTGATTTTCAGCCTCGCAAATTCCAACCTTTCTCATAATAAAGTTGATTCATCCATGTATATGAGTGTAATAAGTGCTACGACTCCAGCAAAACATTGTTCTTTCCATAGTGACAGGGGTAACCTTCAGCACCTGACCCAAACTAGTTTGTTCCCAGCCTTTTCATCGATTGACCAAGGAACAATTGAGTTAAATAACCCCTCAAACCACGCTATGTTATCCTCTATCATCTTTCCTATATCACCCCATCAAGAGTAGTTATTAGCACCATGTTATGCCCTATGTGCCTAACTCTTAATGCTTCTAAGCCTTCTTTAGCTGCTTTCGTTCTGACCTTATCCAGATTAGCATAATTCATCACCCTTCCTACTTAACTTTCCTTTAGCCAATTTGAATTAGTAATCCCCATGTTGAATGACATACCTTTCTAACTAGCTTTCGAAACAGTGTTTGTGACTACCTGGGCATAAGTTTGATTGTTCAACTTCGTCTTACAGTATGGCTTATTGATCGATTTCTGTTACTGTTGAGAATTTTACTTATATTTCCCTGTCTCATACTTGCAACCCCCACCAAACTACCTAAAACATGTTTTGTTAACATTAAGCTTCATCATATTCATTTTGATGTATCCAATCATTTTGTTAGCTCCCCCATTAAGGAATATATATATATATATATATATATATATATATATATATATATATATATACCATGCACAAATTAGGATGAGATGTATAAATGAAAATTAGTTCTCGTAATGTGTGGGTCACTAGTTTAGTGCCTTGAGTTATGGAGATATTCTCTTCTTCCTTGTTATACCTTACTGTATATATGATCATGTATATGTCAAGAATAATACAATACAATCATAATTTTATCACCACCCTCTAGCTTCACATCTTTTTTATATTTTATATGGTATCAGAGCACCAATCCCGATGCTCCGAAGAAATCTTCCTTTTTCTATCATAAACAATCCAATCATGTCTAAAGAAGCATAAACTTTTAAAAAACAATCCCTCACGGATCCATCACATCCGTATTATGTCCACCATTTAGATCAACCTAGGTAGATGCTCATTCCAATAAAATTGAATGGATCAAATTATCAATCTTGAAAGAAATCAATAACACATGCCCTCATCGCAAAGAAGAAGCTTGGCTTTGTTCACGGTACGCTAACAATGCCTTCACAAGTTGAGAAGCCCCTTGAATTCGATTTATGGAATTAGTGCAATTCCATGATTCTCTCATGGCTTACCCATTCAGTGGAACAAGATATTTTTGCGGGAATGGTTCATGCGAAGACAACCAAGCAAGTTTGGGAGGATCTTCGGATCAATTTTCGCAAAAGAATGTTACTGCCATCTATCAAATTCAAAAATCAATCGCAAGTATCACGCAGGGAACCATGTCGGTTGCATCATACTACATCAAAATCAAAGCTTTATGGGATGAGCTTGAAATGCATCACACACCCATGACTTGCAACAATGACAAAGAACATCAACAGGAATGAGAAATGAAGAAATTGATGCAATTTTTAATGGGACTCAATGATTCTTACAAGGTAATTTGATCCAACATACTCATAATGAATTCATTACCTAACGTCAGGCAAGCGTATTCTTTGATAATTTAGAAGGAGACGCAACACATGGCTTCAGAATCTGGAAAAAGTTTTTCTATTGCCATTACGGTAAGCAACCGATTGTCTGGCTGGAAGGCTGGATAGCAACAGTCCAAGGCTGATTACTCTTTATTCACCAAACAACAAGGTTCTTCATTCACTGCATTACTTATTTACGTAGATGTCATTCTATTAACTGGAAATGATCTATAGGAAATGAATCATCATAAAACACATATGCTCAAATGTTTTCGCATCAAAGACCTCAAAGATTTAAGGTACTTTCTTGACATTGAATTTTCAAGATCAAAAGAGGGCGTATAAATGACTCAAAGGAAGTAATGCCTTGGACATACTTCAAGATGTGGGACTTACAAGTGCATGACCAACTAGTTTTCCAATGGAAAAAAATCTAAAGTTGTCAACTGATGATGATGAATTACTCAAGGAGCCTACTAAGTACATACGCCTTGTTGGTAAATTAATATATCTTACTGTGACAAGGCCCGTCATTGTTTATTCTATTCAAACCATGAGCCAATATATGTAGGAACCTCGCAAACCTCATTGGGACTTTGCATTACGCGTCCTACGTTATGTCAAAGGGACACCATGCAAGGATTGTTTTTTCCATTATAGAACAACCTCACTTTAAAGGCATTTTGTGACTCCGACTGGGGTGGATGTTGTATTACATGAAGGTCTGTTATTGGATATTGTGTGTTCATTGGAACGTCACTCATCTCATGGAAGTCGAAGAAACAAACTAACGTTTCAAGGTCTTCAGCAGAGGCAGAATACAGGACGATGTCAAACACCTGTTTAGAACTTGTTTGGCTACGATACATATTGTGGGATTTGAAGATCCCTTATGATGTTTCTATACCATTATTCTATGATAATCAAGCTGCCCTTCACATTGTCGCTAATCTTGTGTTTCACGAGCGCACAGAACACATCAAGATAGATTGCCGCATTGTTTGAGAAAAGCTGCAATTTGATATAATTAGCCCTTCATACATGCTAACTCGACATCAATTGATTGATATATTTATAAAGACACTAGGAAAGGATCAATTTTTAACACTGCGACACATTGGGAGTTTGCTACATACACTAACCAACTTAAGAGGAATATATATATATATATATATATATATATATATATTAATGTACAAATCAAGTATAAATAAAAATTAGTTCTCATAACGTGCGAATCACTAATTTAGTATTTAGAGTTACAGAGATATTCTCTCCTTCTTTGTTATACCTTAATATATATATAACTATGTATATATCAAGAATAATACAATACAATCACATTTTTATCACCAACCTCCAAGCTTCACATGTTTTATTTCTTTTACATTTATCACATCATAAAACTTGAGAAAACCAAACCTATTTCCTCTTTTATCAAATTTCCACGTCATATTCGTCCAAAATTATTAGGGAAATTAGATAATTAGTAGGTTTAGACATTTTTGGCTCCTGTTGGTGTTGACGATGACGGAATGAAATCTCCGTACCTCTCCCTTGTGGCTTGTTCATATGTGTAGAGTTAAGTAATGCATTAGAAATAAAGGGAATATAAACGTGGACAAGTCACAAATTAACATGTGTATTTATTTAATTTTATAACAAATGAACTTAGAACTCATATTAAGATTAAGATTGGTTTATATTAGAAATCAAAGCCATATAAAATTGCTTGCATGTGTACAATTTTTCTTACCATGAAAAAAAAAAATATGAATTCATTATAATGTTATGATGTGCATAATTTTTTCTTTTCTAATTTAGTTTAACCATTGAAACACGTTTACTGTTTTAGTTCTTAGGGATAGATAATGTCCCTTTGTATATGATTTGAAAGTTTTTTTTTTCCTTTTTAAATTAATTTATATAAATAATTAGTACGAGTCTTACTATTTTAAACCCATTTACACAATAATAGATAATGAACTTTACAGTCCATTTATCTTTATTTTTTCTTTTTCATTAGAACCTAACTTTGTTCCTTTCATGTTTTTTCAGCGTAACTACCCATTCTTCATTATGTTCATATCGTCATCAACCTTGTTGTGTATATATGTGTTTGCATTTTCTTGGGTTAACCTTCTTCGACAAAAGGGTAAATTGTGGGTCAACATGTCACATGATGTCCTATCGGTTACTCTCATTGTTTATTGCTTCATAGCTGTTTGGTTCGTGGGAGGGCTAACAGTTTTCCACCTTTATCTGATTTCCACTAACCAGGTATTTAATTGTTTTCCTGTGTCTTATATTATTTGCTTACGTTAGCTATAGTTGGACATTAATAGTTGCAACATTTATATAATGGTTTCTTATGGTATGTATTTGTGATTATCTTAGAATTGGTTATTATTATTTTTATTTATAGGAAGATTGGATTACTTTACTATATCATTTTGTTGACGTGACACTACTAAATATTGTGATTTATGGAGGTTTATAATGTATTTTCTTTTTTTTGGAAACTAAAATAGTTATCACTTTCTCTTATGTTAAAAATTGGTTCTAGCGAATTTTAAGTAGCTGCTGATGTTTTTCCACAAACTTTTCACATTTCATTGGCAGTTTATTACTGCAAAACAGCATTTTGAACGATTTAAAACTTTTATTTACTAACAGCTAAATCAACCCTACAAATTGGATTCCTAATTGATTTATATCTCACATTTATTAGCAGCTTTAGCCACCACAAAGTACCATCAAAAGATCTGTTTTAATTTATATATTGGTGGTTAAAATTGCCCATATTATTTCTATACTATTATATGTCAAAAAGTGTACTGACTGTAATAATTTAAAAAAAGTAGAAGTTATAAATTTGAAAGTATGTCCTTTAAAATACACTCTATTATACTAAAATAATAATCTCTCTTTAAAAAATATACCATAATATGTGATGCAAAAACATGAAATCTAAAGCTTTGAAACTTGTATTGTTATAAGCTAACTACAATCTTACATGAGTTGAAGACCTTTAAATCTCCTACAACAATTAAATGATATAATATGAACACTTGAAACAATTTGCATACATAAAGTAAAATATACCAATTATATAATGTTACAATTAACTATATAATATATAAAAATATAGTTACATGTAAGCAACATTACTCGCTAATGAAAATTTTTCCCATGGTATTGATTAGAATGTTCATGGTTAAGTGCGATTGGTAGGATTTAGATAAACTCATCACTCAGTACAATGTACAATAAAAGTACCTTAGGTTGAATTAGATATAGTTTTTTGCATTTATTAATCTAACTCAGTTCAATAAAAATATTTTTACTAAATTTAATCTAACTTAACTCATCCTTTATTAAATTGGATTGGGTTGATTCAATGTAGTCATAAGTTATCTAGTCAAAGGAACATTTCTAGTACTTATACATCTTTTCTATTCTCTTCATCTTATGAAATTTCAAAATAGAATCAATGGGTTAACAAAAATAATAAAATGTATACAAGATTATATAAATTATATTTAATCAAATAAAATTATTAACATTGGATTATTAGTATTGTTAATATTTTCAAGTACCCAACTCCACGAATATGTCCTTCTATCATTTGTATGGGTGGAAGCATTATATTTTCTAATGTATTGACATCGTCTTTCAAAATAGCTAACTTATTCTTTAAACAGATAACTATCTTTTTCAGTTGAGATCTTTCACTCTATTCAAAAGTAGATGAATTATATTCAATACTTCTAAATTTTGTGTTGGATTGAAATGTACACAATATATTATCCAATACATGTTCACAATCATATTTTCATAACTCTTTAGAAACAACATCATTTAGATGAAATTGTGGTATAATTATTAGATTAACTCATTTCTTCTAATGTATCCTTCTGTAGAAAAATATAACAAGTTTTGGCCAATCAAAATGTAACCCTTCATTCATTATTGTAGGTTACACCTTAAATAAAAAAAATTATTGGTAGATAAACATAAATATAAAATACTGATCAAACTATAAATTGATTATTTCTACTATACATCTTATTATTTTTTGTCTTTTTTTTTTCATTCCATTTTCTTCTTATATCTTCTTATTTCTCTTTCACATATATGTTTCTTTCTTTTTCCTTTCTATCTGTCTCTTTCTTTCACCTATATATCTCAAAGTCATAAATATTTTGAAGCAAAATTACTCAATCAAATTGGGTCTCTATAACTTACCCCAATATCTCTTTCCTCCTCACTACTATTATATAGGATCAACTAACTTTTTGTGAATTGCAATGCACATTCACCTGAGCTCATAAAGTGTTCAAATTCTACTTCTTAACAAGTACATTACTATATTGATGTAATCGTCTTTGGGACTTGAACCCAAGAATGAGGCATAAATCTTAGCTAAACAAAAATATAAATGAACAAACAGTTAAGATGAAAACTGGAAAAGGAAAGGAAGAAGACACCACCTTAAGTGGTTTAAGGATAAATGAAATTTTGATTCATCATTTAAAACAAAAATTCTTCAATAACATATTCTTTCATTGAAGAATCTTGCTATCATAGACTCTGTCTTTTTCTAGCTCACACTTTATAAAGAGTAAATCCATCTCCATGTAGTATTCTTCTATGCTTCTACTTCTTTGTCTCAACCTTGGAGTTGAAAGATGAATTATTTATTGTAATAGGATGACACAAATCTTTCTCTCGAGCAAGTTTTCAAGACAGACAATATGATTATTTCTACTCTTTTGCCTTCAACATCATCATTCAAAATTTGGTTCCATCATATTAAAACATAATCTTAAAACACAATTTTAACCTTATTAAGTTTGCTAAGTCTATATGAAAACAAAAAACTTGTTTCACTTTTCTTTACCACTTAATACACATTTCAAGATTATAATCACTATTAATCTTGAAAACTTTTACATTTTATTTATTAATTTGTCTTCTTTGCAACAATCTTTCTCTTATTGTTCTTATTCCTGAGAACGTTCTTTCTTCATAATTTTCATATTTTCTTTCGCTACCATAGGAGGAAGGAGTTTTTGACATTATAAATGTTCTTCTTTCTCTTCCTACATTTCTTCTTTTTCTTCTTGCTCATGTCTCGCTCTTCTTGCTTTTCTTTTTTCTTATATTTTTAATCTTCTCTTCTTACTTCTCTTTCTAGTATTTCATATTTTATTCTCTCTTTTTATTCATGTTTTTGTCTTGTAGTTCTTAAACCATTTACTTTCATTTCTCTATTTCTATTTTTTTTCATATACCTATTTGACGTATAATTCAACATCTCAAGTTTATTGGAGAATAAATTTCAGAAGGCATTACTACAAAACAAATAAACATAAAAAGAAAACATAAGAGCTATATTTTTGGTCAGAGAAAAAAAATCTCCACCACTATTAGAAGTGTTTGCTTTTAAATTATTTATAATGTGTGTGGATAGAGGTTTTTTAGAGACTAATTTATTATATATATAATTTGAAATGCTTTATGCCAAAATACGTTGTTAAGAAATTTTAAACGAAATTGAAATTTTAGAATTTTATGCACGTAATAATTAGGTTACTTAAAAATAGAGAAATTCAAATTTTACAAGTAAGAATTTGAAATTATTCATATACTCATTTTCATGATTTTGATTAATATGTTGTTGACTTGACCACAAACATTAATTTAGATTATTTTTTGTCAATATGGAGAATTTGTTCAGCCAACATTGATTGAAAATTCGACAGACATCATAAAAATAACTCCAATCCTTGTTAGCCTAAATAATTATACTTGATGTCAGTTGAAAACAATCTTAGTCTATGTCAATAGAGAAAAAGCTTTGCCAATGTCAATGGAAAGATTCTTGACAAACTGTAATAGAAAAATAGCATTAGATAAGATTGACTAAAAGAAATAATCAACATTGATACTTTTAAATTATTAATAACTGTTTGATATTTAAATAGCTTTTTTGATTTTTTTTGGTAATTGAAATATTTGATCCAAATGAGAAAATTAAAATTCTATAAATTTGAATTACCTTATCCAAACAGAACATTTAAAAAATGAAACTATTTAAAATGTGATCAATTCAAATTAAATGTATTTAAATGTCTTATAAATTATGAAATTCCTTATAAAAAAATGGTTAGAGTTTTCCTATAAAAATATTAAAGGTTTAAGATCACTCTATTTCACTCAAAAAGGTCTAAGAATTTGATAAAATTTTCACGAAAAAGAAGCAAATCAACAAAGTACTTATAGAGATTTTAAAAGAGACAAAACTTTCAAAGAAAAAGCTCTTTCAAGACAAAAAAAAATTATATAATCTTCAAAAACAATAAAAAAAAAGATAAAAGGAAGAGAACCAAAAGATTAATATATCTTGACAAAAGTCTCAAACCAAAAAAACAAAAAGAGGAGAAACCTAGAAAAGACTAACAAAAAGGTATAACTAAGCAATTAGAATTACCATGTTTATATTTAAATTACCCAATAAAATTTACCAAAACAAGCACATTATCTAAATAGAAAAAATTACATCAATTTGTCTAATGCCTAAGAAAACAACTAGAATTTGAGTCCAAGATTTATGGGTCAAGTTTTTCTTTTTTTTTTCTTTTTTTTTTTAAAAAAAACTTTTCTTTCCAACACTTTAAACTACTTAATCTTCACTTTTTTCTTTGCCATTTTGGTTGTAATTGGTCTTGATTTTTTTTTCCACCTTCTACAAATTTGAAAACCGACACTCTTAAACTCAAATCTAAATTTTATTTCCAATGGGAGAGTTAACAACACTTGATTCTTTATGTTTGCAAGTTTCAAATCAATTCAAGAAGTTTATTTAAAAACCTTTCTCAAAAACCTTGTCACGACAACAACTTCTCTAGAATAGAGTGATTGATTACTCTTTTCCTACACAAAATTATTTAAGCAGTTTTATCACAAAGAAACTAAAGAAAGAGACTCAAATCAACAAAGGTAGATTCAAACTAGATTATCAAGCAAACAACTAAACTTATGTAACAAGTATATATCTCAACTAAGATGAAAAGAAATAAGTACAAAACTTGATTGATGGATTATTATGTAAAACAAGACTACGAACATGTATAGGAAACCATGAAAAGTGTCTCAATATAAAAGATTAACCAAAGAAAATAAAATAATCACATTACTTAAAATTGGGTTTGAAAAATAAAGAAAACTCATTTGGAAAGAACACTTATTTGGAGTGATGTTGAAGCCAAAGCTCTTGATATTACTTAATGTAATCTCTCTTAGATTTTGAAAAATTTATCTAATCATGAAAGGATAACCCAAGAGCTCATCCAAGAACTATGGCATAACTCTCTCCCAAACAACGGTACACATGAAAAAGAAAAGGCTAGAATGAAAACCGATATGGACAAAGAAGGGGAGATGGAGAAGACTACTCCACCTTGAGTGCTTCAATGCCTATCTGTTCAGTCATGATCTCACCTTTTCTCTCTTGCATCAAACTCTATTTTTTTCCCGCTTTTCACATGGGCATTCCATCAGCTGCATCAATTGAATCTGGAAAATTCAACAAAACCATGGGTTAGAAATCTGGTAACAAAAAATTCTAACTAAAATAAAAAACTAACCTAGATTTTACCAAAATGTCTAAATTCTATGAAAACACAAATCTCTATAAAAAAAAACTAAAAATAAGAAAAAAAAATATTTAGAAAATGCAATTAACCCAAAAAAACGTGAATAAAACAAGTGCTATCATGCTTCAGGGATAAGTGAAATGTTTATTGACTACTTGAAGAAACTCTCCAAAATGAGAACCTACCCAAATAGTATCAAATTCTCAACACACTCAAAATTTCATAATTCTAATTCATTCAATGCTTAAGTGTGTTTTGTACAAAGGAAGAACCATGTAGGACAGAGAAAAGGTTTAAGAAGCTTCCTATCAATGGTAAGAAGCACAAAAAACTTATCCAAAGGGAAAGAAACCAACCCATGATTGAGAATCACTTATAATAAGAGTGATGAAAGTTGTAATTCTCTCAATAATGAAGTGGTTAGGTTTATGAACTAGATTAACCACCTAGGTAGTTAAGTTAGTTAATGTCTCTTCCAACTTTATTTTTATTCTATAACACTAGGTGATTCTAGAACATTTTAGAATACTTCTCAACATGTTTAAACAATTTTTTGAAAAGATTATTATAATTTCTTCTTCGACCTATTTTATTCGTCATTTTCTCATCTATTTTTTAATCTTTATTTATTTATTTTTTTCTCTTTCAAAGGATATAGATACAAGACATTTAGTTGAAAATTAATTATTTTTTTTATGACATAATCAAATTGTGATCAATTTTGTTATTTTATGTTTTATGAGAAAATCATATTCTAATATTTTATTTATTTTCTCTCTCTTTTGCTAGATTTATAATAAATATATTGTTTGTATATATTCAATAATTTGCTTTTATTTTGAACAGAAAAATAAGGAGAATCTTTTCATTCTCAAATTTTTTTATCATCTTTGTTAATTTTGTTTATTTTATAGTATGACATTAGAGTCTATCTTAACAAGGTTTGATGGGTATATTGTGTCATCCGCTATCGGACTCCTATCACACCATCTACAAATATCTAATCTCATGCATGATTTGAGCAGTCTTAATATGAAATGAGTATATTGAGGATCACACATCGACTAGATATAAGGCCAATTGATAGTATATAAGTGAGACAATCACCTTACAAACCGATTTTATAAGGATGAGTTAGACTTAAACTCATTTTGTAATATTCTCTAAATGTTTCAATTACGATGCTTATATATTAGATTAAAATATCGATATACTAAACTCTAATTCGGTAGACTACACCGTTTTGGTTGAACTATGTTGTTATATCTTAAATATTGAGAGGGATATTTTAAGTTTCCAATAAATAAAATTAAGTCCACGATATATGAAAATGAAGCTGGAATTTAATGCTATACGGAAATTCTTGTCATTTTCTTGTACAAAGTTTAGGGTTCATCTTTATGCGTGTGTTATGTAAAGCACCACATGATTTATTATCACTTTGCATTATATACTCACTATTTTTAGCATGTCTTTTGTTACAGACAACCTATGAGAATTTTCGATACCGATACGATAAGAAGGAAAATCCATTTACAAAAGGATTATTGGAAAACTTCAAAGAACTTTCCTGTGCTAGGATCCCAAGAAAATTGGTAAATTTCAGAGAATGGGTTGTGGTTGAGGATGATATTCCAGATGAATCTTATACTTCAGATCTGGAAAGAGGCTTCATAAGCTCAAAACATAAATTTGATATGGAAATGGGAACAATGTATGGCAAGGATGGTATGCGAGTTCCTTCCCTTTTGAAGGAATTGGATTATAATGGCATTGATGGTACTCTAAAGAAAAAGGCAGGAGAAAAAGAAGGTGAATATGACATTTTTGTTCCTGCTGATCAAACTAAATCCAAAACTGGAGGAGGCAATGTACATGAAGAGAAGCAGTAATTCCTATTGGTTCTTTGAAGGTACCATTTGATGTTTGCTTTAGTCTTTTTGTGCACATAAAAGTACTCTTCATGGGGGCTTACTATATTACTCATGCATAACTTATGCCCTAAACAGTCAATGATCAAGAACTTGCAACTCAATTTACATAGCTAACCAAAGCTTTGCTTTTTGAAATACAAGAGAGAAACACATGAGAGATTTGCAGAACTTGTTAGACAGAGAAGCATTGAGGATTTGTATGATTCAGATAGTAACAGCTACACTGTCTCAACTGTCTTTGATGCAGATCCATTTGGCATATTCTGAGAGGGAGTATTCGCAGGCAGAGTGGATTCTGAGGTTAGAATGTGGATTTATTGATGCATGAAGAGACATGCAAAAGGGTAAAAGTGGCTTGATTTATAATGGAAGTTGTAAAGTGAATGAACAAATGACATGTCTCAATGGAAACTTAGATATTTTCAGTACTCAAAGAGAGAGAAAAAATGGGTGACAAGTTACAAAAATTGGCATTAATTCACATATGAATGCAGGACCTATAAATGAATATGAAGGAGCTGAATTAATCAATGATGAACAATACCTGTTCTTTATTCCCTTTCTTAAATTGAGTGAGGATTGTAGATTTTGTCTGCAATTTCAACTGCTTTGTTATAGTTTGGAACAATTTAATATTATATCCTCTTACTTAATTATAAAAGAATTAAATAAAAAAGTAAATAAAATTAGGAGAATTTAGAATTATTCAAAGAGAAATACCTTAAATAAATTTTGTTCCTCTATTTTCCTTCCATTAGTTGAAATGAATTAGAAATTACAAAAAATTGTGCATGTTCGTTTTGTAATTTTTAATATATTTTAATTAATAACATGAATGTGTTCCCACTGTCCTTTAGTAAAATTTTTATTTTTGAATTTCAAATTTGTTACTAACACATGCTAGAAGAAATAAGGTTTTAGCATCCCAACAAGGAACATTGCATCCATAACTTTTCTCTTATTGATTTCCTTTTATGATTGAGAATACCAGAAACTGAGAGTAATAATTGCATTTGAACTTGGATTCCATTTCTTTTACTTGATAGAGAACTTACTAGCATAATAAAAATTCTCTTTTTATTATCTGTTAAAAAATTCATTTAGAGTTACAAAACCATTATATAAATTTTACTTTAATTTTATGAGTTTTGCTCATAATCTAATAGTTTTCAGCAAATTTCAACTTGTAGGAGAACACTATATGTTACTAATGTGAGCATGTATCTCAGTTATAGCACTTACAATAAATTTTACATTTAGAAGAAAATATATTTTAAATCTAAAATCTCAGGTAATGACAAACTAATCAATTTCATTTACGAATTTCTGGAAACTCTTTAGCCTTACTAGTATTGTGTATTCAAATGCTATTGGTTAATGTCTTTTAATAGTAATATCTATGCAAATTGCGTTTTTGTAACTATAAACTATAGTATATACATCTTTTTATTATTTTCGGGAATAATGACAGATTTTGTAGAGATTAAATTCATATATTATATAAGTCTTTGTCTAAGTAATTAATTTCCTTCGGATTATGTAAGAAATAAATGAATTTTTTCTTTTTTCAAAATATAAGAAATATGGACCACTTTCATATGTATTAATGAAGAGTTATCTTTATAATCTTAGTTCATTGTGAGTTTTATTAATAAAATGTTCACTCATTTTTCATGCAAGTAGATGCATTATTGGTCTATTAACGATAAAAAAAAGTCTCAATCTTAGGTGAAAAAACGCTTATCCACTGAATTATATAGTCTTTTTAAATACTATCACTACTTAAATTATTTAATTGTTTAGACATTTAAAAATAAATAAATTACAAAAATTATAAGTAAATTTAATTAACTTAGCCACTTTTATAGAACATGCTAAATCAACTATTTGTTTTTATATAAAATTTAAATTTTGTTTATAGTCCTTTTGTTTTAGTGTTTTTTTTTTTCTTCATTTAAGTACATTATTAATTTTTTAAATTCTCAATGGTAATCTGGGCTTTTAAAAGGGTTCCTTTTGATTATTTATAATAAAAAACATTAAATATAATTAATAGAGTTAGCTAACATGTATGATAAAATGTTAAATATTTTAGTTAAAATATAAACTATTATATTGAAATTTTTAAGACTTTGTTAATGAACATTTAGTCAAATTTATTAACTTATTTAATGTTATAGTTAAAAGTAAATAAATAAATCTTTACAAAAACACAAAATACCATCAAGAAACAATATTTATATCTACACACTTTTACCTATATGTACTAATTAAGTAAAAAAAAGTAATTACCCTCATATATTTATTATAAGAAAAATCTAAAAATTTATAACTACGTATGTTTAGTATTGATAACCTATGAACTCTAAGACCTACATTTATTTAAGATTTTTCTTTTTAAAAAAGAAGACAAATATTTAAATAATATAAATTTATTAAGTATTAAACACTATACACCCTTAAGGAAAAACGTCGTTAGTTGAGATTTTTGGCTCCAAGATTTTCACCAAGAATGTGATGAGATTTCTTGGCGTCATCGGTTTTGCTGCAGTGGTTTTGGACCTATCATGACAGCACACGTAGTGTTTGCTGTTTTGGCGCTGTGGTATTTTTGCTTCGTGTGACACAGGTTTAGGTTTGGCTAAGCGGATGTATGGTGCGTTCTCTTCCTTTCTGCTTTTACTTTGTGGTTTTGGTTGTGTTTTGCCATTCCTTGGGAGTGTTTACAATAAGTGGCTATTTTCTCCTCCCAAATCTGCTTGAGAAGCTGGTATGAATGCATAAAAGAAAACTTTTGCCCAGGTCTTACACAATGCGTGTAATATTCGGCAAAAGCACAGGTCTTACCCAGATTATCAGCTCCCTTAGAGGTATTCTTAATCCTGCTAAGGTCACTGGATTGCCTTCTCCAATTGTCAAAAGAGTGACCTAGAAAATAGAACAGATACATCTGCTGGCCTTTTAATCAAAAGTTGATTAGGTAGCTCTATTGAAAGATCCACAATAACAAAAACACGGTCAAAGAAACCTTGCGTCATCATCATAGAGTTGTGAAGGAGGGTCCCTGCTCATATTAATTAAAAAGATAATCCTAAGCTTTCAGTAGTTAAACGGTAGGTCATAGATTTTAACTAAACTTTGTAATTTTTATGAGAGGGTACACAATCTTTTTCGACCAAGATCCAAGAACCAAGGGTATAATCTTTTTGGACCAAGATCCAAGGGTATGTTACGAGTTTTTACTTGATCCAAAGATTTCGTATCCTTTGATAAAAGAACACAAGGTTTGATTAGAATTTATGACCTACGGTTTGAATATTGGAAGCTTAGGGCTATCTTTTTAATTACTAGGACATTGGGACCCCTTGACAACTCTATGACGATGACTCAAGGTTTCTTTTTTCATGTTCTTGTTAATGTGGATCTTTCACCCGAGCTGCCTAATCAAACTTTTGATTAAAAGGTCAGTGTCCGCTTTTGTTGCAGCTGTGTGGAGTATGAGAAACTTGTTCTCTTTTATAGGTCAGGTCACTCTTTTGACAATTGCAGAAGGCCAGTGACCTTAGCAGGATTAAGAATACTTCTAAGGGAGTTGATAATCTGGGTAAGCAGGTTTATGTTCCTAAGTCACAATACGAAAAGGTTGGTATCCATTTGGATGGTCTGGGGGAAAATATTGCTTCTGCTGATAAAAGTGTTCCTGACCGCGACAGAAATGAGGAAACTTTTTCTGGAAACAAAATGGCTGGATCTGAAAACATGCCTGTTCTTGAGCCTATTACTTTGGTAAAAGAAAAAAAAAAAAGAAAGAGAAAGAGAATGAGGCTGACCATGAAAGTCATCAACATGTTGATTTCGTTATTTATTATTCTGAATTTTTTTTTTCATTAGAATTCGACAGTAGCCGAGAATTTGTATCAGAACGATTAGCCTATGGGTTCTGGTTATAAAGACCCTGAGTGTGATGCTACCAATAAGCATGATAGAAATGAGGTTCAATCTAAGGAAGTTCCAGCTGATTCTGTGAAGGCTTGTCAATTTAACAAGGAATGTGCCACTCCCTGTTAAATCTTTCTCCTAACAAAAATTCTTAAATTGTTGTTGAAGCTAATCTCATTTCTGAATTCTGGGTTGACAGAGTTGAAGAGGAAGAATCCTTAAGTGAATCTGAACACATGGAGGGTGATGCTGCATCTTGTCAGCCGGCTCAATCACCAAAAACCTGGGAGTACACCAAAGAAAACTACTAAAGCTCAAAAAAAACCTTAAAAGGTGCAAATAGAAAAGCTTCACATGGATATTAAAAGCTTTTTTTGAAATGCTTGCGGTTTGGCTAATGAAAAAACTGTAACATGCTCCGAAGGCTCATTTGGGATCATAGACCTCATTCGGTTCTCATAGCTAAGTCTATGGTTAGTTTTCAAAGCCCTTAAGTATCCTTCTTAATACTCTTAATTTTAGCCTTTGTTATGTTAACAATAGAGTTAGTTTGATGCCTAATCTTTAGTGTTTGAGAAAGTTTGATATCCAGGATGCCGTTTTAGATTCAGACAAACAATATGGTGTAAGGATATTTGATGATAATAGCAACAAACCTATAGATAATTGGAGTAACTGAATAATATTATGAGTTTATTTGAGTTTGTAATTGAAAATAATAGGGAAACAAAGATGAACAATTTTGACCAAAAACAATAACAGAATTTTCTCCTGGTTTTCGAGAGGCCAGACTCTCCCTATTCACTCCACTATCCAATTCTCCTCCCCTTCCTCTCTTTCCAACCCCATATTAATAACAATCTAGCTTCACCTCTAATTAACTCTTTTATTTAACGACTTTTATTTTCTTTTTTCATATTCCTTCTCTGAAACGTAACTGGTTATGTAACAATACCCTTCCCTTGGAGATTCACCTTGTCCTCAAGGTGAAAGTGAGGAAACACAGTCGTGATCTTTGCAGCTAACTCCCAATAATTCTCAAAATCTGGTAAATGTTATTGTATCCTGTGAGCCCTAGAAATCTTCGTAGTGCTTTTAAAACTTTAGAGGTAGGCCAGTCAACCATGTCACAAATCTTTTTAGGATCTGCAGCAACCCCTGCACAGAAATAATATGCCCCAAGTACTTGCTACTGGAATTTTCAAAACAATATTTTTTCCTGTTCACCAACAGGTTGTTCCTCCTAAGGATCTCATAAACTTGCAGCAAATGATCCCTATAATTGTCCTTGTCGCGACTATATATGAAAATGTTATCAAATAAAACTAAAACAAATGTACGTAAACATGGTCTTAATACCTCATTTATCTGTTACTGTAAAATAGAGGGGGCATTTGTGAGCCCGAATGGCATCACGAGGAATTCATAATGGCCCTCATGTGTTTGGAACGTCATCTTGTGGATGTCTGTTTCTTTCATCCGAATCTGGTGGTAACCAAATTTCAAATCCAGCTTAGAGAACACCATAGCACCAGCTAATTCATCCAAAAACTCTTCAATAATAGGAATTGGAAATTTGTCTAGGACTGTTATCTTGTTGAGTGCGCGATAGTCAACCCAGAACTGCCAGCCACCGTCTGGTTCTTGAAAAAGATCATCAAATTGTTGCAATAATTCCAGTGTCTCAATTGTAATAGGAGAAGTAATGTTATCTCCATCATAGCAGAATAGAGGAGTCTCCAAGAAACTCTCTTCATTGTTTTTCAATATGATTAAAGCCATCTTTCCTGATGCATGGCTTCTACTATGGCTAGGGTCCTCCTGCAGTGTTACTCGGGACCCATTAGACATCCAACTCAGTGTCAACTGCTGATAGTCGCCTTCAAATCTGCCTAGGCTTGCCACCCACCTAGCACCAAACACCACCTCCGACCGCCCGAGCTCCACGACAAGGAAGTTTGCAACTATGGAAACGCTTTGCACTATCAGTTTGACAATTTCACAGCCTTCAACTCCTGTGTTAATAGCACCATTCCCAACCTCAACTTGAAATGGTCGCATCTGGCTCACTGATAAGCCTAGGGAGGAGACAATGGGAGTTGAAAGGAAATTGGCCTCCGCCCCTGAATCCACCAACACAATCACCTCCGAGCCCTGGATCGTGCCTTTAGCCTTAAATGTGTGATGAGGTGTGAACTCCCAATAATTGAAAGATGGAAGATTGAGAGACAAAGTTTGTAGTTTAAGAGTAGAGGGTTCCTCTGTGATTTCTTCAGGTGTTGATTCAAGCTTCTTCTCTTTGTCAACATCTACTAGCACCAAGTGTTGATGGCAGTGTTGACACGTGTGGGATGGATTTTACTTCTCCCCACACTTGTAGCATAGAGCCTTGCGTTGGCTTCAAGCCACTCTTCATTTGAGATCTAACTAGAATTATGCTTTGAGCTCGATGAGTTAGAAGCTAGGAATCGAGTGGTATGAGTGACTTGGTTCTCCTTGGGTTCTAGTGGTAGGGAACGTCCAAAGTAGGAATTAAAATTATTGGGCCTAACACAATTCGTACCTCTATTGAAACCCTCACTAGACTTAGGGTCTGCTTCATGTTGTTTTCCCCAGTAGCTTCCACCTTCCTCTCGCCAAGCTAAGTTTCTCGCTTCGACAACCATTGCATGATCCATTAATGCTTGTAGGGATTCGAACTCCGCCACATCTAGTTCCGACTTAATCGTCGGTTTCAACCCTTCATGGGACATACATAGTAAGGTCTCTCCACCCAAATTTCTGTGTGATGTGCCCGCGAGCTCAAAATCACATCAATACTCCATGACAAAGCCTATCTACTTCACCTGTAACAGTGATGCCAAGGGATTTGACGCTGCTCCTAGTTCGAAACGTTTCAGCAAGTCTTGCTTAAAACGGAGCCAAGTGTGAAATGTCGACTGAGCCTCCCACCACTCGAACCACGTAAGAGCCTCTCCCATTAATCCTAGGACCGCATAATCTAGCTTCTCCCCCACCGAAATTTTTGACACCCGAAAGAAACGGTCAATTTCACTAACCACCCGTTCAGATCTGCTCCATCAAATGTTGGGACCTCTAATTTGCGTCCCCCGTCACCCCTATAGCGCAGGTTTCCGCGATTCTATCCTCCTCCACTGGGATCTGCAATTTGAGAGGCAGTGTCCTCCTTCTCTTGACGCGGCTCTGTAGTGTGGTCATGCCGTGGTGAATGCATCGAAATATCGTTGAGCCTCTTCAATATCGTCTCTAACATCTGACCGTGGTCCATCATTCATTTCTCTAACCCCTCGACACGTTCCTCCATTGCTCCTGAGCTGCGTGTGGTAACCATTCACAGGTTTGAAACCCAGATTGAGTATCTGATACCAATTGTAAGGGTATTTGATGATAATAGCAACAAAACTATAGATAATTGGAGTAACTGAATAATATTCTGAGTTTATTTGAGTCTATAATTGAAAATAACAGGGGAACAAAGATGAACAATTTTGAACAAAAGCTGTAACAAAATTTTCTCCTAGCTTTCGAGAGGCCAGACTCTCCCTATTCACTCCACTATCCAATTCTCCTCCCCTTCCTCTCTTTCCAACCCCATATTAATAACAACACAGCTTCACCTCTAATTAACTCCCTTATTTAATGACTTTTATTTTTTTTTTCATATTTCTCTGAAACGTAACTGGTTATGTAACATATGGTTCAACTTCTTATATTGCTAGAAGAATCTGACGGTCCAAACTTAGGAATCTTCAGAATTCTCACATTGGCCCCTATTGCATCTTCGGTGATTTTAATGTGATCTTGTCTTCTTCTGATTCTAAAGGAGAAGCACACCTAATCAGCTGTCATGTTCGGAGTTCCATAATTGAATTAACTCTGATGGCATGATTGAAATGTCTAGCTCAAGTGCCTCTTTTACTTGGAATAATGGAAGACTTGGAACTCATAATTTATAAAAAACTGGGTAGAGCTTTTTACAATCTCTACTTTGGATTTGTGGAATAATATTAGATGTAGCATCCTAACTAGAAGTTGTTCTGATCATCCCCTCCTTGTCTTATGTACCCAATCTGGCACTGCCAATAGAATCTCATCCTTCAAGTTATGGGTTGATAATTCTGATTACAGGAAGCTTGTATAGGATAGAAGTCTATGGTTATTGGTTGTCCTATGTATATTCTACAAAAGAAATTGCAGCTTTTAAAATCTTTTTTGGAAAGATTCGAACCAAAACTGTTTTGGCATGGCAATGTGCATCATCAGGTTACAGAGAAAAATAAATCTTTGGATGCCATTCGATCTCGGATGGCTTTATTTGCTATAGGTCAAAGTGATTTCCTTCTTTAAGAGGAAAAGAACGTTATTGCTGATCTAGGCAAAACTTTGGATCCTCAAGCCAGACTTTGGAAAGAAAAGATAAAATGTACTGGTTTTCTGTTGAAACACTGTTTTTCTTTTTTTCCCTACTATTGCTAAATCTTGAAACAAAGCTAATTTCATTTCTAAGTTGGTTTATGAAGATGTTTCTATTAAGGATCAAATTGAATAACATATTTTGAACTATTGTTAGAACTGTGGATCACCATAAAGTGAGCTCACAAGATTCGGAGAGGATTTGGAGGGTTTATGTGAGGAGAAATAATAGAAAATAAGGACAGAGAGGCATGAAAGGTTGTGATGGTAAAGACAATATTACAAAGCCAAAAAAGTATATAAATTATATTCGTGAAAAATAAAACATTTCCCACTTGAAAGAAACAGAAGAAACTATAATATGTGGCAATCCAAAAATTTCAAGGAATAGAAAAATAAATATGCAAGTGAGAAAAGTACACAACAACTTTTAAAATAAAAAACCCCAATAAGAGGAATAAAAGCCACCAAACCTAGTCTAGAAAATTTCTCCACTATAAAATATTAAAGAATACAAACAATAAAGAACTTCTATAAGAAGAACTTCATAAATAAACGCTCTATTCATAGGTAAATAGTGTAAACCACTAATTCATCAAATCACCGACATAAACGCTCAACAGGTAAATAAAGCGCATTCAATTCAAACAGTGAGAGAAATGAAAATCTGAAAATACCATATTGATGCCTTCGGTGAAACGAACAAGCGGAAGAAATTTTATTGAAAATAGAGCACAAATAAGTACTTAAACAGTCTCCAAAGTAAGTAGGAACTCTAAAATTGGCAAAGACAACCCAATTTCTTCTTTTTACTCTTTTTTGTGTTATGAGTAGAAATATATTGAATCACATTAAGATTAGTCACTTAAAATCCCATGGACTATCAACATATTTTTTTTTTATTTTAAAAAGAAAATGTTGTTGGACCTAACCTGAGAAGGATCCATATAAGAAACTTTCCCTCCGACTCAAGTGAGGGAAAATGTTAATCCAGAAATAAATCGACAAGTTTCAAACTTTCTCTTTAGTAGAGTCTTCATCATTATATCAAAATCATTGTTATTTATATGAATCTTCTCAAGCTCCAATAGTTTAGAGTCTAAAACATGACAAATCCAATTATACCATACATGAATGTGTTTACATCTACCATGAAAAGTAGGATTCTTGCCAAGATGGATAACACTTTAACTATCACAAAATAAAATATACCTTTACTGCTGAAAACCAAGTTCTTGGACAAATTTCTTCATCCAAAGCAACTCTTTACAGGCCTCGGTAGTATTAATGAACTTAGCCTCACTTGTAGACAATGCAACACACTTTTGCAATCTAGATTGCCAAGCCACATCTCTCCCTGCAAAGGTAATCAAATAGCCAGAAGCAGATTTTCTAGAATTAACATCCCTTGCCATATCAGAATGAACCACAAAGAATAGGTTTCCCAATTCCAAAACACAATTTCAAATTTGAAGTACTAGAGATATCTCAAGATCCACTTTACAGGTTTCCAATGCTCAAGACCAGAATTTGAAAGAAAATGACTAACAACACCAACAACATGAGTTATAACAAGTCTTGTACAAACCATTGCATACATTAAACTTCCTACTGCATATGCATAGGAAACAAGTTGCATTTCTTCTTTTTCTTTATCACTAGGAGTTTGTCTAGAGTTAAGCTTAAAGTGTAAAGCCAAAGTTGTACTTAGAACTTTATCTTTATGCATATGAAAACGTTGAAGTACCTTCTTAATGTACTTTTCTTATGACAAACATAATTTCTTGGCATCTTGATCATGAGAAATATGCATGTCAAGAATTTGTCTTACTGGTCCAAGCCCTTAATTGCAAAAGACTTGCTAAGCTCTTTTTTCAACTTGTTAATTCTATAAAAATTATGACCAACAATCAACATGTTATCAACATAGAACAATAAAATAATGGAATCGGTATCAGAGAATTTCTGCACAAAAACACAATGATCATAACTGACTCAACCTTCTTGCACCACTACTTTGAGGCTTATTTCAACCTATACAAACTTTTCTTCAGCTCAGAGTCATTTCATTTTACCTTTAATCACAAAACCTTAAGGTTGCACCATGTAAATATCTTTCTCCAAATCACCATGAAGAAAAGCAGTTTTAACATTTATTTGTTCAATTCCTAAATTAAGATTAGCCGCTAAAGCAAAAATAACTCGGATAGAAGACATTTTAACAACAGGAGAGAAAATTTCATCAAAGTCAATTCCTTTCTTTTGACTATGGCCTTTGACAACTAGTCTCGCTTTGTATCGTGGAGTAGAACCATTCTCTTCGGTCATCAACCTGTAAATTCATCGATTTTGCAAAGCTTTCTTATCCTTTGGCAATTTGACTAGTTTAAAGGCATGGTTATCATGCAAAGATTTCATTTGATCTTCTATAACTGCAACCTATTTATTCTTATGCTCAATCTCCATAGTCTCTTCATAGCATTCAGGTTCTCCCTCATTAGAGAGAAGCACATATTCATTAGATAGGTAGTGTGTAAAGGGAAAACGTTGTCTAGAAGACCTCCTAAGAGGAACATAAGGTTCACCAAAATCACCAGCAATATCATTATTATCATTCGGTAATCTCAACAGAATCATTTGTAATATGATCATGGACATCAGCATCGTGACTTCAAAATCTATTATGTTGGAAACTGTTTTGGCTGAAATACAAGAGGGGGGGTGAATTGGATTTCAAAACTTTTTGAAACAATTTGATATTTTTCTGTAAAATGCAATTCTGTTTCACAGACTGGATCTTTATTT
>Ga0099824_1001728_pt1 | contig 31308 bp, 9 predicted proteins | sample SiratrowhiteBW_FD_76837 | JGI IMG/M metagenome (GOLD analysis project Ga0099824, IMG submission 76837) | Root nodule microbial communities of legume samples collected from California, USA - Siratro white BW | ecosystem: Host-associated > Plants > Roots > Nodule | place: USA: California... | reverse complement strand
CAACAAAAAAAAACAAAAATAAATAATAAAAAAAAAAAAAAAAAAAAATAAAAAAAAAAAAAAAAAAATAAAAAAAAAAAAAAAAAAAAAAAAAAAAAAAAAAAATCTTCACTAAGAGAAAACTTGGAAGGGAAAGGATGAGTGGGTAAATTTTCCTTTTTTTAATTAAATATTCTTTTGTTTGAAAATAAAACTAAAATGGGGTAGAGTGAAAGCTTATCATGTAACCTTCTAATTAATGTTTATTACTATTTATAAACATTTTACAATACTCTAAGGTCTCTACTCAATTAAAAAGTGAAAAAATCAAACTACCACTTCTACTAGGAACCAAAATATGAAAAGAAAAAGAAAGACATTTTTCTCTAATTATAGTACCTTTAAACAAAATAACATATATATTTGAAAGAATTTATTTTATAACAAATTTAAACCTAACTCATTCGCCCAAAATGCTTAATAATCCTAGCTTCACCAAATAGGAGACATGTTTTCTAATAACATACCAATGCATCCAAACAGTATCCAAATGTGGCATGTTTTGGTTCTCTGTGACATTCCCACATCAAGTGTGAACAGAAATATAAATTAAATTAACTAAAAAATGATAAAGAAGAACATTTTTTACTTCAACAGCCAAACGAAAACACTTATTACTGTTGAAGAATGATGAAAATAAAGGTCCAGGATATTGGGGCAAATAATTTGATGTACAACAAGAATAATTTCAATATAGAATTAAGGAATGAGTAATTCAACCAAGGAAAAAGAAATTTAATTTTTAAAAAAAATAAACTAATGTACCTTGAGAATTTCTTCCCTTTGACCATCTGCTCAATATCAGAAAACATATTGTTATCAGATTTCTCTACTTTTTCATGTTGTCTGGAAACAGCCAAGTCTAAACTGCTTTCCAGTTTACCACTGACGTCATCAGCACTAGCCAATTCAGGTGATTTGGATGCCAAAAGCTTCAAAAGAATAACCATACTCAGCGATAAAAATATGGACATGAGAAAAAGGAATAAAATGCAGTAACATCCTACTCCACTAGATTATACAGAACGAGGAAATGGTTGGAAAATGAAGCTAAGCAATATGCAGAAAATAAATTTGCGCAAGGCCATTGACCACTACAAGATGGATATTTAAAATACAAAACCAACATTATGAACAGTGATAGTTGAGACGGAAAAAATTGCTTAACCATTTTAATTGAAAAGAGATTCATATAAAAATTTAGGTTTTATGATGAAGAGAAAAAGAAAAAATATTACCTACATACAAGGACGTCTAAGGTAATATTCAGACATTACAGGAATGAATAAAAGGGTGTACAAATTTTGGACTAATGAGAGAGACCATTTGTTTGAATGGAGAAAAAATTAGGAGATAAAAAGTTTGAAATTTAAATTGGAGAGAAAAGGAAGGAAAGAAAATTGAGGCTTGCTTCTTAAAGTCAACTTGTCTCTTTTAAGGACTAATGAGAGAGACCATTTGTTTAAATGGAGAAAAAATTAGGAGATAAAAAGTTTGAAATTTAAATTGAAGAGAAAAGGAAGAAAAGAAAATTGAGGCTTGCTTCTTAAAGTCAACTTGTCTCTTTTCCACATCAAACAAACAAGAGAAAATGTGTCATTATTTACATTCTTTCTCTTCTTCTATGTATTCCTCTCACTTTTTCCTCAAACAAACATAACGGAAAAAGCACGAGTATTTAAAATGCACACAGATTAAAAATGGTATGTATGAGTTTTTGAATTAGAATTTGGTTTCAGTTCCTTTTGCGTATTTACAGAGACCAAAAGTTTTTAAGGATTTTAGAACTTTACAAGTAGTAGCTTCAACTTCTTTAGCTTTATATAGTTTCAGGATTTAAAAAATATTCAAGCAGACAAAGTATATAGTTTTGGTTGGTTGGTAAATTTCGTGGTTGAACTCCATAAAAATTTCTAAAGAGATTGGGTAAATCTCCTAAAAATTAGAGCATTTGTTCTAGTTCGAGAGAAGTGTAAACATTTCTTACATGTATATCACTTTCACGTGAACCATCTTCATGACTGTCACCAGTTTCCCATATATCTATTGTCAGTGAAAAGGTTGATCAGAAAGTTGAGTGGATCACCATATTCTAGATTAATCAGAAAATTATATTATATATGAAACAGATAAGAAGAATAGGCAGTAGAATTAATTCCCCATTAAAAGGGCTCGTTATGTCCACAAGTTGAAAGCACAAGGAGCACCAAGTAAATATTCAACACTTATTAAGAATAAGATGATTTACACTGACCACGTAGAACATAAATATAGACATAATGAAGGATAATATACTTGGGAAATTGAAAATTTAGAAGGTTCATGGGAACTAGAGAATAATCTCTTTCAAGATATCGTTACTCACTTATCAAAACTCAAATACCAAGTTATGACTAGGAGAAAAGAGAAAATTATAGAATACATGAGAGGAAAAATTTGTGAGCATTACAGGGAACAACAAAAAATACAAAAACAAAATTACTTGTAGGACAACATGGTGATGATTTTCTATATATCTAAAACTCTAGTAAAAACAACTAACTGAAAAAGGAACATAGAATCCACAACCTTAAGATTAAAAAACGTAAGTCTTATCATGCACCTAACGCTACCTCACAATCCTGAATCATCCAAAGGCCATCTGGAAAGAAATATGCAACCTATGTCCTCTTTGACACCCTTTATCCATTAAGTTCTTTTCCACACGTTGTAAATGCTCAAACAAAGCCCTTCCTGTTGCTAAAATTCCAACACCAGATTTTACTTTTTCATTAACAGGTTGAACAGTTGAATGAGATAATAGATACTCACTCACTAATCTACAGAACTTTAGACATTTACTAAACATGAAGTAACCAAGATTAGGAATAACGACAATGTACCTCCAATAATAATATTGAGCTCCAATAAACGTCACTCCAATAAAAAAAATGTTTGGCAGAAATGAGAAAGTACGACTTTAAGTAGCATAGTAGATTCGCAGATGTGGACAATTACATAGTATTTGGTTGAAAGGAAATGGAAGGCAGGAAAGTTGTTTGGTTTAATTTTTAGGAGGAGAGCAGAGATTAGCAAAATCCCTCCCTGTCTAGTGTCTGCTTTCCTCCAATATTGGGGGATTTGGAGGGAAATGGTATTTGAAACAATTCAACTATAATGACTAAAATATCACTATCAATGCTTTGAAATTTAAAATTAAAGGATAAAAAAGTATATCAAATGTTAAAATCCCTATCACCTCCCTCTCATTAACCGAACCAAACAGTCCCTTAAGTTTAACTCAACAATCCTTTTGTGAAACAATAGAGATAGGAACATTCAATTCTCTCATTAATTCAACCATCTTACACTTTGATTTAAACATGGTTATCATCTGTGCACTATAGCTTTGCAATCTCATAGAGTTTAGAGGAGACACCCTACCAACCTCCAATGACAGTAGCAGTGTGACTGGCCGGCTGTGATGCCGCACATATCGCTGCCAAAATCAGAGCAACTACAGCAAGGAAATGCTGGAAGTTAAAAAGTTTGCACCTAAAACCAGTGTCATCAGGAGTTTTTTAGGGGGCAAACTTGTAGAACTCCCAGCCTAATAAATCTAAAGCATTTTGTGTTCATTCTTTCTTGCTTCTCGTCACTCTCTGTTTTCCTTGCCCTGACACCTGCAATTTCTTGTATGTTCTTGTGCCTTGATACAGCTGCTCACAGACGACTTTTCAGTGAGTTTTCTGATATCCACAGGTTGGTTCTTCATTTTCTGGTGCTAACCCACCAGTTTCCAGTGAGTTTCCCGGCCAATCTTCAGTGAGTTAAAAGACCCGTCTCTCTTTCTTCTCTATTTGTTTTTTTTCATTATGAATATGCTTTAATAATACGAATTTTTCTTTATTTTTCAGCATTCCACTTTAGCTATTTTGGGGCGACTGCTCCTTGAGACTATTAACTGCTACAGCTTCTTAAGTGATTTAAGTATACTTCATACACTTTTTGCCACTAAAATTTAAACGAAAGTGCTATAATTTTAAGGGTTTACAACGGAGAGAAAGAACTGCAATTCGACTAACAAATTAACAACTCTAGATTCAAACTCTATCATCCGACATCAAACAACATCTGTCTGTTGAGGAAAAGAATAGCAGAATTTGCAGCTTCCAGGAACCGTAACATATATACGCAGCAACTCTGGAGCAAACCAAATCTGCCATTTAAACCCACTATAAGCACTCACATTTTATTTTCTTTCTACTCACTACACAGCGAATGTTCATGCTTACAACAATAACTATTCATTGATTAATTTTAAACTATTGGCAAAGAAACACAACCATATATTCAAACAACAGTTACGCATGTTAGCACAAGCCAAACGTGAATTTGCTAATACAGATAACAGAAACAAATCAATCAAGAATTTCAAACAAGCAAAGAGAGCAACAGATTAAACGACAGTAACACAGAGAAAAAAACAAAAGGAATGTAACCTTGATCTTCAGCCGCAGAGGTAGGGCTAGAGAGAGGAGAGGGAGGAGTCGCGGGCGAGAGGAAGGAAGGGAGGAGACGAGTGGCTCCGCCAGCGATTAGGCGCAAGGCTGGATCGACGAGCTTGGAAATCCAACGGCGGCGCGTGGTCTCCGGCGGACGGGCGTAAGGGCTAGGAAGCGGCTTTCTCAGTGGCTTTCGGAGCTTGCCTCCGGCCCCTCTCTCCTCAGGCGCCGACGCGGTGATTTGTTGAGAGGCCATGCGAGTGGCCGAATCGGCAACTGTGGAAAAAGTTAAAAACGAAAAGGCGAGGCAAAGTGAAGTACTGTAGTTGAAACGTATGTCCAAACACTGCGCTCACTTACTTGGGTCTAGCAGGTAGCCGCGTACGTATTTATACTACAGTGTTCAAGACTCGTCCACATGTGTCTTTTTGTGTTCCACCTCAATTCTAAATCTACAATCTATTATATAATAATATGTATGTATATTACTTAATATAAATTAAAATTGATATTAAGGATTTTCATATTTTATTATCAAATTGTTACTTAATATAAATAGATTATATTAAACAAAATTTGAACCTCATTATAATATAATATTTTGTAATCAATTTCTCGTTTAATATAATACCAATTAATAAAAAATTAATGTAAATGCGTTGTATTATTATATCATTTAATATTAGCTGATCATAATAATAAATTTTTCTTGTGAACTTTTGTTATTAGTCAAGTACCATGTAATCAAATGTTTGAGAGAAAGACAATAACTTTTGACCATTACTTAATTTAATCAATTAAGTCTTAATTCTTTAGTTACCGTCTCACTATTGTTTAATAATTTAATTTTATCAAATTAAATATTAAAAAAATTAGCTTCTGATTAGTTAGTCTATTTATGCTTAGGTTTTAAGTTGATTAATTTTAGCCAGTAGTCAAAAAGAGTGAAGCAACTATCTAATCATTTTTTTTTTTCAAATTCCATCCAAGATTTTTATATTATTATGTTGCGTATCACTGACTAAGTTTTATTTAAGTGAATGAGACAAGATTTATATTTTTAGTTCATTTCATTGCCCTCAGCTTTGCAGATGAAAGTCATTTAGTTGATTTTTATGGATGAATTTTTCGTATTTAGGAAAGTAATCTTTATATTAAGGATATTGATTCATACTTAAAATTTTGGAATGTTAAGTATTTGAAAATTAATATTAAATAAAAAATATAAAAATAAAACAACATCAATAATTAAAAATAAAAAACCCACGGTTTCTCCGTAATGTTAATAATAATACCAAATTAAATATATAATAAGTCTTATAAAATCAATTGCATGACATATTAAAAACAACTTTTTCTAATTATTAGTCTAAAATATCAATAAGTAGTTGAAATTTTAAAAATTTAAAAAATTAAGTCTGTTTACTAGTTTTTTTTTAATAATTTAGAGTTTTGATTTTAAATTCTGACTATCCAACGAAGCATTATGAGTGAAAAAAACTCTAATAAAAAATTTTGCGCACAATTTGGAAAGACTTCGTTAGATCTTCAAAATAATCAATAGTAGCAATGACAATAATATGTTGTGAATAACAACACTTCATGAAATTCATAATGCATCCACAAACCTTCAATGGACAATCCCATCTTTTAAATTGAGAAATTATGAGTAAGAAATCTTGTAAAAGTTGTAATTTCATTTAATCGATGTGGGATCTCTAATGCACTCCCCTACGTCCGAGACTGCTCAATTTGTGTGTGGGACTATATTGTTTAAGAATGGTCCGATAGTAACCCGATAGCAGGTGACCTAAGAATCGTGCTAGGATAGGCTCTGATACCATATTAAGTGAAATTTAAGCCTAACTCAATTTTACAAAATCGACTTGTAAGGTGAGATTTGCACTCATTTATAAACTATTCATCTCTAGTCGATGTAGGATCTCCAACACACCCCCTCATTCCGAGACTACTCAATTTGTGCGTGGAACTATATTGTTTAAAGATGGTCCAATAGCGGGTGGCCCAACAACTGTGCTAGGATAGGCTTTGATACCATATTAAGAAGTGGAATTTAAACCTAACTCAACATTACAAAATCAGCTTGTAAAGTGAGATTTGCACCCATATTATAAACTAATATGAAAGACTTAATCTCTAGTAGATGTGAAATCTTCAACACACCCCCTCACGCCAAGACTGCTCAACTTGTGCGTGAGACTATATTATTATTATACACAAGTATAATTCACTAGTAGGAAAAAGGGTTTCTACGTCATCAATATAATGTGACATTTTTGTAAATAAATGAACATTCATAACGTCGGTTAGACCAAAACTGATGTGATGTGTACACAATGTCGGTTAAACAAAACAACCGTCATAGATATATCAGTAAAAAATTAAAAATTAAAAATTTAAAAATTTTCAAATGGCGGGTGAGCACTACGTCGGTTAAGAGTTACAAACCGACGTGGTGTGTCCAACCATGACGTTGGTTATGGGACTCCAACCAATGTCATGGTCATGCTGAGTAAATTGAGGAAAAAGCTGGGTGAAATTAGGGTTTGCACCACGTCGGTTTTGGGCTTCTAACCGACGTGGTGGGTCATCATAATTAAAATTGGGGATTTCAGGTTATGCACTACGTCGATTAGAAGTCCAGAACCGACTTGGTGCTTCCAGCTTCACTATTTTTACTTTTACACTTTGCCTCCCTCTCTCATTTTCACTCTTGTGCACACTACTGCTTCATAGTTCTCTCTCGCTCACATTGTCTTTTTCTCTCTCACGCATTCTCTCTTGCATTTTATCTCGCTTTCTTGCTCGTGTTCTCACTGGTACGTGGTGTTCTCCCTCACGTGTCTCTCATTGTCTTTTGTGGTTTCATTCACTCCATTTTTGCATTTTTTGGTTTTGATAGATTTTCATTTGGATTGATTTCCATTCACTGGTTTTGTTCTCACTATCTACAAGAGGTATGTTTTCTTATCTTTGTATGCTTGGAATGCTTTCTAGATGTTTGTATCATAGATGTAGGGTTTCAAAATTGTTTGGACGAAAAAACTTCAAATGGTCATAATTTTTGATAAAAAGCTCGGATTGAGACACTCCAAAAATGAAAGTTTCTCGAATTTGCGTAACGAAGCTACTGGCCTACCCAAAGGGGATTTCAAAAAAAAAAATTCCAAAATTTCATCGTTTACCCTATTTTTTTAATTTTTTTCAATTTTTTAGATTTTAGCCTACTATCTCATCTATTTATACTTGTCAAAAAGTTCTGGAAATTGTTGTGGTTGTTGTTTGTATGTATTGGAGATTTATCAAAGTGATTTTGCAAAATTCTGAATTTTTTTTCTGATTTTTTCTTTAAAAAAACAGCCCTATTACGTCGGTTGTGGGACTTCCAACTGACGTCATAGAGTGAAGCACCACGGTTTCCTGGTCTTGATCGACGTGGTGATGATCTTCACCACGTCAGTTGTTTAACCGACATCATTTTCAACGTCTCCTAGGTTAACGTCGGTTCGAAACCCGACAATAAAGGTCTCTCGTAACTAACAATAAAGGTCATTTTTCTATTACTGATTTTATAAGTTTTACTCCTATGTTAACAAGTTAGTTAAATGCTTATTTATACATTGTGACCTAAAGAAGATAAGTGGTTGGTAGTATAACTTGCATGGAACCACATGACTTTTTCTCATTTTTTTAACTAAAATAATTTTCTTTAAATACAAAAGATATTACTATATTCAATTAATTTATGCAAAGACTCGTTTATTTTAGGACTAAAAATTGTTAAGTCCTTCGTTCTTTATTTGGATTGTCTTATATATTGGTGAGGGAGGTCCATAGCAGAATTTTTTGAATGATGCCTACTCGCAAACAAACATGATACAAGGCGTCAATCTTGTGAAGTTTTGTTGCTAAATAGGAGATTTTTTTTTTCCTACTATTTGAAGTTCTAAAATAAGAGATTTTCAAAAAATTCAACGAATATAAGAAATCATTTCAAGTTAAAAATAATGCAAAATGTGAGATAATTAATATGTTCTTGTAAGTAATTAATTTGTCATTTATTTTCTCTCCACCCTAAACATTCCAAATAAGCATTTACCTGACTAGGTAATAGGTACCACCACAACTCGGAAATGATAACTTTTCAATAGTAAGAATAGAATGTATGAGAATGAATTGTGAGTAAAAAAATAATCTTTTTAATTAAAAAATTGCAATTGTAAAGTGAGTTTGACTATGAATCTGAGTATTACAAGCTAAAACATCTTAGTACGAAACAACCAGCATGACAAAAAGAGACTTAACATGTAGAATGTACACTATCTATTCAGTGGCAGCCATCAACCAACCAGGACATAGTAAATGCGTTCTCAGGGAACCATGGCATAAAGTGGCCTCTAGTAGCAAGGCCAAAAGGGTTGTAACAAGCATTTCTTCATGGAAAATGCTTGAAAAAAAGGGTTGAAGAAAGGGTCTACCAAAGTTCCCTGGAAAACAACTATGTCAGCAAACTACCCCCCAATTATAGGTAGGTAAATCTGCCCAAAAAGCAGGCTAATGTCACCGCCTCTGAGTTCATTATACAAGCTTGATACATGTTATATCTATCCTTCAACCACTTCAATTATATGCCCTTCCCTGACATGACAATTGAACTGGTCAAGACCATGATTAAGCCAGAATGTCACATCTCCACAAGTTCTCCACTAGCAACTCAACTATGTTGCTGCCGATTGAATTGCAATTTTGAAGATTCAACCCAACCAAGGTGTGGCCTAAATTTGTTAAGGAAGGTCCACTTTTGCAAGTTACACCACAACAGTTTGACAAAGAAAGCACTTGCAAAGTAAGCCGGCTGGCATTAGAAAGAACAGCTATTCCAGCATCTGTGATTGCACACTTTGACACGTCTAGATCTTTAAGCAGAAGGCAGTTATCTGCAATTGCAACCAAACTTGCATCGGTAATCTTCCTGCATCCATCAAGATTTAGCAATTCAAGGGTTCCACCGTGTAGCCGGGCCAATTCTGAAACTATGTTGTCTGACAAATTGCCGCAGCCAGAAAGGTTCACCTTGACCAGCCCAGCCTCAGAATTCTCTAGAAGAGCAAGAAGGCCAGCATCAGTTACACCATAAAGTCCTGTCAGATCAATGTGCTGAAGTTGGGGACACAATTTCCCAACCATAGTCAGTGTAGCATTTCCAACACCAGGGCAATTCCGAATGGATAAATGTTGGAGAGACTCACAAGGAGAAAGCATTGATACTTCCACATCTGCATCTTTAACTCCTTTACACTTCAGAAGGGTGAGATACTTCAATGTGGTTTTGAAGTTTGAAAGGGCACCAATAATCCCAAACTGGGTGATGCTGTTACACTCCTCCAACTGCAGGCTCTCAAGAGACCTTGCAGCTTTGCTAAATGCTACCAAGCCATTATCAGACACCAAACAGCACCTGCGAAGAAACATCTGCTTCAGGTGGATGCTACCTTTTCCTATGGCTTCAATGCTTGCATCTGTTACCCCTCGGCATGAAGAAACTGTAAGTGACATGAGCTTCTGCAGACCTTGAGCAACACCCATGACCCAAAACCCCCTTTCACTGACATTTTTAAGACTAGAGAGCACTAAATTTACAATTGCCTTTCCATAATGGCCAATGACAGCCAGAGAGAAATCTGTAATGTTTAAATCCTGAAGCTTTACCCTTGAAAGGTTATTAAGTGATGATAATAGGCTTGATACTCCATGATCACCAACAAGAGGACAATCCTTGATAGAGATGCTCTTTAACTTGGGGCAAGACCTTGCAATATCTTGCAACCCCTCGTTTCCGATCTCTGGACAAGATTCAATGTTTAAGGTGGTCAAATTGGGGCAGCCCTTAGCTATTTCAATTAGACTTTTGTTGCTAATGGAGGAAGCATGGCAGATGTCAAGCTTCTCCAACATATGGCATCCTTTTGCTATCTCCGACAGACCCTGATCCCCGACAGAGGAAACATTCCACAAAGAAAATGATCTAAGAGAAGGGCAACCATGAGCAACTGCTGAGAGACCAACATCGGTGACAGCACGAACAGAATTGCTTCCTCTGATAGATAGTTTTCCTAGTCCTCCACGAGCACTAGTCCCAACTGCAATTGCAGCAAGCCTCACATCAGTTGCCTTCTTCCCTTCTAAACACCGCGATAAGTAGCCATCATCTTCAATAACTAGATCCTCATCCCCCGAGGCCATTTCAACATCACAGGAAGCAGATCCCTCACTCAAATTCTCAGACTTGCAGATACTGCTCATGAGCATGAGCCACCGCTTAGATACACAGGAACAAGAGCTCCTCTCTTTGCCACTAGAGAGCCGTCTGAAAATCTCAAAAAGACATTCATTAGGAAGGACTTCAATGGCAGGCTTTTGATCTTTCCGTAGAGTTTCAAAAATATCGGGGGCATTGATGCGAGCTCGTTTGTTAGGAGTGAAGTAGTACCCTTCCACACTTGAACCCAAAGTACACATGCCACCCAAATCAACGAAATTTTGACGAAAAGAAGCTCCAGGATAGAACTCATCATCACCTGTAAAACATATTCACATATGAAAATCATCCATCAAAAATTGTCCCAAATTAACAAAACCTACTTCTAAGAACCGGACAACATAAAAAACGATGAAAGAGTAAATATTTTGCATCACTTACCAGTATAATTGACAAGGGTAGGCATGATGAGTAGGGAAGGCGAGTCCACAGGAACAGTTGAAAATCCGCAGCAAGAGCAACAGCAACAAGAAGAATCGCCAAGAGAAGGGTCAAGAGCATTTGAGAACAGGAACCCCACAGGGCAGGGCAAAAATGATGAAATGATGAAGAAGAAGAGTGTTTGGGAGAATCCAATGCAAGGAATGGTGTTTGTGGAGTGAGGGGGAAGGTGCAATGTAATATATATATATATATATATATATATATAGTTGTTGTGAAGAAATGGTTTTATAATGGAAAACGAAGAAAAGAAGGTGCAAAGAAGTTTGATATGACTACGAATTGGTGTAGTGCAATGAATCATTCCCCGAAACCGGACTTTCCCCGTACATACACATACACTCACTCCTTCTAATACAAGTCCAAACCAACCACCTAAGCATGTGCTTACCTATTCCGACCAAATACTAGGCACGTGTTTTCAGCCACTTTCTTCTCTATCTTCTTTCATTATCTTTATCAGCACTTATAAAACGTTATTTAAGTTTTTTTAAAATGGCATTTTAGATTATCTTTCCACGCATTCTCCATAAAAGCAATATATTTTGTTTAGATAAAAAAAATCAATATGACTATTTTTCTTCTGGAATAAATTTTAAATAATAAAAAATATTGACATGTTTTTAACGGTTTATGAGAGTTTTATTAATTTAAAATTATATTTTCATTTCTTATATAAGTTTATACAAATTATTTTAACTTTGTCTTAATGATTTATATGCATACTGTGCGCAAAAATATTTATACAAATAATAAAATTTGTAAATAATATATTGAAATATTTTCTCGCACTTAAAATAAGAAAAAAAAAATAAAATTTTATTTTAATCAAATTACGGACTTGGATTGTTAGCATTACTTTTGTGTAAATATGTAGATTACACAATGTGTTTGCACAAGTTTTTTTTTACTCAATTTGAACATCAAAAAAAATTTCATTCTCTCTAGTTAGGGTTTTTCTTTACAGTCCTTACTATAATATTGTTTTGAATTTTGCAATGATAATATTCATAACTAGCTTTTAATGGGTTCTTTGGTGACTTTTTAAAGGTTTGAAAAATAAAAATGTATATAAAAAATATATTATTCAATATATTAAAAAGTAAACTATAGATTTTATAGCTTCCAAAAAACTATAAATATAACAAACTATTTTTTAAAAATATTGAAAATGTACTAAAAATATTTATTAGTGTTTTATTCTTAAGTTTAATTGTCTATTATATTTAATAAAAACATTTCTAAATTTATATGCGCGTGTTAAGGGAGCTAATAAGGTTAATGTGACATTTTCATACCATGGATAGATTCTCCCCTCATTATTTAAATAATTTTGACAAGAAATGTAGAAAATCTTCTTAAGAATCGATGTTTTTTTTTTTTAATTATATATCCATAGAGAACCTATGTATACTTTTTCTTTATCACTTTTTATCTTAAAAACTATTTGTCTGGAAAAGTTTCCACATGATAATCAATTTCCCATCCAAAATTTATTACATTTTTTATTTTTTTTCCCAAAGTAAGTTATTTAAAATAAAATTCAAGAACAGTCACGTCATGTTTTCGTTTTCTCTTCTATTATTTTAAGTGTTATATTCAATACTTTTGATATAAACTTTTACAAATAAAAATTGTATACATAATTTACTATTTGTGGGATTTCTTTGAGATGAATTGTGAGAATGGTGTGTATTTTGTTTAAATAATTTATAATGATTTATATGGAAAATTTTGAAAAGAGTAGATAAAGTGAGAAAGATAAGAAATGGGCGAGTTTGTGGAAATTGTTTAACATTTAATTGTTTTAAAAAAAATTATTCATCCGATTTTTCTTTATTTTTTACATTTATCATTACTAATTAATAAATACTATTTCTAAATAATTAATATATTTTAAGAAGTAATTTATTTTTTTTCAACTAATTTTTTGAAAAATAAATATTTATAACTCAACACAATTTTTATATTACACTAAAAAATAATCTGCTGACCAGTAATTCAATCAAATCAATCATATATACTGATAAATTTTGTATTTAAATTAATAACATTTTTATTAAATCAAACTACCTATTTTTTATTTACATTCTCTTTAAATAAATCCAATCAATCATTTACTTTCAACACCTAAAAAAAGTACTTTATTCTCAACAAGAAAAATTTGTCTTAAATTTTTTTATTTTTTCAGTCTTCCTAACCTTAAATCTATGTCTAACAATAAGTTACCACGTTCGAACATAAGTCATTCTTATCAATGGAAAATTAGAGTCACCTCTTCACCGTAGTCTTTTACTAAAAAAAGAAAGAGAACTCTGATACTTAGAAAGTTTATAATTCGTATATAATTTTCAGCCGATAGAATCCCTTGATACTAGAACAAAAGATATGTAAATTAGCGAAATAGAAGTACAAAAATAGTTGATAATCATATTAGGCATATAATTAACATATATAATCATTTTAGATAAAATTAGGTTAAAAATAAAAATAAAATAACATACAAGATCATTTTGTTGTAATCTTATTAGACAGAAATGTAAGATTAAGTAAATATTAATAGAATCCAATGTAATTAAAATTAGAAAAATAATAATATAACAAATTTATGACCAACTTTTAAGTAAATGTTAGATTAGCTTAATACAAAATTAAAAAACAATTAAGTACAATGAATCCTATTTATTATTAATAAAAGGAAGTGATTTAAAAACTAAAAACAAAATTAATTGGAAGTATTTTTAATATATAATAAAATTATGAATGTGTATACAAAATATATGTCCAAATATCATTCTTTAAAAACTTATAAAATTAAAATTGTAAGATTATGGAAACATTTATTAGACGAACTATAAAAGAAATAATGTTTAATTTATATATTTTCATGTTTGTTTGAAGTTAAATTTTAGACAAAAAAAATACTATTAATTAATATCATTTACTAAAGAAAAAAAGTATTTAGAGACTAGTTTTTACTTACAAAATAAAATGATTGCTAATTATGACCAAAATAATCATCAAATTAAGTTTTGGTTGCTAAATAATTTAAGTGGCTAAAATCTTAGTAGTTAATTTTATATACTAATTATCTTAACTTAACTGATCACTAAATCTAACTTAATTAGTCACTAAATCAAATCATTACTCTTATTTTATAATTATTTAACAATCAAAATTTAATTTAATAATTATTTTAATCACAATTAATAATTATTTTATTTGGTAACTAAAAAATAAATCTTTAAATAAATTTTTTTATAATGATTCAAACTCGAGTGCTGTTAGTAATATAACAAAACTTATAACCATTATACCAAAAAGAAACTTTTATGTAATATTATAATTATTATTATTTTTATTGTTAATATTACTATTATTTATTATTATTATTTTTATCATTGTAATTATTATTATTATTATTTTATTTTTATTTTCATTATTTTTATTATTATTTTTATTACTGGTACTACTATTATTATAATTTTATTGATAAATAATTTGAGAGTTAATTTATCTATTACTAAATTTGTTGGTATATTAATAGTAAAATTATTTGTAAATAATGATATTTTAATAATTTAATTTTGGTTAATAATTCTGAAAATTCTTGTAATAACGTGGTAGGTGTGATGTTTGATCAAATGCATCCTTCTTACTAACGAAGGGGTATTATGGCTTCATAATTTTCACGGTCTAAAGTCAGCCATTTCTGAAGTCGGCAATTAATTTGCATAATTAGCATTCCGCTAGGGTCCGAATGAATTTAATCTCATGACTGGCCTGAGACAAATTGCTTGAGCTTAAGTTGACTTTGGAGAAAATAAAACAAGGATTAGTCATAAATGCTTATTGGGGCCCATGAAAAAATTGAGGTTTAGAAGGGTACTTATCTCCTGGGTTGCTTTCAGACATGCAATGAATTTGATTGCGTAGGGTTCATTGCATGGCGTCAAATGAAGGAGACCCGTGAAAGCTGATTTAAAACCGTGGGTTGATTCTTCAAGAAAGGAAAATTGAAAAGCAGAACCCTAGTGGGGCTAGAATCAATGCATCTCTTTTTGTTTATGCCCCTTTTAATATACTACAAGTAAATACCACCTTTTCTTTTCTTTTTATGTCTGAATCAAAACCCTGCATATTAGCCGACTATGGCCATTGAAAACAATATAAAGCTTAGTTTAGGCTACTACTTCTTTCTTCTATATTTTTTTTCTTCTTCTTTATTATAGATGAAAGTGGGTGTGAAAAAGTGGGCCCCAACTTAGAGGCTGGTCCACCGGTGGTGAGTCATAATTTGATGAGTTAAACATTGAATTTATTTTACTTTGAAAATTTTATTATGCAGTAATAAAATTTTAAAATATACAACTTATTGATAAAATTTTATGTTTATAAAAAGTTATGGAATATATTAATCAGAATTTATATTTATGTGTTAAATTAGTGTATGAAAAAAAACTGAAAGTGACTATTAAATTTAGTTTTTTTAAGTCTTAATTTATTTAACCATTCATTTGCCTATGTATTTTAAGTTGGACAGTTTTAGTTTTACCCCCAAACATGGTTCAGAAAGTTTAAAAGCTTTTATGAAAACTAAATAAATTATAAATGAAAAAAAAAAGGTTGTCTAAATGCTGCAAGGGAAAAATAATACTGATTGCAACATAAGTGTTGGTCAAGAGAAATAAAAGCAACTTACTTTAAAAATTTGGTAAAAGAACAGTAAAGAGAATTATACAATAAGAATAGAAGAAAGACAATACAGAACAACACAAACGATAATATTAAAGATTAAGGTTGATGGTTACCAGATTCCTAACATCATAAAGTTTAAAAGTTTCAAATTAATCCCAATTAACTTTGATACTGATTTCACTAATCAGTTAATTTGAAGTGTAGAAATCTTAATATACACCATTTTATAGTTGACTGTTAGTTAATTCTTTAATGAGAGAACAATCATTTATTTAAATAAATACAAAAAAATATAATTTATAAAGTTTTATGTCTAATAGTTTAAGATAGATAAAGTTAAAATTGAACTAAGTGGGTAACAGTTTTTGTCGAACATAAGTCAATTCTTCTTGTTTTGTTTTTCTCTTTACCTAAAAACTGTGAGCAAGATAGCTAAAAATTAAGGATGAGAGTCTTTCCGAGTCTTCTACTTCTTATTACCAAACGAGGTCTTCTTTTTTTCATTCTTTTCTTATATTTTTTTATGATATTGTTGTATATTAATCTTATTGGTTGAATAAAAAATGTTTTAATAAAAATAAAATTTCATTTTTGATAAGATAAAATTTATGTTTAATAAAATTAAAATTTAATTTTTGGTTTAAAATGTAATATTAATATCATGCACAATTAAATTTAAATTTATTATAAAAATGTAAGATAAAATAATTTATTATTTATTTTCCTATTATAATTAATTAGCTAAAAAATATGTACAAAATATTTCATTTGATTCTTTTTGTATTATCTTTTAAAATTTTAATTTAATATTTTTATATTATTTTTTATCTTAATTTTAATCAATTAATAATCACAAATATTTTAAAAAGAGTATTATTTTAGAAATTAAAAATTAAAAAGATTTATTAAGAGAAAGAAATATCAAAAGAGTGTTAATAAAATAAAAGAGTCCACCATATTAAATATAACCTTATATTAGATATATAACCTGAGATAGTTGGTTAATTATGTTAGAATCTTTAGAATGTATATGTTTAAAATGTATAGTGAATTTTCATAACTTTTAAATATCTCCTAATTCAAATATGTCCTGTTATATATAAACATAACTTTTGTTTATTTTTTATTTATACTCTACTTCATTCAATTTTGTATAAAGTATATTTTCTTTAGCTTACACTAGACTTTATCAAATTCCTTGCATCTACTAAAGTTAGACTTCCACTTTGCATCGTTTTAATAGGCTTTTTTTTTTCAAAATTAAATCTTATAAAATTATTTTACGTGTTTCACACCAGTTATCTTGGTTAAACATATGAAATATAATATTATATATATATATATACTTTATAAAAAAAACAGAAGTGTTTGTACCAAGACTAAAGTATTTATAACAAGAATATCATATTAGAATATATCTAATGGTATGAAATCTTATTTATGCCTTTACACTTGTACGGGCAGAAGTGGTTTATCTTAGTCAGAAGCTCGCCGTTTACATTGATATGGGAAAACATAAGGTGTTTTAGGATGGTAAAAAAAATAAAAATCCCTAGATATTCGCCGATAAAATCTATCAAAATATATGTTTTTGATAATTTAAATTTTAGATATTAACTTTTTCCTTATTTGAAATTATACTACTTTTAATTTTAGATCTGACAGAAAAAAGAATAAATTTTAGCTTATATATGTTATATATGAAAAAATGTTTTGTAAAAGTAGCAATGAGTAATTAAACCGGTTGCGGGCTGAAAAGAACACTACCAGTGCCACTGTTGTGTGGTGTAAGGGTTTTATTTGTTTGTTGTCGCCCACTGTTTCTCTTTCTCTTCTCTCTGGTGCTGCGCGGAAAAGAGAGAAGAAACAACAATTCTTCAATCAACACTCTCTAATCTGTGGCACTGAGAAGTGATATGCAGCAGGCTGATCCAACGGTTCTAAGCTTGAGGCCTGGCGGCGGTCGTGGCGGCGGAAGCAGGCTTTTCGCTCTCTCATCCTCCTCCTCCTCTTTCGCTCCCTCCGCCGATCTCCCTCTCACGCGGCCCCATGCGTCTTTCTCTCTCAAGGTCAGATCTCTCACTTCTCCGATTTCTCAAGCACTTTTTGGGATCTCGTTACACTTACCCAACCTTGTTGTTTTTGTTATTACTGTTATTATTTGATGAGTAGGGTTATAGAATTGAAGTTTAGGGTATTGGTGGGAGTTGGTTAAGTTGGAATGTCCTGATTCTTGGTGGGAGCTCTCAGTTATGGGTTCTTGCTGTAAATATGGACAGAGAGCAACGTGTGGGCTTTAGGTGGGTTTTCTTGAGTTTTAGATTGCCCATAAAGGACCCACACACATTCCTACTCGTTTGTCTTTGCTACTAGGGTTTAGTTTTAAGGTTGTTGTTTAGTGAATATTAAGACCAATGGGGTTCCCTCTAACAGGTAATGCCATTGCAGTAAGGAAGTATTCAGAATTTTCATTTGGGTTTCCCTGTTTCACGCAGAAAAACAGTTTGCAGAGCTGCCTCTGCCTACGCAACTTTCGTATAAAAAACGACTGTCTTTGCCTAATGTTGCTTGGCATGTTGGTTCATTGCCTTTGCATTGAGGAAGTTTTGAGATTTTTTTGTAATGTTTGAGACGTATCTTATGCAAGAGAGATGCTTTTCCCCAAACAACGTAGTAAATGAGTCTTTTGTGTTGTTAGTCTATTTGTTTCTAGTGAATGAGTAGTTGAAAAGGGGATGGTTTTGTGTTACGGAATGTCAGGACAAATGTTGTTTCATCAGTGAGTTTCGTGTATGCTGGTTCATTTATAATCATTTTTATCACCATAGTATTGTAAAGGACTTGAACGGAAAATGACTGTGATTACGTGATGTTTGTTGTTGCATTCTATCATATATGAGGTATTTATTGGTTGTAAGGTCGTGGTTTTAGTGTGGACCTTGCTTAGAGATCTGTATCTTGTTTGTTTTTGTTTTATAGACCGGAGATTCACGTTTTGAGGTTCGTGAACGTGTGCAATATACCAGAGATCAGCTTTTACAGCTTCAAGAAGAGGTAATTGTTTGCCCTTGCAATTTAGCTTTAGTTTTATTTCAATAAATGTGTTTCTGAATAAGCAGAGTTTTTATTTTATTTTACAGTTCTTCCTTCTGCTGTCCTTTTCTTTGTTAATATAAGCTTTATCCTGATCACATCTATCTTCTCCTAAATCTAGTGCAGTATCAGCATTCTGTCATGGCTAATTGATCTTTATTATTTTATTTTGTATAGGATTGTGTTTTGGTCCATTAAAAGGCAATTTAAGATTATTACCTAAGCCTCCAAATTTTTCTTTTCATTGTCTTTCTCCCGCTTTGCGCTCCATACTAGAGGAATGTGCTTATGAATATTATGGTTCAGTATTCTTTATTCTTTTGTGACTCATGTAAGCACCTAAACTAATACTTATGTTTTAACTGCTGTCTAATTGTTGAAAATTTTCTATTATAGGGTGTTGACGTCCCTGATGATATTCTGAAAATTAAGCAAGATATAGAAGCCGAACTTTTTGGTGAAAATCAAAGTTGGGGAGGACGTGCTGAAAGCAATGTAACTATCTACTCTCCATTCTTAATTATATTGATAGTTTTGCCAAGAACCAAAAATCATCTTCCATCCCGTTTGGTAAATTGATCAAGAAAGTTGATTTGGGTTGATTTATTTTTTGGTGGAAAACGGACTTGTTTGTATAGTATGAGGACGAGACTTCTCTATAATTAGAATATCATACTGATACTTGTACTACTGATACATTTGTTCTTTTGACTGTTGCGATTAATTATTATCTGTTTTATAAATCTATATGTAATCATTTTTACAATATTTATGTTATGTAAGATTGTGCAGCTTCCTCAACAACTACAAAATCGGTATTCTGAGCCAGATAACCGTGATTGGCGGGGTCGTTCTGGACAACCTCCTGCTAGTCCAGATGAGAGGTCTTGGGAGAACCTCAGAGATAACAGTAGTCAGGGTAATCACCAAGACCATCTTAATTTGCAGTTTGCAAGGACACAAATCTCTTCCACCCAAGGGGTAAGCATTGGAAGAAATAAATCAGTTTACAAGAAAATGCTAAACCACTTCCTTATCTATTTGTTTTCCTCTCAGTAAAAGAACTAAATGGGATGGGATTTTTCCAAAGGACAGATTTCTATACTTACATTTATTGCTACTTGATATATCTCTTATTATCATAAAATTGTTTGCTATGTATTCCCTGATGAAACTGTGGCCAATATTTGCATGATTTTATTTTTGTTTTCTAGTTTTTATCTGTGCCACCCTTGCATGCTATGCATCTTGATCAAATTGGACGTGTAATGCAGTCATCACCGCATAAACAACTAACTTACATGATAGGCTGTTGTCTTAGTAAATAAAATTTTCTTGCTTTTCTTGTCTTTTCTTAATTTGTTGGTTACAATGTAGCTTCATTTGCTTTTATCCATGTATCAATGGCCACTGTAATTTTGTAGTTGTAGTGTGTTTTTTTTAGTTGGCTGCAGACAATGCAAGTCAGTTGAAGAAGCATGTGATAGTAGGATCGAAATGAAAGTTAGTTGGGTTGTTTCATGGAGATCCCAACACCACTTGTAAAAATTACTATTATTAGAAGATATTGTGCTGAGCTGCTATTAAAGAATGGGAATTAGTTTTATTTAGTAATAAATGTATTTTGTATGTTATTCTTTTGATGTCTGACCCTGTCCCCTTAGACTAGTAATTCATGATGATTGAGTTTTGCTGCTGGCCTTATCAGAATTACTTGGTTAATAGATTAAGAGTATTTGTCATATGCTATTACAAGAACTTTTGCTTAATATCATTGTTGTTGTACTGTTTACCTATTAGATTGACATGATGAATTTGTATTATTTTTAATCTGCTGTCTATTTATTCAGGGAGGACCTACTCCTACACTAGCCAAGGCTGAGGTTCCTTGGTCAGCCAGAAGGGGAAGTCTATCTGAAAAGGATCGTGTCTTAAAGACTGTGACAGGGTAAATTTTTGGATTTGTGAATTACAGTTTGGTGCGAGTCCCATTAGCCATGCTACGTGAAAGGATTCAGGGTTGGCATGTATGCTTGAATCTTTAGCTTCTCCAGTATTTGTATCATGTGTAGTAATTGCCCTTGACGCTGCTAGGTTGTAAAATGGCTTCAGCCTTGCACAATTGGAGGGTGTTGACTATTAAATATGAAAGTGAAAAATAAAAAATAAGTCAGTTTTTTTGACAAAAGATTCTACCTTTCCTGTATGGATTAATGAGCTACTTCTGAAGCTCTTTTCAAGCCTTTTTCACATTTTACTGTGTTAATGGTCTTTGGACCTGTGTGGCTTCCGCTATTTATATACAATAATAGGATAGCACCTACTATTTATAAATTTTGAATTGGATGGTTCCTGCTATTTATATGTTTTCTTATTTTATGCAGAATACTGAATAAGTTAACTCCTGAGAAATTTGATGTCCTGAAGGGTCAGTTAATTGATTCTGGCATTACCTCTGCTGACATCTTGAAGGTTGTCACTTTTAAATTGCTGCTGTCAATCTATTTCTGTTCACATTATTGTTCTAAATTTACTCTTTGCTTTGTGAGTGCAGGATGTCATTTCACTTATTTTTGACAAGGCTGTTCTAGAACCAACATTTTGCCCAATGTATGCTCAGCTGTGTTCTGATCTGAATGAAAAACTGCCTCCATTCCCATCTGGAGAACCTGATGGGAAGCAAATCACCTTTAAGAGAGTATTATTGAATAATTGCCAGGAGGCATTTGAAGGTGTGGAACTAAAAAGGATGGCTGTCCCTGAGCAGGAGATGGAGCGTATGGACAAGGAAAGACTGCTCAAGCTTCGGACTCTTGGAAATATCCGTTTAATTGGTGAGCTATTGAAGCAGAAGATGGTTCCTGAAAAGATTGTCCATCACATTGTTCAGGTTTGAAGGGCTTAAGATGTCTACTGTCACTTTGAATGTTAGTGTTGGTTATAAATATCCACTTACTAGTAATGCTTTTTACTTTGAGTAGGAGCTGTTAGGTTCTCCAGACAGCCAGTCTTGTCCTGTTGAGGAAAATGTTGAAGCCATATGTCAGTTTTTCAATACTATTGGCAAGCAGCTTGATGAAAGTCCTAAATCGCGGCGTATAAATGATATTTACTTTAGTCGATTGAAAGAATTGAGCTCAAATCTACAACTTGTACCCCGGCTTAGGTTCATGATTCGGGATGTTTTAGAGTTACGTGCTAATAACTGGGTGCCTAGACGGGAAGAGGTAACTTTTTGAGTTTTTATGTTGTTACTCGGTATCTTTGTGTTAAGTGCCTTGTTATTAAGTTTTAGTGCTGACTCGTGTAGATCAAAGCCAAAACCATTACTGAAATTCATTCAGAGGCAGAAAAGAATCTTGGTTTGCGACCAGGTGCCACTGCAAATATGAGAAATAACCGTGGTGGTGTTCACGGAAATTTCAGCCCTGGGGGCTACCCTATTGCTCGACCTGGTACAGGGGGTTTGATGCCTGGAATGCCAGGGACCAGGAAGATGCCTGGGATGCCTGGATTTGATAATAGCAACTGGGAGATGCCTAAGACTAGATCTATGCCAAGAGGAGACTTCTCGGGTGTCCAAGCTGCTGGATCCAGCAGCCCTTTACTTTCCAAGTCCACAATCCTTAATTCAAAATTGCTACCTCAAGGGAGTAGTGGTGTTATAAGTGGAAAAAATAGTGCCCTAGTACATGGAGCTGCTACACTTTCTGCTCGACCGGCAAACATTGGTTTAGGTCCTGAGACAGCACCTCAGCTCTCTTCACATGATAGAACAGTTGATCCTGTTCCTGTATCCTCTGAGAAGCCACAAGCACCAGCGGGTGGATTGAATACTGATGATCTTCGCCGCAGAACTGTCTCTCTTCTAGAAGAATATTTCAGTGTTCGGCTTTTGGAAGAGGCATTACAGTGTGTGAAGGAATTGAAATCTCCTTCTTATCACCCTGAGGTTGTTAAGGAAGCCATTTTCCTTGCACTCGATAAAAGTCCACCGTGTGTTGAACCTGTAGTCAATCTCATGGAGTATCTATACATTAAGAAGATTCTTACTGCTATAGATATCGAGGCCGGCTGTTTGTTATTCGGTTCTCTGCTGGATGATATTGGCATAGATTTACCTAAAGCACCTAGTAATTTTGGTGTGATAATTGGGAAACTAATTTTGGCTGGGGGATTAGATTTTAAGGTGGCGAGAGAGATTCTTAAGAAGGTGGAAGATGACATGTTCCAGAGAGCAATATTTGACAGTGCGGTAGGGGCCATTAAATCTGTTGCATCCGGACAAGCAGTGTTGGATTTACAAATATCTGATATTAAGGCCTGCCAGAGTCTGCTCAACCGAGTCAAAATGATTCTGTAACTGGACGAACCTGTCTTCCTTTGCTACTTTAAATTACTCTACATCCTCACTTTCTGAGTACAAGATTTTTGTATTAAAGTATGTTATAAAGTGGAGATTTGTCAGGTATTTTTCTCAAGCTGTAAAATTTTATTTTTGATTGAGATTTTTTATATTTTTATTGAGGGAAAAGTCAAACCATAAAGCTACGGATATTATTTTCCGGTTAGCTAATCAGGTGCCAAGATTCTCTGGAGAAGTGTTCCCGTTAGGGGTCAAATTTTATTTTACTGTGTTACAGTAGTTTTGATTTACTTAATTTCGTTGACATAGTGATTGTTTATTTGTCCGTGCATAAATAATCTATATTTGAAGATTTATGTTGCTAGATAATTCATCTTGATCTTGCACTCTGTCGTACTCATTCTGCTGCTTGTTACTCTTGTCTGGAATGATGAGTGGCCCGCCAAAACTGGAACTATAATTACAGTTATTCACATTGTACTCATTGTGCTTGTTAGGCAAAATTACCTCAATATTTTTGGTTTACTTGTGATTTTGATTTCCTGGTAGTTTGAGTGATTTTAATGTGTTACGCGAAAAAATGAGGATATATGGATCTCAATTCTTAATTATTTGATTTTTCTCTTCGTATATCTTTAGGAATTATGTATTTTTGGTCCACATTAATGTAATTTAAAATTAAGATATGTGAAAAATTGTTAATTTCTTAAATTTCAGCTGAAGACCATATGTAAGTACGGACAAATATAGTCGTTGCATCACTTGTACTGTGTTAGCAGGGTTTAAAGGGGAGTTGTAAATTTCAAAATCTATGGTTTTGTGTTGTTTTTCTAAGTCAGTTTTAAATGAAGTATAAAGTACTCTAGGACTGAAATGTTTTTGTAATGTGAAATACTGCTATTTCGGAACCTTTTTGTAAGTGTGATGTTAGACGTCCCAATTGATAAAGTTTTGCAAACAGCGGGTGTTACATGCTGCGTTTTAGTTTTGTTAATTAGGAGTTAATTTATCTTTCAGTCCATATGTAGGTAGGAGTTTATGTGCAACTAGCTAAGTAGTGAGTTCATTGATATTTCTGTAAGAGATTATTTTCTTGGTTTTGGTATGTGTTATTTTTTATGTTTTGTCATTATATTTGTGTTCTTGATAGTGTGATAATCAATATTCTTTAGAGGCGAATTGAGAAGTTTACAATAACTATAATTGAAGAGCATAGAAAATTGATCTTTCCATTGGTTTTTACTACATCTTTAGTTCTCCTTTCAAAAATTCGGGAAAGGTTCTGCAATACTTATAGTAAATATCATTTACAATCACTTCTTACTTAACAAACTCTTTTAACATTCACTTCTCCTTCCCAACTTGGAAAGGGTTTCACTATCGCAACATACTATAACAAGTTTTTATACTATCATTCTAGTTACAAGTATTTTTCTGTTTTAAATTCTTGAGTTTAAGAAACCAAATACTATAACAAGTTTTCACGAAGTCATTTTGGCCTTCACAAACAACAAAGTTTAATAGATACAATATCAATATTGAAAGAGTAGATTACAATGAAGTTTAAAGCTATCGAGGGTCAAAATTGAAATCTAATGACCATATCTAACTTAAGTATATTGTTATATATTTTAGCTATATAATTTATTTTTTTTCAATATGAAAAGTTGTTCAACTAATGAGTAAAATTTTAACCGTTTTAATAATCAACTTCATTCTTATTTTTATTTGTTGACTTAGTGTTTCTATTTTTATATAGATGACTAAGTATCAAATTCTTATTATAATCAAATTTATAAAATATATTATTACATTAGATTTGTCCTTTAATGATGTGAGAACATACGACATAAAACAACATCTTCTATTATGTATAAATTCATTTGTATGATGTAAACATTAACGTGTTTGTTCAGATCTATTATTCTATCGTATTGATTCATCATCAGTCTCTTTTAGTTTGGTGGTAGTGCATCGTCCATTACGACATCAACAAACAAGTGTCTTTAGGCGTCTCTTATTAACATTGATGTGTTAACTGACATGTGGAGTTGAGACTCAACTTTGTGGCTTTTTGCTTCCCAAGCTCTGGTTATTATGGTGGGGGTGGTCTCCACTTGGTAACACGATCATGTCTTTCGTAGTTTCTTGGTGGGTTTCTTCCTCAAGAGAGCGAGATATATGGATTCTTTCTAAAATCTTTTTCTTATCTCTTTGTTCTCTTGCTTTAAGGTGTTAAGCTCCTTTGCATTTTTTTTTTTGTTTCAACTCTGCCATCTCTTTCTAAAGGGACAAGAGTAATGCTATGTGCTATGTCTCAGTTGACTCTGCGTCTACTAATCTTTTGTAGTTGTTTGTCATATTTCTTTTTTATACCATAGATTTTTTTTTTAGCGTTCTCCTAACGCTTAAATTAACTTTGGTAGTTCAGATTGATAAATGCTATAAAAATGTAACATTTATATATCTCATACCAACCTATTTATAAGGTCGTATTGGATTTTCACATGAATAAACTTGGATTCTTAATGAATGGGTGATTAATCTAGTATTAACTTAATGATACAAATGGTTTAGTGTGTTCTTATTAGGGATCAATGTCATTTTTAATTAGTCATTGTGTTAGGTTTTGATATGTACTTGACATTATTTTCGGGGTAGTTCTGACCACATACAAATACATGTACTTAATCTTTGGAACTAATGATGTCGGTACCTCGTGTCGAGGTGATCTAAGTCACCTATGATCTAAATGGCTTGGGCCATATAGAATGCATTTTATAATTTATTAAATATTAGTTTTGGACAAATAATTTTTAGAAAAAACTAAACTTATTTGAGCTAACATTAAATATATATGATAATTTATTAAATGATTTAATTTGGGGTAAATACGACAACCCTAATTCGATTTTGATGATGAGCTTTTCTTGTTCGCATTTGTCCTAGTGGGATTATGATGATCTTCTTTAGGTAATCATATTTGTTCGTATTGTGTTCCTCTTGTAAGACTGCGATTTCTTCTCATGGTTCGTTCTTTCCTACAGAATGTCATGGGGTTTTTAATCTCTTGGAGATGCCTTAATGATTAAGATATGAAGCAAACTGAAAACCTTTTGTGACTATTATGCAGAAGCGGACGTTTGCTCAGACTTTGAATAACACTTACAACCCTCAGTTGTAGTTTCCCCCTCATTGCCTTAAAGGATATCTTGTCTCTGTGTGATATCAAAAGAAGCGTATCTAGCAGGACTTAAAGAGTGTAAGAATCACTTGCATGGTAAGATCATGCTTGTCAAAGGAGATAAGCTTGTAATGCAACTGGACGTGTGTAGGAAGCTAAACCATGCTTAGAAATCTCTTGATTTTAGAAAACAATTCCCCTTGGCAAGGGATCCTATGAGTTTTCATTCACCTCTTTAGAAGACACGAGGCGTGTGTTATTGGTCGAATCTTGATATTTTTCTTCAAAAAAATTTTGGGTCTTGCCTAGACTAAGGACTTCATTCTAACAACTATGAAGCTTATTAAGGCGTAATGTTAGGTTAGAATTCATACTCCCTTTTGAAGTATTGGTAACCCCGTGCTCTTTTCTCTATAGCAAAAGGGGTCGGTACCTCTTTTGTGTTAGATGATTGTACTATGAAGAAAATCCTTAGCTTCTACGCTTGGGTGCTTGGTGATGTGGATATGCTCATTTCTTTGTCGCAACAACTTTTTGTGGAGTCTTCAGGTTTTGCCTTTGTGACTGATGTTAAGTATGAACGACTTCCACATTTTTTTTTCTCTTTTTCTAAAGTGATTGGTTGTCTTATCTGCTTGTAGGTGCTACCCTCAAAGTGGTAATTCTTATTAACAAGTGAAGTCTATCTAGTGTTATGTTCCTAAGTCTAACTTAGGGACAAGGGAGAGAAATGTGAAATTGCATATTGAGATTGTTAAATTTGTTAATATTGCTGCTGATAATAACTCTTAATCATCTCCTTATGAAGATGAGATTGTTGCTCCTAATAAGGACTTTGATCAAGAAGATAGTCTAGAAGGGATGTTAAGTCTTTTTAATGACTATCAATAGGTCTCTACGGTTGAGAATGTCGAGCAGATATAACATGTTTATTCTTAAGGGTGACTTGCTTACTTGTATGGTTTTGGTCTTTCAAATTCTTTTTCTATTTGTCTGTTTTGGATAAAAACTTATCTCAGGATAAACATGAAAATGTGAATATTATGGATTCTAATCCTATATTGGTTAATCGTGTGTTGTCGTTCCAAGAATAGATAATAATAGTTCTAAACATGGTGCTTCTAAAGATAATTCCTTACAGAATGTTGGTATGCAGAGTTTGGCTTCTGAGAGGTAGGTGAATATTTTGAAGGAGACTTCTAATTCAGACTCTGATTGTCATGATGATTTGGTCCGATCTATCAGAAGTGGATTTTAAGCCTAAATCAACCTTACAAATTCGGCTTGTAATATAAGATTTGCACCCACTTATACATCTCTAGTCGATGGCGGATCTCCAACACATCCCCCTCATGCCCAAACTCCTTAACTCAAGCGTGAAACTAATAAGTAATGGTGGTCCAATAGCGGGTGGCCCGATAGACCCAACAACCTTGCTAGGATAGACTCTGATACCATATCAGAAGTGAACTTTAAGCCTAACTCAATCTTACAAAATCGACTTGTAACGTAATGTTTGCACCTCCTTCTATATCTTTAATCAATGGGGGATCTCTAACACGATCATCCCGTAAGCCTGGTAGATCACCTAAAAATGTTTTTATAACTGTTGGAAAAACCACTAAAATAGTTTCTCATGGTTTTGTTGGTATTAAGCTTGATGCCACAATGACTACTAGTTTTGAAGTCCAGGGATTTCATTTTAGTTCTTATAGTTTGCACTTAACTATTGTTTGTTCATGCTTTGTGGGCTACAACTGGATGCTAGAAGGGTGCATGTTACTCAAGCTCTCTCTTCTAAGTTTAAGGAGTGTAAGTTGGTTTCTAAGTAATGAACCGATCAAGTAGAGTAGGAGTTCCTTAATGATTTAGATGAGTTAGAAGGGTATGTTCATATTCCTAGAAAATCTGGAAGACCAAGAAATAGTACTTTCAAGTTTGCTAAAAATCTATTAAAGTGGGTAATAGAAAAATAAATGATAGATGGGTTCATCTTAAAGGAAAGACCTCTTGGTATTCTTATGTTGCTTTTCCTTAATTTTGTTTATTTGTTTTTTCATATTATTCTTATGGATTAGTTTGATACTTTTCTTTCTTAATTTCTTTTCATAGATTTAGTCTACTGTCGTGGTCTTATTTATTTATTTATTTTAATAAATTTTATGCCTTGGATGAACCTTAATAAAAAAATTAGCATTAAATGTAATATATAATATTAATTATAATTCATAAATTTAATAAATATATTACATAATAGTATTTAATTTACATTAATATAACCTTAATTATATATTAATTTTATAAGTAATCTTATTTAATTTTTCAAATACTATAATTAATGACATTAAATATAAACATTAAATACAATTTATAGTAGTATTAATTATATAAGCTATATTTAATAATTTAATAAATAATATTTTTAATGTGAATAATACGTTGGCAACATTAAATACATACATATATCAAATTCTTTCATATTACAAATTTCAATTTTCTTTAAATAATATAATTTGTACATTAATCTTTATATAATTTTATATAACTTTTTGAGTATATGTTCGATAATAAATATATTATTAGTTCTTACTAAATATATTTATAATATAATAAATTAATTTTAAATTTAAATAGTACCACTAAATACATAGATATATTAAATTCTTTCATATTACAAATTCAAATTATTTTTTAAAATAATATAATTTGTATAATCATTTTCACATAATCATATACCTTTTTATTTTAGTATTTTGGTAAGTTAGATAATAATTATATTATTAATCAGTAATATATTTATAACATACATTTAAACATTCATAAAATTATTTCTTAATATTGATTGTTTATTACAATGGATGACCGAAACAAATTAATTGTTTTGTTCCAATCCTCTCGTTATTAACAGCATTATGCAAACTATCGGAACATTACAGGTCAATCTTGTCTGTTAAATGTTTTATTATATTTATGAAACGAATTAAAACAAAAATTAGGAAAAAAAATATTCTATAAATATTTATGATATCTTCTTGAGATCAAATCCTCATCAAAAGAAAAATAAATATCTCACATATAAACAAAAATAATCAAAATAAATTTAATCATGATAAATATTTTTTATTTATTTATACTAGATGTAAATTTTCAAACAGTTACGTGTAAAAACAGAAAATGGGTTACATTAAATATAATCAATGTGCATTTAATTAATATTTAATGTTGGGCTCGTGTATATTAAAAACTTTATTGTATAAATATTTGATATATTTTCTTAATATTTGGGTGACTTAAAAATGAAGGATTAATTTGAACAAATTCGAAGAGGAAGTGAATAAAAAAAATAACTTGTTTAGTTTACTGAAAAATAATGAATTTAAGTACAAAATGTATAATTGTAAGTGATGATTTGCTTAGACAAAAATGATAGATTATTTTTTAATATAATATCAAAATTATTTTTAGATGTATTTTTTTAAATATAAACAATTTTTATTGACAAAACATTAATTAAATCAATGAAAATAAATTATTTCATAAAATTATTAGTAATTTAAAAGTATTTTTTTTGTTAATTTCCAATAATAATTTTAAAAATTAAAAAAATCAATAAATAAAATTATTTTATAAAACCAAATGTTAGGTAAGAGGATAAATTAATAGTTTAACTAGCAATACCAAACCTATCATTTTCTTTTTCATCCCAAACTCTATTTTTATTTAACTTTTTTCCTAAAATTCATATTATTCACTAGAAAAAAATTTCATAAATTATCTGAAAATATTGTTCATAAAAAATCTCAAAAGTATAATATGTTATCTTTAAAGAAAGTTTTATTTATATATACAAATTCTCATAAATAATTTCAAATCAATTCTTCAAATAATCACAATAAAATAAATGAAATTTATTTATATTTTAATTCAATAAAACATTGGATATGAGTAAAGTCCACATCGATTAACTATTTCGCTTCCACTTTCTTTCATATATATAATTAACAGAGATCTAAAATAAAAATAAAATATAAGTTACTCTTATATGAGATATTAACATCACTTTCAGTTAAGACCTTGAAGCATGAATATACAGACATTATTTTTTATATATATTAGTTAACTTTTTTATTATTTAAGATAAGACTAAATTCATAGTTAGAATAAACACCATATTTAAGATAAAACTTAAACTTACTCTTATATAAACACTATATTTAAGGTAAAACTTAAACTTACCTCTAGATAAACACGATATAGTCTCTATACATGGTAGTTCAATTTAATACATTCTTTATTGCTCATAAATATCTTTTATTAAAGTCATATAGTAATTTTTTAATTCCATATCTATAAAAGGAGATGCAGGCTTCCCTGTCCTTCACGGTATACGCAGTTCATCTAAACACATCTTTGACGAATTGCATTGTGACGCAGAAAACATGTCTTCATCAAACATCCCCGATGTGGTGCTCAAACTCTCTTCCAACCATCACAAAATGCCTCTCATAGGGTTTGGCACTGCTTCAATGTCTTCCCCCAGTGACACCAAAGAGGCAGTGTTAGAAGCTATCAAAGTAGGTTATAGACACTTCGATACTGCTTCAGTATATGGCTCTGAGCAACCCCTCGGAGAAGCCATTGCTGAAGCACTTCAACTTGGCCT
>Ga0099824_1001726_pt1 | contig 31328 bp, 14 predicted proteins | sample SiratrowhiteBW_FD_76837 | JGI IMG/M metagenome (GOLD analysis project Ga0099824, IMG submission 76837) | Root nodule microbial communities of legume samples collected from California, USA - Siratro white BW | ecosystem: Host-associated > Plants > Roots > Nodule | place: USA: California... | reverse complement strand
AAAGATTAGTATTAGTTTTTTTTTTTTTTTTTTCTTTAGATTTGATGTTCCAAATCCCTTTTTAAAACTCTTTGTTTTTGTTTTTTTTTTTTTTTTTGTTTTTTTTTTTTTTTTTTTGTTTTATGTTTTTTCCGTGGGGCTGGTTTTTTTTTTTTTTTTTTTTTTTCTTTTTTCTTTTTCTGGTTCAATCGGGGGAGTTGAATTTGACTGTGGACTTTTCTTTGGTCCGTGCCGTTTTGAGAATAAGAGGGAATTAGAAGGAAAGGAAAAAAAAAAATTGTTAACAATTGAGAGAGTTCAATTCATGGTGCCATTTAAAAGGGAAAAATTTATGGAGTGTGATTGCTTGTATTATGAGTTAATTTTATATTAAATGTCCCCTAAATTGATTTTTCCTTCTTTACAGAGACGATCTCTAGTCTCTTGGAATTGGGTTTCTCCTGATGAAGTCTACTATGGCTCAGAATCAGAGTAATTGGGAAGCTGATAAAATGTATGTTGTTTCTTGCTTTATTATTGCCCTGGTTTTGTTTAATTATAATTGTAATTATTATTATTTCTCCCTTTTTTGCTTTGATATTGACTTGGTTGTTTATTTGCTTCCCTATTTTTTTTTTTAATGTTATTCTGCAGGCTTGATGTTTATATTTATGACTATTTAATGAAAAGAAAATTACATGCCACTGCTAAAGCTTTTGTCGCAGAAGGAAAAGTTGCCACGGATCCAGTAGGTGAGATTGCTGATTATTTTTTACAATGTTAATGTTTTGCCTCACCACCATGGTCATTGTATGAATTAAGTCAAAATGTTTGTCTATTGGGTGGCTAGTTTATTATTAGTCTATAGTTCATTGCTTTAGGGGTTGGGTTTCTCTGTTGAACATGTACGGTGTGTTTGTTTGTGGGAAATTAGGGGAAAAGGAAATATATTAGATTTGTGAATATAGGGCAAAAGGAAATTTGGAGTGGGGCAACATCAAGAAGAATTTCTCCAATATTTACTGCGAAATGGGAAGGAAGAAGGGGCAGTGAATTATTATTAAATTTTGCTTTTAAATGTTTGAAAAATTTAATAACGTTTATAACATTAACATATAAAATAATTTTATATCAAGAAAAAGACAATATATAGAAGAGTTTACTTTTGATATATGGTACAAAAATTTATTATCATCTAGTAAAATATCATCTTATGTATGAATAAGTAGTTATCATAGTCACTGGCACTTAGATTAATTAGTATGGGGTTGTTCCAGCTTTTCCAATAATCCAATTTGAGTTCTGGGTATGAATTGCATAGTTAATAGAATCCTATGATTTGGTACTATTTGATATCTCTACTTATATGTATCGTAAGATAAATCTTAAATGACTTTGTATCTTATGATGCATGAATAATCTATGTAATTTTGTATCATACAATTTGATACAAAATCATGATTTGCGATTTAAAAATAGCTTCACAATTCTTAATTCAAATATCGATTTGATAACATTGAAGAGTTGTGTTCTATACTTGGATGGAGAATGTTGTGGTCAATAGTAATCTTACCAGGGTGGCATCATAGGGAGGATGGGTAAAGAACAAGAAGGTAATTATCATAATAGTCAATGATTTTCAATAATATTACAATCTAGGATGAGTTGAAAGTGTACAAAAGTTATATATTGACAGTGTATTTTACCTAAATTCATTTAAAGAAATTTTTAATTTGTTTAGTTTTTTTTTTTCATATCATTTATTCATTTTTTTCACTCATCTAAACAGTTAGGGAGAAAATTTTTCACTTCTTTTTGTTTCTATTTCTATTGATCCAAACAAGGGCTTTTCTACTCTATTCCCCTCTAGTTTACACCCTTCCTATTTCTTTCTTTCTCATTTTTTTTCTTCCCTGTATCACTCCTTGTCAAGAGCAGTAGAGAATTGGTTTCTAAATCAACTTATCATCTGAGCTTGTGCCTTTTCCTTTCTCTTACCTTAGAAAATCTCGGCTTTTGTTTAGACCTTGTAGTTCAAACACAGGGGATATTATTATTAGTTAATGATAGTACATATGTTGAAGGCAGTGGAACAATGGAGTGTATGTTTGAGTTGTATTGTTTGGTCCTTGACAGCTATTGATGCACCTGGAGGATTTCTTTACGAGTGGTGGTCTGTCTTTTGGGACATATTCATCTCAAGGACAAATGAGAAACATTCTGAGGCTGCTGCGGCTTACATTGAGGTGATCTTGTCATGTTGAATCTATGTTTTTTCTGTTCCTTAGTTATTATTGGTAGCAAACTGAATATATTTGCATGTTGGTAGACACAGCAAACAAAAGTTAAAGAACAACAACTTCAGATACAGCAAATGCAACTAATGCAGCAACGCAATGCACAGTTACAGCGAAGAGATCCTAATCATCCTGCCCTTGGTAGTTCCATAAATGCTATGAACGCTGACGGAATGTTGGGGCAGCAACCAGCAAGTGTGTTGGCAATGAAAATGTATGAAGATCGAATGAAACACCCCCAATCAATGGATTCAGAGGCATCTCCAACTCTTATGGATGCTAATAGGATGGCCTTACTCAAATCAGCAGCTAGTCATCAAGGGTAAATAAATTTTCTTAAGTTTTTAGTTACTTTGGGTTAGAGTGCTACTTTTAACTGGATCTTAACAACTTGGATTGGGCTGCTAATGTTTTGGATTCTTTTTGATGCCTCAGCCAATTGGTTCATGGAAATTCAGGGAATATGTCAACTGCATTGCAGCAAATTCCTGGGCGAACTCCTTTGACCACTGTAACTACTTCAACTATATCCTAAGTTAGCCTTTTCATGTGCCTTTTTTCTACTATTTCCACTTCTACCTGTGACAAGCAACTTGATAAATTAAATTTACAGGACATCAAAGCAGAAGTTAATTTAGGTGCCCCTCCAAAGAGTTTGCCTATGGATACATCAGTTTATCGGCAAGCAATTTTACAATCAAAATCAGGGCTAGGCAGTGCAGGTATTACCAACTAGCCACCTTCATGTTGTTACATCAAATTTCTGCCTTAATGATTATGTATGAATAATATTAACCCTGTCTTCATAATGAGCCCAATTTTTTTTATATAGGTGAATTATTCAAAATATGTGTTCCCCAGTCCTTTTTCTGTCTTCATCATCACTCTTTTTTTTTCTATGCATTGCTGTGTTTTAGAAGGCCACGGTGCTGCTGCATGTGACATGTTTTCAGTGCTGGAAAATGAAAGATACTTCTTTTTTCCTGTTTTTTCCCTTAATAATCGTTTGTCAAGTGTAAAATTATGATACCCAATTATCTTCGTTAGTGATGAAAGAAATTCTTCATTGGAAATGCAAGCTTTGCAACCTTGCAACGGATTCGTCCATGCATTGGTAGTGTGGGTTTTATGTGTAGTTTCAATATTAATCCCTTGCAGAGATATTCTTCATGGCTTGTTAGATATTACTACTTAAATTTGTCTTCCGTATATAGTGCAGAATATAGACATGGTGGAATCTTTCTATTGACTGTTATGATTTTGTTTATTGATTATCCTTCAGGATTAAATCAAGGAGTTACAGGTCTTCCATTGAAGGGTTGGCCTCTAGCATCTGTAAGTTGAATGGTATCTTCATAAATGTTGTTTCTCTTTATCTGCTAAACTCCTTGAGAGTGGAATTATTGACCAATTATTTCTTTTACAGGGAATTGATCAACTAAGGCCTAATTTGGGTGTACAAGTTCCGAAGCCCAATTTGACAAACCAGAACCAATTTGTTATGTCATCACAACAGCAACAGGTCTTGACACAGAATAACCTTGGAACTTCTAGTTATGGTGACATGGATCCTCGTAGGCTTTCTGGTCTTCCTCGAGGTAGCTTAAGTGCAAAGGATGGTCAGTCTACCAGAAATGATGGATCTATTTGCTCCCAAATGCAGTCTGGTTCACCTAAGGTTGGACTAGCTTTTAATAATTTTAAAAATGTCAATTAGAATTTAAGAACATCAATTTTTGGTTAACATGTATAATATCTTTCAATTCAACGTGCATCACATGTGGAAAAATTTTAAGAATAGACTTTCAGAAATTAAACTGAAGTTCTAAGAATTGCTTGAGTGAAAGCTTCCTTGGTAGTTGATAGTTCTGTACATACAAAAACATTGCCTTGTCCTACTAGTTGGTTCTTCTATACGTAAACAAATAGAGGAATTAGTACATCTTATTCTTAAAAACCTTCCTCCAATCTTTAGATTGATATATAATTCCTAATGACTTCACTATAACTCTTTCCAACACAATCAATGTTTTATATTGTAGTTGCCTTGTATAATACAAATTGCGACAGAGTACACACTTGAAGATCAATTTTAATATTCCCTTTTGGTTTTATCTTTAATGGGTGTAGCAGATGAAGATGGCTCAGTCACAACATTCATTATCTCAACAGCAGGAACAATTACAGCAGCATCAACTGCAGCAGGTTGTGCCTAATGTCTCACTTTTTTCTTTAGTGGAATGTGACCTGATGTACATGGTACCAACTGTCCCACCCAAAATTTGTCTCAATTCTAAAGCTAACTAACATAGTGTTTCTGCTCTGACATCAGAATAACAGAAAAAGAAAACAGCATTCTGGAGCTGCCAATAGCACTGGTACTGGTAACACTGCTGTTCCTTCACCTAATTCACCACCATCAACTCATACACCTGGTGATGGATTAAATACAGCAAACAACATGCAGCATGTTAACAATGTGCAAAAGAGCATGATGATGTATGGTTCAGAGGCAACAGGAGGCCTGGCATCATCGTCAAATTTACTGGTAAGTTTTGTCAATAATTTAAGTTTATTATGTGTTTGTGTGATCATATCAATTATGTACTCTTGCACATTTGGTGTGATGCGCTTATCTTGCTTGCTGACCTCTATGGCATATGTTTTTACTTTGTACTTGCAGCTCGTTCATCTATCATTACATTTGTTTATTTCAGTCGTAATTAGTTGAAAAGTTCTATTTACCTACCTATTGAGATTGCAGCAAACAAGTAGAATATAAAAATGGTTCAGAGAGAGAGAGAGGAAAATCTACATGATGTCTTGTTATTAGTCAATCACATGAGTACAAGAAGTAGAGTCTTTCACGAGCTGTTATTTTGTTGTCATCAGTTGCACAGAACCGAACTTGACTAGAACACTGGTTATATACTGTCACAATAACAATTAATCTTGATGAGAATGATGAGAATATGAGTGTCCACGTTTTGGGATAGAGTTAATAAGATTGACTTTTTTGAGCTCTGGACGCTATTGTTTCATAAACCAGGAGGACATGGAACGATTTGGAGATGTTGATGCCTTGGATGATAATGTAGAATCCTTTCTATCAAATGATGGAGGAGATGGTGGAAATCTCTATGGAGCAGTGAAACAAAGCCCAGCTGAGCAACAGAAAGAGTCTTCAAAAGGTAATCTTTATATATGGCTCTATTCTCTAAGTATTACTGGAAAGTATCACTTACCTCAGTTTTCATTTCAGGTTTCACCTTTGCAGAATTTGGTAGCATGAGATCAAGGAACAGCAAGGTTACTTGCTGTCACTTTTCTTCAGATGGAAAGTGGCTTGCCAGTGCTGGAGAAGACATGAAGGTAATTCACTTGAATAATAATGATAGTGTGCCTCATTCAACGAACATTTGTGGTGAATATTATAATTTCTTTTTTCTTGTGAATTATCTTTTTCTATTATATAGATAATAGGATTATGCTGATTGATTTTTTTATGCACAGAAATTATTTTTTTTGAGAAATTGGTCTCTAATATCTGGCTAGTTTTCCAAACAACTTCTGTGAGCAAATATTCATTCAATATATAAACTTAAACACTAAAAGTTGTATGTGTTGCTTTTTTGTGGGGATGTATTCATTAGGTTGTCTTCTGGAGCATGGACACTTTACAGACAGAGACCAGTCCTGCAGAACACAAAGCAGTTATTACAGATGTCCGTTTTAGACCCAATTCACTTCAGTTGGCAACTGCCTCAATGGATAAATCTGTGCGGTTATGGGACACAACAAATGTAATGGACTTTTTCCTGTTTTACTATAAATTATGTGGAGCTTATACATAGGATGTTTAAAACTTGTAACTAGATTCTAGCTGCTTCATGCCTTGTTCCCTGCGTTTGCAATTATATTCTACTAGCTGCAATTAACTATTCTTTCTTTCTTTCAACGCACAGCCTACCCGTTGTGTACAAGAATATAGTGGACACTCGTCAGCTATAATGTCTCTTGATTTCCATCCTAAGAAGACTGAACTTTTCTGCTTCTGCGATGGAGAAAATGAAATTCGGTATTGGAATATTAATTCGCCCAACTGCTCCCGTGTAACTAAGGTTTGTTGAGTAAATGCATTATATAATTTCCTCTGAATATTGTGATGCGTCTCTGATATTTTTCTCACGATTGTTTTAGGGAGGCAATACACAAGTGAGGTTTCAGCCTAGAGGGGGGCAGTTCCTAGCAGCAGCTTCTGATAAAGGAGTGTCAATTTTTGATGTTGAAGCTGACACAAAAATCTACACCCTGCAGGTAAAATCTATATGCATATTTGCTTGCTTGTCCATAATGTAGAATTGTAATGTAATCTGTTTTAAACAAAGATTATTCAAATTGTGTAATCACAAAGAGATGAATTTTAAACCCATCCTTCATAAATTGAGGATTGCTTGTGTTATACAAGTTTCATATCAGCATATCTAAATATTTGATGGAGCTTGTTCCATTTTTCTCTTCTCCTCTTTCTGTTTTTATTTATAATTATCTACGGTATAGATGAAACAAAATAACTTGGCAACTCAGAAAGCAGATGAGACGCAATAATTTATTGGAGGAACTGAAGATTTTTTATGGACCATTAGGATGTTATTTGGAAATTTGCATCTTAGATGGATTTTTGTAGTTTGAATCAAATCATTTTGTCTTTGTAGGGTCATCCTGAACCCGTGAGCTATATTTGCTGGGATGGGAATGGTGAAGCCTTGGCATCTGTGAGTCTTAATATGGTAAAGATTTGGAGTTTGAACTCAGGAGAATGCATTCAGGAGATCAGCTCCACTGGAAGCCAATTTCATTCCTGTGTTTTTCATCCAAGTTATTCAACTTTGTTGGTGATTGGAGGATATTCGGTAAGCTTTTGTTCATTATGTGTTGTAAATTGTAATAAACGCATGGATTCAAAAACCAATCTTTTGGACTTAAATGCATCAGACCATGGAAAAACATCCCACTACACTGGGTCTGGCCTCATGGATAAAAAAAAAATACCATTAGGTTCCATCAAAAGCCAGAAATTCAATAAATCCATTTAGATTATGGTCTTCATAGTTTCAAATTTTCCATCAGTCTTCTTCTAACTCTTATGATCACATCACTAAGACTCAATCCTATGGTTTCGTTTCCTTCGCATTCATTTAACTTGGATAAAAGAAGTATAATAAATTGAGTCATATCTCTTCCATGAACCAGTTATAACATCATTTCTCCGAGGCAGCTAAATCCTGAATATATGATTTTTTAGTCTCAGATCATCAGAAGGATAAAAAGAAAGAGGTTTAGCTTGAGAAGTTTTGTTAGACGTGTAGCCACACTGTTCATTTACTGTGACAATTACATTGGTCTTTCAATCATAATGTGTTAATCAGCTGCTAATTTATATTTTTTCCTTATGGTCTTGCAGTGCTTAGAGTTATGGAACATGAGCGAGAACAAAAGCATGACAATCCTTGCACATGAAAATGTGATATCTTGCATGGCTCAGTCTTCTGTGACTGGAATGGTTGCCTCTGCAAGTTTTGACAACTATGTAAAGCTGTGGAAATAAAGTCCTTATTTTAGATCCTAACATCACCTATATTCTTTATCAATAGAGACCTTACTCAAAGCAAAAGGGGGTCTCTGAATTTAGTTTTTTTCTCCTATCCTTTTCATATAATAGTGCCAATCCCAACCCCTTACCATTACCTTAATCTTAGTTGGCTTCTCCCTAAGTAGATGTTGCAATAAGGTATACTACTAAACTCTACTATACTAGTACGTAAATATTTATACAATTTTGCATTTAGATTCCTCAGCAGTGTCTACTTGGAGACATTGCACTCAGCTGCAGTGCAATTTTTATTCATACGGTTAATATGTTTTATGTGGATTGTGAAAACTAGTGGAATTTTATCAGCACCATAGTGTGATATTACATTTAGTTGGCTTTGTGTAATTCACTTTTATACCATTATTCTCATTTGGAGTTTAATTTGTTTCCTTCATCGAGAAATTAAAATACACTCCTATAACATGTATTATTAATTACATCAGTTAATATTTTTTAATTGAATTATATTTTTTAGAACTCAGGCTAAAATAACAAATTTCATATTAATGTAGAGTTATTTGATATTTTATTAGCAAAGAATAAAATTGACACGTTATACATATAATGTCATGTAAATCGTGCCAGATATGAATATAAGATTATAACATATCTTAGTAAATTGTACCAAAGTGCATTTTGCATGTCACAACATAAAGATAAAGAAACCTTAAGGCCCTGGTGTATTGTATAACAAAGACTCAAAGATTACACCTACAACAAAATATCAACATATATAATTTCGTGTGTTTTAGTTTATGAATTCTTTGTAGGTTATGAGAAAGCAGTATACTGAACATGACTTATAGTAATTATTGTATATATTAAGTTAGTTAGACTACTGTTTATAATCTAAATTAACTTCTACCCATATCATATTCCGTCTCATATACTATTCACTTGACATTTTGTACACGACAAGCTAGTATCAGAGTCATTGAGAAATTTAATGAAAAAAGCAAGTTTAACATAAAGAATAATTAAGATGGAAGCTTTGCCAAAAGAGATGTACATCATATATAAAGAGACATGTTTTGTAGATGTAATATGAAAATGTTCATTTTGATTATTTTTCTTTCCCTGTCAAACAATATTCTGTATCTAGTTGTTGAGGAGAAAACCTTGATGACATTATGTTAAAGGTGAAAAAGTTCTTCATAATGAAATACATATGTAAAAAGTTATTGTTAAAGATATGATTATTTAGATTATGAATGAAGGAGAAGTAGAATTTTAAGATGCAAAAATGATTCTACTACCTTTATCCCTCCATCCATCCTATGAGAATTTTGGTGAGTTTTTAGAGTATAACATAAAAGTACTAAACAACTTTTTAAGAAAAAGTTTTTATTGTTACAAATATAATTAAGTAACTAAAACCTATATTTTTTATGAACTTTCTGACACATGTAATGTTTAGGAGAGCTACTATCATATATAAGAACCTTATATCGTTATAATACACTAATAGTTTATGAACAATTACAAATTATTAAAGATAACTTACACATTATTCAAGCCATACATAAATTTATTTATTTTATTTTAAAAACAAATATGTTTTCGATAATGATATATTTGCTCAAAATCATATAAACACAACAAATAGGATAAAATGTAATTAAATGAAACATATCTACCAAATGTTTGAAAGAAATTATTCAAAAAATGTTTGAAAGTTTTTGATAAGAAATCAATTGATTCTAAAATTAATTAATTTTTTTTTGGAATGTGAGAAACATTTGTATACTTCACCTTGTAAAGTTATGCATTTGTTAGGAAGTAGAATACATATCTTTCTCCGAGAATTATCATTCTTTGATCAAACACTTTTTTTTTTATTCAAAAGTGATAGTTAGAATACTTATGCCTAATCTTAAAGAAAGATGAAAAAATGATAACTAGGAGTGATTTGTGTGAAAATACATACTGACTTAAGAAGGGATTGAGTAGAATGCGAGACTCTTTGTTGAGTATTGGTCGATCGTCTAACAAATAAATAAAGGAAATACAACGATTTACATTGATTCACCCACAACTTGGCCTATATGCATTTTTCCTTTAAGAAACTTCTCAAAGGATTTTATTAAAACTTAATTTCAAATGAGCACAAAAACTACTATTGGTTATATCTTCTCAATCTTCCCCTAAGTCTGATAACTTGACTATTCTTTAGTTGTCACTCTTAACTACAAACACATAAGATAAAAGGTATTGAATGTTATTCTCAAATAAAGGATATAATAACAATTTTAACAAGTGGGTAACTTCACAAAATGGAGAATACACAGGTTTCACAATTCCTACAAAGAACAATTTACTCTCAAACTTAAAATACTATATATCTCTTGTATATTCATAAAGTTAGTTCCTAATAGTAAGTTCATGCATTGTTTGTGCTTGTTGAAAGTTAATTACGGGGAGTAATTTAAGTAAAAGAAGTTGTAGTCTAAGAGAGAGCTTATAATATTTTTGTGTGTTGAACTTCTTCATGGGTATACTGTAAAGCTGATGAGCATCTAAGACTAGATGATACGATGAAGCGATGATATCTATAATACTCTTATTTCTTTCACAAGGCGAGTTGTCTACATATCTAAGTGATGTTAGTGAACAAATATTATGCATAATTGATGGTTGTATTAGTTTCTATCTTTGCTATTCATTTCTTGTTCTTAGGTTTCATTTTTGTGTGATTTGCTATCTAATAACAATTCTTTCAATTTTTTGTCATGTTCATCTTATCTCTTGTGCACAACACATAACTATCTTATTACAAAAAACAACCAAATTAGAGGTATCCTTCAAATACAAACAGATGTCTAAACCCTTACTTTAGCAATCCAACTTCAATGCAATTCTCTTCATAGAATTCCACTCAAGATGGAGACCAAGATCTTTACATTGCACCTGTCATACATTCTCATCTCAAATCCAGCTAATGACTCCTTACCTCATATTCATTGCAACAACTATTTTATAATTTCAACCCGAATCGACAACATGTTCCATCTCTAAAACTTTTCATATTCATTCATCATATAGATCTTCAAACCTAATCACATCATATTCATGTATCACAAATTTGGGGCACACTATACCTAAAGGGCTATACTACGTTTATGCATGAGAAAATTTAGAAAAATGGACAAATTTGAAAAAAAAATTATGACAATAGACAAGTTGTGCTTGTAAGTTTGATTTAAAGTAAAGAAATAGTGCTTGAAGCATGAGTTGTAGGACAACAAAGAGAAATCATATATGAAAGCACAATTTTTGTGCTTTTTTCAGATGTCGTGCTTCAAAGCATAACTTCTATTTTTTTTAATAATTGTACTTTACTTTTTCAAATATTGGTTTGAAATTATTTTAAAATCAACTTTTTATTTTTTTATTTTTTAAAATTATTTTTAAAAGCACATATTCTGATTTTTTTAATTCAATAAGGATTTGTTTCTAATCAACATTATTTTTTTTAAATAAGCAATATAACAACAAATATCATATACCATTTTTCCCCTTTATCTTTATATTATTTAAAAATAATTTGAAAGTCTAAATATAAGTGGGATAATTTTTCTCTTGAAATTTTCAAAGTAATATTTACTATTTCTACACATGTTTTATATTCTTGATATAATGTTACAAAAACATATCCTTTTTTTTTTAAAAAAGAAATCTTCCCTGTTATCATTATCATAAAATATGATCTTAGAATAGAGATAAAAGTGAAAAGAGTTTTAAGCTAAGTTCAAGAGGTAAGGTAAATTGAACTTTTAAAACTTTTCACAAATATGATGTAAAAATCAAAAGAAAAAAATAAAATCTCTTGGTAGAATTAGTTAATTGTGGGTTCACAAGCTATACAACATAATAATAATCAATTGAAAATTAAAACAATCAATTGTAGTTCGAGTCAGTACACCTTAACAAAACATCAAACAATTTGATTCAACAATCAATCAATTTTAGTTTCTTGATCAAGAATCCAACAACAGAAAGTAATCAACTAAATTTGAAAAACAGTGAATGTGATTTGTACATATTCTCGCAAGAAAGTTTGCAATCTATTGATTCACAAAATCAATCAGATAATTTTTCCATTGAATCGACAGCACAAAAAAGCAATCTATTAATTTGTAGAAACAAAAAATTGATTTTGTCAGAATGATACAATTTTACAAAATGTTCAAAAAGTAATGATTTTTTCACAATCAACAACTACTTATTCAAACCAGATTCGTTCACTTTCAAAGAATGAAACACAGTACAATTGAATCAGGAAAATAATACAGCTAGTGTAGTTTAGAAAAGTAATAAATTGAAATATAGAAATAGTTGATTGATTTTTCATGTAGAAAAAAAATTAACTAGATTTGAAACACGATTTAGATTTAAGGAGAGAGATAGTAAAAACATAAGAATTTATACTGGTTCACTCTTTTTCAAGAGCTACATCTAGTTTCCTTGCCAATCAAGCAAAGAAATTCAATAGAGATCGTAAATGTACAATCAATGCAATCAATAACTTGTTCGCACGCTATAAGAATACACTCAAACACTATACCACCCTACTGTAATTCTACAATAGTAAACCCTATACAATTGTAGTTCTAAAAACACCTTACAATTAATAAAAAATAAAAAAACAAACACAACTACAACCTATACAACTTCAGAGCACAAGAAAAACTCAAGGTTACATTGACTTCCCTCAATGAAGAAACAAAAAGACTAGAATAGTGCAATACACTCTAAGTTCAAGGGAAAAAGCTCAAAGATATACTTTATTGATTTCTCTTGATGAAAAACACACTTTTTTCTTTAAGAATAACTCACAATTCACGTTTTAAAATTATCACAATTTGTTTCGCTCTAGAAAACATGCTCTCAAATTGTCTATTAACTATATTTATAAACAATTTAAAAAAAAAATATACGGTAACAAAAACAATCGATTGATAATAAATTTTAAATCGATTGACTTGGCTAACGTGTTTTTTAACCAATTGATTGTAAAAAATAATTCTTTGAAAAACTCAGTGATCCATTATTATTGAAAATCATTAGTTAATTTAGTTTCTTGACTTGACTTCATCAAATACCAAAACTGCACTTTTATCAACAAAAAAAGAAGAGAAAGAATATAGTGAAGTATTTTCATATTCTTCTACACAAAATAGAATAATTTATTGAAAGATACAAAAAAGTAACTCAAAGATTATTCCATATTAAGACTTCTAAGGAATAATAAGTACAAAATATAGATGGACAACAAAGTTATTTGTAACACCACAAAAATAATTCATAATAGTTTCATTCTATGTCCCATTGATTAAAAATGTGCATCATTAAATCCTTATTAGAAAAAGTTATATGGAACAAAAAAAGATAGTGCAGAAAAAAAGTATATAATTCTTCAATAGATGTGCAAAATGTATTTATTCTTCCTCAACATGTAAACTATCATCATTAAGATAACAAAGTTGAATCTTGTGAACCCATTGCTCACTTTTCCTTGACAAAGATTTCGTAAACAAATTTGCTAGATTTTCACATGAGCAAACCTTTTATATTTCTAGATCACCATTCTTTTGAAGATCATAAGTAGAAAATAATCTTGAAAGAATATACTTAGTTGTATCCTTTTTAATATATCATTCTTTCAATGACCAATACATGCGGTATTGTCTTCATATTTAATTGTTGATGTCATCTTACTAAAGGATAGACCACAAGTTTCTGACATATGTTCAATTATAGATCTCAACCAAACATATCCATGATTTGTCTCATGTAATGATAAGATTTTTGTATGATTTAACAATGTTTCTATGATAGTTTATTTCACTTATTACCATGAATAAATATCCTATTTGTGATCGACCATTATGGGAATTTGATAAATAACTTATATTTTTATAGCCAGTCAAATATGATTTTGAAATATTTGAATTAAACAATTTCGTATTCATAGTACCCTAAGATAATGAAATCTATGATTTACCCCAATTCAATGTTTTCTTGTAGGTGGAGAACTATATCATGTTAACAAATTTACAACAAATGCTATATCAGGTTGTGTATAGTTAGCAAGATACATTTGTGCTCCAAAAACACTAAGATATAGTATTTCAGGATCAAAAAGTTCTTCATCCTTTTCTTAAGGTCCAAAAAAATCTTTATGGACCTTACAACAATTGAAGTGCATAATAGATATAATTCATCAATATAGATCTGTTTAATATCTTTTTGTTATGAAAATCTCTTAATATACAAAAATACCTTTATTTAAATACTCAATTTGTAATTCCAAACAAGTTTTTTTCCTTCTCATATCCTTCAACTCAAATTCTTTCTTTAACTAATCAATTGCCTTTGTAAGCTCTTTAGCAGTTCCAATGTTTATGTCATCTACAAAAACAACAATTATGCTATTTTTTTTTTGATATTTTCACATAAATAAAAGGACAAATGGAATCATTCTCATACCCTTCTTTTAACAAATACTCACTAAAACGATTATACCAAATGTGTTCGGATTGCTCATAGAGAGACTTGTTAATTTTGATTGAATAATTCTTTCTAAAATTTGCTGGGTGAATTAAATCCTTCAAACATATTGAAAACTTGTTTATTATATTAGATTGTCCAACTAGGATGTCAAGTCTAAAATTGGTGTATTAGCAACTAAGATATGTGATTTAATTACACATTTTGTATCACTGATAATTAGTTTGTTAATCTTTGTATATGAATTATCTTTGAATTTCTTATTCACATTTTTTTTTATCAAAATGAGATAATGTACATTCACTTTTGGGAATGGAGCAAAACCAATTGGATAAACCTCATGATTTTTCATTAAAAACTCATTATTTTGTTTAACCATAAGAATATATAAAATTAATTCAAATATTGTTTAAAACCTTTTTTACAATATTGTTATTGTAAGAGCAAATTAGTTCCATGAAAAATGTTTTTCCTCCATATAGTTTTGGCTAGAAAGTAATTCTAAACATTGTAGAATTACGTTCACTGACATTTTTAAAATCGTGCAACCATAAATACATCCAAACATAATGAACTTTGGGGAGAATTATAGTTTCTTGTTGGTCATGCTTTCTTTTAAACTACTCCATAAAATAAGAGGGTCTTTTACAATAATATATTGAAATTTTAACTCTTCATGGACGTGGCCACGAAGAAAAGAATTATAACTTTAGCCTTATTTTATTCAAATGCATTATTTCTATCTCTAGTGACATCACCCGTTCTATTTAAATGTATTTTGGCATCTCATATTTTAATTAAAAAATTATTTTTCGTAATATAAAGAGCTATACATTTACGTTTTCAAGATTTGACATGTTAATAACTATTATAAGAAAATTAAATATTAAATTAATAATAATCATATATATCTATCTATATATATATATACAGTGAAACTAATGAGATGAAGAAAAAGCCAATGTAAAATAAAATTGTTGAAAAGATGTAACAAATAACATGATGTTTTTATGTATGTGTAAAGTTAAATATTATAAATCAATAACAAAGCTTGTATAATTATTTATCATTGTAAAGTAAAAATAAATAAAAAACATATATTAGAGCTTTTCGTAGATACCAAAATGATAATAAATCATGGTGTAATTATTTTTTAGCACTTACTGCATAAAATACCCAGATTTATCTTTCCACTAATTACACGTATTTTAAAAATTATTTTTCATGAATTAAAGACTAGAAGCTTAAAATAAAAGTTAAATACGTACCACGGTAAAAATAGAAATATAATTACCTAGCTCGGTAGGTAGGTTAGAATTCTCCTAATTAAAAGAAAAGAAGAAAAATAAAGTATAAATTATTTTTATATTTTTTTTCTAAAAATTAAAATACTATATTTATAAATATAAACTGTAACTCAATGATTACTTGATATTAATACTCTTAAAAAGTAATAACTATATAACATGAAAGGTTAGTGAACAATCATAAAAATAATTCATAATATCACAAAAATCATTCATAACAATCATATATTTTTTTAAATATTAACCTTTTTCTAAGTACATATTTTCAAAATAAAAAAATAATTACTTACCATGTATACGAATAGAATTTTTCATATTCGCTGGATCAGTAATATTTCCTAATATGTATTTTTTGAAAAATGATTCTAATCATAATGTAATTTTATATTATTAAAATACTATTATTAGTGAATGCTTAAGTACATTACATATTTACAACTATATATAAGTGTGTACATTTTCCAAGAGTAATGTTTTTGGAAATATTCTAAAATTATAAATAATTTAAAGTTTTGCCTAGAGTTTTTCTACATTTTCTACTATTAACATAATTAAATAACTTATCTTCTTGGAATACTTATAAAAAATATATTACATATTGTATATATACGAGAATAAAAACATATATTTATTAATAATAAATAAATAATTTAGTGTTATAAAATAAATAATAATTTATACTTTTATCATTATATAACTTAGTTATAATTTATTTGTTTTAAATAGTTTTTATAGAAACATGTTAGCTTAATTCTTTATTTACACTGTCTGATTTTCCACATCATACCTTTCTCTGTCACGTCTCTCAATAATATTGTCGTTTAGTATAATGAGAGAAAAAAGTGACTAATATTCTAGCACAGAAATAATGTCGTTTTCATCAGTATTCTCATAATCATTGCTCAATTATTGAAGCTTTATGAAAAAGATAGTAACAATTTCACTTTCACCACGTTACATAGGGAAAATAATGACTAAACATAGGAAAATAACAGCTGCATCGTGCAGTCTAAATTTATATGAATTTAATCGAGATATACTAATAAGGAAAAATTATATTTTTGTTTAATTTTGATTTCAAAAGTATTGTTTATATAAATATTATTTTAAATTTGTATTTCGAATAAATTAGTTAGTTGATAATTTTTTTTTAATATATTTCTTCTCGTTGTTGTTTATCTATTTTATTTGAGAACAATGTGATATATATTTCCATTGAGCGTGTTTACTTCCTTTTGGATGAGATCTCCTCACCCTATCCCAAAAAGTTATATTTTCTGTTTTGACATTTATGTATTAATGAAACAATTTAATATAAACATGTATTTGAATACCATTGTGAGAATGATATAGTAATTTTTTTTGAATTTTCTATTATCATATAAATGTAAAAATAAATATAAAAAAGCAATCAATGAATATTTGCACAATAATATTGTTCATTTTTATTTCATTTTGTTTCTTACTATTAAACTAATTTTTCTTAAGAAAAATTATTATCTCAATTTACAAAAGAATCTATAAAATAATTATCATTTCAATTTTTTACTTTAATAGGTATTTTATGAAAAGTTTCCTACTTTTTTTTTTGTTCATTATTCCTTAAACTTTTTTTCTTGTACTATCTCTTTAAGATTTCAAAGTTGTTTTTTATTTATTTTTAAATAGATTTTACTATTAATCATAATTCAATTTAGAGTAAGTCTTCCTTTCCTCTAAACTATGTATCATTATTTTTGTTGACTTTAAATGAGAGTATCTCCCAGTTCACTAGTTCCCTTAATTAACAAATCTTATTATCTCATTTAAGTTTATCAAAGATTAGTTTAATTCCAATTGTTTTGTCATTACTAGGAAAATAAGAAACTTCTAATTAATGGAAACTATATTGAATTATAATTGAATTTTGTTATAATTATAGAAAGGTTGTTGAATGTTATTGGTATTAGATTTATTGAGATTGTATCTTGAATTGTTTGAAAATACTTTGATTTCCTATATGTTTGTTTTTTTTCATGTTTTTGAACTTGATTATTGATTTAAATGGCCAAATAAAATTATACTAGTTATAATAGGTAAATTGAGTATTATATCACGGAAAATGTGCATTTTAAGCTTGTTAGAGTAGATAAAATGGTTAAAGATGTCTTGGAAATATGTTTTGAAAATCTACAAAAATGTTGTTTCTATATATCTTGCTGGAGTGTCAAGTTGTCACTTGAGCGATGCTTAAGTGAGGACTATCAGCTTGATGTGGAATATTATTACTTGAGAGACTAAGTAGACACTGTGTGGAGTATTATTGCTTGAGTGACTAAGTAAACACTCAAGCGATAACTCTCATCAATCAAGTTATGATATATATTTTGAGCCAGAGATATGTCAAAGAAAATCTCTTTGGAACTCTTATCGCTCAAATGATGGACTACTGATGAGGTGGGTAAGATTGTAATACTCTAAAAAAGATATGGTCCCAACATATATAATGAAAAATGAATAATAAGATTTGCATTAATAGAGACATTTACATAACATAAACAAGTGACATACATTGATGTACTTGAGTTAAACGATATAAGATGAAATAGGTAAACTATCATAAAGAAGGTACTTTATACAACGGGTTTCTATGTATATCAGATTCAAAATAATATATACAATGGGTCTAAATTAAAGGATAAACTAAGCAACTTAATAAGTTGCATCCAAAATTTCAGTTTTTGGTAAGTTGTTTATAGTTATACCATTTATTTCTGAACCTATTTATCTGGAATACATGATTGGTAAAGTAGAGTAAAGTAAATGATTTTGTCATGATATATTTCAAAAGTTTAATACTTAAAAAAGGAACTGTACAAATCATATCTCGAATGTATAGAAAATAGTTTAATTAAACACACAAAATAGTAATGTTTGCGTATCACTAAAATCTCTTTAACTTTTGTACTACTATCTTATTGGTCCAATGTCAAGCTTAAATATTATGAGGGGCATCCATCCCATATACGCTCTTGAGGAATATGAACCTAGGGTACCCTCACATCTTTTAAGGTTCTTAAGTTATAGTGACCTAAATGTTCTTAAGTGACATAGTTTTAAACAATAATACTTTACAAGAAAACACTGAGTTTTGAAAGGGATTCTAGGGGTTAGGGTTTTACAATCCAAAGATCCTATATTTCTCCTAAATCATATCTCACACCACAAAGAGAAGGAAAAAGTGAATAGGAAAACCACTCACCTAAAATGAACTTTTGATTGATAACACTTGAATATGGCGAAGGAATGAAGTGATAGAGATGCTATAGAAATGATGGAGGAAGGAAGGAACATATGATCTTTGTGCCTTGAGTAATGAGGTACTCTTTTTTTTCTTTCCATCCTCAACTATCTTATTCCCTTGTTCCCTATATTAGTTATGTTCTTCATTTCTTGTCTAGCATAAACTAATCGAGCTTCGCTTGATTTCCTATAAGCGAAAACTAAGTTAGTTTCATGTCATAATGTAGAATGTAACATCCTTAATTTTAAATAACTATATTATTTATTTTATCTTTTCTTTAAACACAAGAGGTAGAAAAACCTACACTTTAACTCTTATAACTAAATTTATATTCTAAAAAGTTATTTATGTTTTATTTATATATATATACATATATATATGTATATGTATATATATGTATATATACATATATATGTATGTATATATACATATATATGTATGTATATATACATATATATATATATATATATATACAATACCATATGACCGTACGAAAAAAAAGTTAAAGAAATTTGCTTACAACTTTACATAAAAATAATGATAAAACTTAATCAAATATATATAATAAAATAAATTAAAGCAAAACTCCCAGTTAACCAGGCAAAAGGTAATGAACTAACACTAATAAAAAAACCACACAGTCTCCCTCTAGCTTCTCGACAATAGCTACTTCCCTAGGGGTGAGGTCTTCCATGTTGTAGTCACCTATGTCTGTTGTGACTTGGACTCCTACCATCCCTTCTATGGTGCACCTAATAGGCCTTTTTTGTCGATAATTTTCATGAAATATATGGTGGATTCTACCGCCTTTGGTAAAGTTAAAAGGTACATCAAAACCCTCACTCAATTTTATAGTTAATATGGAATCTGGTCCTAAGTATATTGGACATATAAGATATATATATCTGTAGAAATAACTAGTTCTAGAAGGGGGTTGAATGGAAGCTGAACCCAAATCACTGCAAACAATAGAATCAACTCTCAAAAATAGATGAACACAAAAAGAACATTGGGTTGGGCCACATTTAATTCTTCCTTAAGCAAACTGCTCAAGAGGTTCTAGTATAAAGTAAACGTTTACAAATAGTATAAAAACATTTACAGGTTAAACCAATCTCAATGTCCCCTTGAGATTTAGACCACTCAAAAATGAAAGAACCACTCTAAAAAAGAGTATATCTAAAGCTCACAAGAGATCACTTCACAATGGTGAAGAATTATAAACAACACAACCTAACCTACTAGACGCTCTATAGAAGCAAGAATTTGCAGTAGATGCTCAACTTTGTAATACTTATGAAGTATGTATTTCTCTTTGTTCTTGTTCCTTTTTTTTAGAAGAATGTCTTATTTATATCTTTGACATAATATGACCGTTTGAAGACTCAAAGAAGTAAGTTCAAATTGTATGAGAACTTCGTTTCTTTGCCATCCGACACAATAACTCATATTTGATGCATGTAAATTAGAGTTATATTTATTGAAAGACTATATCAATTCAAAAACCATTCTCTTTAATATAGAAGTTTAACATTTAAAGATTTGATGCTTCAAACTACAATATGTTATGTTGATAATGATGTAGGTATTGAAGATTTTGATCTTGGATTTAATCAGTGGTTTAGGTTGTAATTTATGGTTTTAATCATGTTATAAGTTCTTCTTTTATCATGATTTTATTATTAATTAAGTTAGAAAGCTTTCCATATGTTTTGAAACCCTTTATGAATTTAAATTATATTTTAGTAGATTAAAATGTATTTTAATAAGTTAAAATGTTCTTAGATTTGTTAAAAAAATAAGAAAAAAATATTTTAATTGATTAAAATGACAATTTATTACATTTAAACCACTTAAAACTCAAATTTATGTATTTGGCTTTGTTTTAATATATTGAAAATAATTTTTAATCAAATAAATTAACTTAAATCATAAATTTATTTTTAATTGATTAAAATCACTTCAACTTAAAAATTTAATGATTTTAGCATACTACAATATTAAAATATTGTTTTTAACATATTAAGAACCTAAAAAATTAAATCTAAGATCTATTTTAAGATTAAAATCACCAAGTAGCACATCTCTCTCATTTCTTATTAAAATTACAAAAAATCAAATTCATTCATTCAAAAAATTATTTTTCTAGTAAGAGTGACTTTAACACAAGAGAAATCAACACTTTCTTGGATCTTTATTGATTTAATATTTTAATTCAAATCCTTAGTTCAAGAAATTCATTGTGTAATCACCTTTATATGTTTATCCTAAACCCTAAATCCTATAATGTATGGTCATACTTTTCTATGTGATATTGTTCCTATATTTCTAAATTTTTTTTTTTATATCTATCTTAGTTAGAGTTGTCAATGGTATTGTTTATGATAGATTTCATAAGTGATGATAGAAAATCTGGTTGTATGTTGTATTTTATTTTTTTCTGAAGAGATTTTCTTAAAACTTGAATATAAAATGGATTGGTTTAATAAAAATAATTATACAACTAGATATTCCTTTTAGGATAGAGTAAATAAATAAAAATCTTTGCATTAGTCTCTTTTCTCATACCTTTTTAATTGATACATTTTGGTATTCTTAAAATAAAAAATCTTTAATATTATACTTCCATTTTTTTATAAAACTTGTTTTACAATTTTGTTTAAATTAATTTAATGAAAGTTAATAATGCTTTTATGAAAATCTTTCTTAGTCCAACTGAATCCTATTTAATTTAACCTATATTCTAAAAAGAATGATATTTTACATACATAATATATGTTCCAGTCTAAGTGTGGGCTAAATCAAATTTTAATAAATCATGTAAATTTTATGAAAGAAATTGATTAGAAGGAAAAAACTCTTTATTTTATACTTGGTATTTTTATTATACTAAAACAATTTTTATAATGCATTGAAATAAACTATTTATTTACCATTTTAAATATCAAGCATATTTACGTATTAAGTCAATACTATAAATTTCAGACATTTTTTTACAAAATATATTTTTATATAAGTTATACTCGGCTCTTAGAAAACTTAAGATACCAATGTCCATAATTTTTGCATGTATTGAGTAGATAGTATTTTAATTCGAATAAAATCTATTTTACGTCTCTCGAAATTCATTTAAACTAGCTTTAGTTTTTACATTTATAAAGTTCTTGGATTTTCTGAAATGTTAATGGAGTTTTTCCTCAATCCTCAATTTATTTTGATAAATGAGAGACTCAAAGAAGCAGAAGAAAAATTATGTTTAAAGAGGTTTCAAGGAACTTAAAATATAATTTATCCTTTTACTTTTAATAGTTAATAGAGTTTTTTACATTGACTTAGACAACTAATATAAGAATAAGTCATGTCCACCTAAAAAGCTTAGTAAAAACTAGATTTTTAAGTTGATACACTAAATTAAACTCTCAAAAATTGTAGATCAAAACCTAAAATAAATCGCCATAAAAATCAAATCAAACCTGAATTTAATTTTTTAAAGTTGGTCAAACTTATTTTAAGCCTAACCTATTTTCAATCCTATTTTTAGTTCTTATATGGTCAAACATAGTTAAAGTTCCTATATTCAGTTGAATTCTCAAACTCAAAAAGAAAATATAAATTTAGTCACTTTTTCCTAAAAAGTATTATGTTTTTAAAAATAAATAAATATTAAAGTGACGGCTTTTTAGAAGTTGAGAAACGTAAAAACATAAAAACTATTTTTTTTTTCAAAATTTTATTAAACGTATGCAGTTCTGAGCTAAACTTATTAAATAAATAAGAAATGAGATACACCATAAAACGTGATTTCCAATAACATGCTAGATTTAATTATTAATTTAATTCTTTTACGTTATTCAATTTATTTCCTGTTTTGAGAATTTTTTAACGTCAGTCTCCTCTTTTCAAAAAATATTTTAATTTAACGTGACCTTTTCTTTTCCTTTGGGAGAAGAGAATTAGATATTTTTTTATTTTTATTTTTAATGTAAGTAATAATTAAATATTAAATATTAAAAATATATTGTAGAACAAGCAGGTTCTTTTGTTCGTTCCTATCCTGATTCTCCTGTGACACAACCGCATTCTCTCTCTGCGTTGTTGGAACATTCACGAAATGGAGAACAACGCATTCAGAGATCGAATCTTTGCGGACAATGAACACGAAGAAATCCCTGATTCCTTCGTTTGCTGCGTTTGTCTGTAAGTCTCTTCCAATTGCATAACATTTCAAGTTCTTTTGATTCCAAAGTGGAACGCCCTTTTTTGTGTTCTTCATCAAGCCTCAATTGTGTGCTCTAATTCTTATTCATATTTCAAAAGGGTCACTAGGGATGCCGTTATTTCTTAAAGAACATGAATTTTATTCTCGATTCAAGCTTAGTTGATGTGGGCAATTCCAGGGTTATTTTTCTTGTTCGCGATCTGAAGTTGGTACACCTGCATTTTACATTCGAAATTTCAATTGAATGCCAAATTCTTTGAGAGTGGGGTAAATGCTAATAAAAGGAATAAATCAGAGAAATAGTTCTTCAATTTTTTGCAATTTTTGTTTGAAAAATGGCAAATGAAATTTGACTCCAAAACCCAAAAATCTTGTATCCTGAGGCAGGATTAGAGGTTGCAGATTCTTGAGCTTTGAAATTTTTAATCTATTCTTTGAAGGAATGGATTCGTTATTCTTGAGCTGCCATATTTTCTTTGTTCAAATAGTGTGCACTGATTTTGGTTTTGCTTTCATTATGCAGGGATCTATTGTACAAGCCCATTGTTCTATGTAAGGCAGCATTATTTTGTAGAGATGCATGTGAATATGTTATCAGTTTGATAAATTCTCAGTCTTTTTTCCTCTCTATTTGCAGCATGTGGCCACATATGCTGTTTCTGGTGTGTCTATAATTCAATGAATTGTCTGCGCGAGTCTCAATGTCCAGTATGTAGGCATCAATACTATCACTTCCCAACAGTCTGCCAAATGCTTCACTTTTTGCTTCTTAAGATTTATACTGTTGCTTACAAGAGAAGGGAAGACCAAACTCTTGGTATATCACTTTCCCTAATGGCCTATGCACGAGCATACTAAATATACATGGGTGCAATGATTCTTATACATCTCAATGATTTATTGTGCAATGCATTTAATATAACGGTGTTTCTAAAATTGTGATGGTTTTCTATTGATGGTGATCCATTCAAGCTGTGTCATCCATGCATTCCAACATGATTGATTATGGATTATTATTGTCTACTTCTGTCGTCCATTATTTTATTTTATTTTTCTGGACTGGTGCGAGCTCAATTTTGGATCCTTGTTCTATTTTACATATCCCAATGCTAAGATGGAGGATGATTAAGGGAAAAATGTTGGTTAACATCTATCATGGAAACTCACTTAAGGTTGTTTGGTTATGTGCGGACAAAGATCAATATGGATTCTAGTGAGAAAAGGTTATCTAAGGGGAGGAAGTTCAATTCAAAATGATAGAGGACGAGTTAACGAAAGACTAAGAGAAACCATTAAAAAAACCTTGATCTGAATACTGGAAATTCTTTTAGTAAATCCAGTGGTGCCAAGTTGTCATTTAATTAGTCCACATAACCAGCTTCACTTCATGGCATTAGGCCTCAATTGGGCTAGGTACCTCTCCTCCATTCAAAAGTTTTGTTGCTATGTTCTTGAATTCGTATAATTGAATTATGTAAGGAAATAAAGAATTATTTTATTGATAACCATCACTCTAATTGTAACAATTAGACCCTTTAAAATAAGGAAATAAATACAAATGCGTTGAGATGAAGATTCTAAAAATATTTTCTTCTAATCACTACGGAGATATTGGAGACATTTTTATCTAATAATTTGTTGTTTACAACACCCATCCTTAAGTTATCTTTTAGTTGGTAAATGTATCGTTCATTTCCAAATTGCCTAAGATTCTAGAATTCTTTCTGAGGAAGCCCTATAGTGAAAATGCCTGCAACTTGAAGTCCTATCAATATTATCTTTCATGAAGTGTCTATCAATTTGTTGTTATTTTAAGTTTTGAGCTTGAAATTTGTGGTATTCTGATTTGATGTCATTGTTATTGGAATTTCTAGACATAATATTACTGTTAGTTATGGTTGTCTCTTCATTAATTTTGCATTACAATTGTATTTCTTTTTTTTTTTAAATTATCTATATGTATATTGTATTTCTTTTGACTGCAATGCTTCCTCCATAACCTGTTATGGTTTATGTTATAATTTCATAAAAGACTTTTTGGGGTTATCCATATTTTCCGTTATCCGATAACATTGGGTTGAAGTTGCACCTAGGCCTTTCTTAGAAGCATGGAGAGATCCAATAACAATACCACCACTTGATAGTTGTGTTTTTTTGTTGGTTGCTTGTCTCCTTGTATAAATTATTGGTTCTCCTGAACAGCTGCACAATTAAAATTAAGAGAAAGATCATCATCAAAAACCAACTTTTTCCCCCTTCTTCATTATCATTATCATCATCCACTTATCCCACTAACCACTCATCAATGTCATTCAGTACAATAGGGTTTATTTTATTCCTAATATTGTATCTTTGGGCAAGTTCTTGGTTATACTTTATGTAAACCAAATCATGCAACCTTTTCTTGTCCAGCCTATTATCATTTATGGATGAATTTGCATAATGAATAAGTAAAATGTGAGTTAATTTCTTTCACATTCTAGAGAAAAGATGATACTGAAATGAATCATGTCATGGACAATAATTATTATTAGTTCAAGTACATTTCAATTGTGCTCACATCCCGATGAACTACATGTCAAACTTAAAATCTTAATTGCTAGCTTTTGTAAGTTTGGAGTTGTGTGAATTCTTCCACCATTGAGCTATGAAAGCAAAGTAATTTAGAATGTAACCATTATATCTTTAACACAATTTAGAAAGTGTTAAGTGTCTCACCTGGTAATGTGGTTTTCCTTGATTCTTTGACAAAGTGACAACTTAATTAAAATTTTTTCTTGCATATCTTGGCATTTACTTGGCACTAACTTCTTGATGCAAGCATACAATCCATTCTGTAACTTGCAAATCATATTCCATTTTCGGGCTGGAATAATAAAACTATATGAGTTCAAATGTTCAAATCATATTCCATTTTCAGGGGACATAGTAACAGAAGTTTGGTCGTTAAGAAAAGAAAAATGTTCTAATCCTAGCAGTTTAAAGTAGCCAGCCAGCCCCTTTCCTTTCTTTCCCGTGGAGTGCTCTCTTCCACTTATTATGTCAGTTTAGGTTTTCTTCTCTAGTGGAGTATCACTCATGAGCTGTCTGAACATTTGTTTTAACTTTACTTGTCTAGGATTTTTCATAGAATTCGTCTTCTATATTATCTTGGTAACTATGAGCCATTTTAATACTTTTTAATGAAACAACCTATCCAGTCATGAAATGCTTGTAGAAAAGAGAAATACTGTGGCATTAACCACAAGCTGGTTAAACACAGTATCTAGAGCCTAATGATAGACAAATCGTGGAGTTGTTGAAAGGGCATGAAGCTGCAAACACCAATGCACTAATTGTAGTACAATAGCGTTGTAATTCACTAGTTATTTCAGATGCTCTCCAAATCTAATAGATCATTGTGTTGAATAGTGGGATCATAATCTTTTACCGTAAACATAGCTGCATGCACACACAGCAACATCGACTATAAGAAATCCACCAATTCATGTGTGATGTGTAAATAATTACAGTTGCATACCCATAGTCAATAGCCCTACATATTGAGATAGACGGTGTTTCATTTCAGAGATCTTATCTGGAACATTAAAACTAAATTCTTCAATTCAATTGATCAACTAGTACTGGGCTTCACCAAGTCATTGGGAGGTCTTCAAATAAGTTATATGTGTTAAAGATTACTGAACATATTTATATGCTCTGACTCGAAGAGAAATGTTAGAAATTATGTAAATAGGTTGTTTTAGTCTGATTTCATGCTGTATTTGTAATTATAGTAGGGTAACTGTAAATTCTTGTATTTATGTCACTTATTATTACTAATATCTTCCACCTTGTCTGTGTAATTCACATAGGGATTGCATACTGTAATAGGTACTTGATAGTGGCAACTATTAGAAGTATCCATCTGTCTTGAATTAAGTAATTTGTCTTATTTTGGATAAACTTCTCATAAAACACATTGGAAAAGTAGGAAAGTAAATTGAACCAAACATCTCGCATATGTTGGAATCTAGTTATGCACCTTAGCTTTTGGAGTAGATGAGATAAATTAAAAGAAAAAACAAAAGTGCATAAATTAATTTTAACTTATGCCAGAATGATTCATCTTACCTCATTTTCTTCTGTTACACGGTGTTTATTGAGAAGTTTATTTAAACTAGGCCTTTCATTGATAAACTTTTTCTTCTCTGTTTTTGATTTTATGTCCTCAGCACTTATGGATATCCAAAACTTTATCATATGATTTTGTTCTTTCTTTTTTACTGCATTATGATTCTTGGTTTTCCTTGTATACTTCTAGAAAATGCAGTTTTTCCTTCTTTGATGCCACTTTCTAGTAAATTTGTATTTAGCATAGAAGTAATCCTTCTGTCTACTTTGTTGGGCTAGTTTTGACAATCATTCTTATTGACATCTTGCTTCAGAGGAAGAAAAGAAATCAGGATTCTACTCTCCTCAATTTGATCCTGATACATGTGAATCACAAGCTAAATTTGGTCATTCTGGTATCCCTTCTTCCTCCTCTGTTACGAATTTGACATCCAACTCATGTAATGTGGGAACTTCTGAATGTATGGAGCAATCAGGGTCCACCACCCATGAAAGAGACGAAGGAATAGTCAATTCTAATGGAGACCCTGATATTGTTGGAACTCCTGCTAAAAGAAAAAAATTGCCTCAGGAAGGGATTTCTCTCCAACAGAAATTATCAGTTGCAGATGTGACGTGTACAATGTGCAAGCAACTGCTCTTTCGTCCTGTAGTTCTTAATTGTGGCCATGGTACTCAATGCACTTAAATTTTCTTTCAATTATAACTGATTGGATTTATTAATAATAAAACACTTAAATGGTATATTGATTTTGTTCTACTTTTCCTCAATCCCACCAGTATACTGTCAAACTTGTGTCACCAACACAGATGACGACACGCTCAGATGCCAAGTTTGTCATAGTCCACATCCCAGAAGGTTTCCAAAAGTATGTTTGGAGTTAGATCACTTTTTGGAGGAACACTTTCCTGAAGAATATAGACAGCGGAGAGATGCCATTGAACTAAAACAGATCAAAGTCAAACTTGAGACCCCTTCTTGTATGTATATTGCGTACATTTTTATTACATGACTGATATCTTGAAGCGTACAGCTTTGGGTGAAAATATTGAAATATATGTGTATATCTTTCGGCTTTCTATTAAGACTATGATTGGGAAATGTGCTTTTTAGTTTTCGTACTCTCGGTCAAGCGTGGTAAAATGGTTCTGCTCTTCAAACTTTAAAAAACATGTGTATTTAGTCTCTCTCTAATAATTCATGTTTTTTAAAGTTCGGAAGGATTAAATTCACATCTTTTTTAAGTTTGCGGACCAAATTCATCAATATAAAAATATAGGAATCTTGACCTTGTATGACCGAAAGTATAGAGATTAAAACAATACATTTTTTTTCCTAGGATATTTTATATTGTTAAGTATTGAGCATTCTAGCATAACCACTATTTATACTAAATATTTGAATCCTAATTTACTTAAACAAACAAACAATGTATGAAATATATTACAATATGGAAGTCAGTCTTTTGTTATAATCTACAATACTCTAAAATATTTTATTATTTTTCTATATATTTCCTAAGTGGTTGATTTCTTGTTGTACGGTGTTTCTTTCATTATTTTTCTATCTATTTTCATGTTCTTCTAGTTACTTCTTGGTTTTCTTTCAGGTTCATTGGATAACGGTAACAAAGGAGAAAATAAAGATTGGTGGTCAGATCCTGACTCAAAAGTTCACATTGGAGTTGGTTGTGATTTTTGCGGGGTAAAAGTTCTATTCCATCATATCTTCCGTTTTTTTTTCTGTTCATTTTGTTGCTCTGTTTGTTGCTCTGTTTCCAATTTCTTTTGTTTTTATCGTGCCCTTTATATTATTTTCACTTATTGTCCTATAGTATGTCATAAACTACATCAAGTTTCTTTATTTCATGGACCAAGATAGGGTGGCTGTCGTTTCATGTGGTTGCTTGTCGTTCTTAGTGACTAGGTATTGACTTGTAGTTGACACTTGAGGTATCTCATGTGCACAAAGCGAGTCACAGGTTCCCTGTTCAAGCTACAAACCTATAATTATAACTTGCTTATTTGCAGCACACTGCCAACTTACAATACTCGTGCATTTTCATATGGTTCAAGAACCTACACTAGATTAACGATGCCTTCTTAGATATTTATCTGATAACTAATTCCAATTTTGTTGTTTTCAAGTTGATCTGTACATGGTTTATATGGAAATTGCATTCTGTTGAAGCCATATTTTGTGTATTATTCAAAGTGATAATTAATATAATCTTTGCTTCAGCAAAAAGGCAAGAGTTTACTATTTTGTAGTGTTCAGATGCCAACCTGAAGATTTAGGCCTGTTTGATTCCCTTTTAACATTTTTTTGTTTAAAAATAGTTTTCTAAAATAATTCCACACTAATTGCAATCAATTTGTCATTCTAAAATGTACTAGGTTATAAAATTGTTTCCCAAAACAAGTAACAACTTGGACATGTCTTCTTATCCTGTTTTCTTCTAGTCCTCTGTTCAAATGCTCAAGGACAGTTTTAAAAATAATAAATATACTCGGGAGAAACAAATTTTAGAAAAAAAAAAAGTTTTCGAAAGCAGTAAACAAACAAGTCCTTATTTCACTTCTTTTTAACTTAGTATTTCTCTTGAAGCTGCAGTGTCTTTAACTCTTATGCTTATAGTTTTGTGTAGTATGCTAATGTGTGACTCATCACAGATGTTTCCAATCATTGGAGATAGATATAGATGCGCTGATTGTACAGAAAAGATGGGTTTTGATCTTTGTGGTGATTGCTATGCAACTCGTTCCAAGCTTCCCGGTCGATTTAACCAACAACACACCTCAGAGCACAAGTTCAAGCTTGAGCAATCCAACATTATTCATAACATAATGTTGAGGCTGGCCACAGCACAGTTAGGGGACACTTCTATTGACCTGGAGTCTGTAGGAAACTTAGAGATTGCCTCAGACGGCCCCACTTTGTTTGATGATGGAGAAGATAACCACAGTGATTCTGAAGCCAACAATTGAGAAACTGAGCTTAGCAAAAAAGGTCCATGGTCTTGTGTTCTTGTGTCTGGTGGGGGGGTTTGAGTGGATAACTCCTGATTTGAGAGGAGCAAATAATGCAGTGCTTTGCTAGTGAATTGGTTGGGGAAATTCTCAATTCCAATGGTGTATTCACTTTCCTATTGCATGGCAACTTGACTGTTTTTATGTCTCAGTTCACCTGAATTTGTCTCCAGCTTGTGGCAATCCGTGGCTGTTTTCTGTTGTTGCATTTGGTGCAGGCAATTCTGTTACCCCTTTCATGGTAACAATTCTGATTCCTGTATCTGCCTATTTCAACATATTATTCGGCAATGTACATATTCTTGGAGTTTGTCTGATATCTATCATGTGTTTCTTACAATAACATTAATAATATTTAGTACATCATTGTGAATAATATACCACGGAGCACATAGTATAATTCTCGCGTGTGTGTCTATATTATTAATGATGATGGCATGGACAGAGAGCTTCTCAAATAACTTTTATGGGGTTGATTTTAGATTCTTAGAATGTAAAATTAAAACAAAAGTGGCTCATCAATTTTCTTAAACTTATCAAAATGAATTTACCAATTAAAATGTATGACGTGTTTCTCATTCAAGAAGCTTTGATAAAAGCGTCTGGTTTGAACAATTTCTTCAGTAGAACTTAGAAAAGTAAAAATTGAATTAAGTTTTTCTCGTAAATAAAAAAAAAGTAGAAGTTTTCTTAACTGTTCAAAGTTTTTATTTTTTAACTTTTACGTAAAGTAATTTTAGTTTACTCAATTCTTTTTTCTAAAAGTCTTCGAAGAAGAAACCTTTTTGTGTCTAATTTCTGATATCTTTCTCTCTGAATGAGATCTCAATTCCAGCGATGGTTTCATTAGATATCTTACAACTAGAATAGCTCTTTTTTCCTATCCAGTTCCTCCACCACCGCGAACCCCAGTGAAATTCAGGCATGATATACTTTT
>Ga0099824_1001725_pt1 | contig 31332 bp, 6 predicted proteins | sample SiratrowhiteBW_FD_76837 | JGI IMG/M metagenome (GOLD analysis project Ga0099824, IMG submission 76837) | Root nodule microbial communities of legume samples collected from California, USA - Siratro white BW | ecosystem: Host-associated > Plants > Roots > Nodule | place: USA: California... | reverse complement strand
CATAGAAGAAAGTCTTTTGTGAGTAATAATCGATAAAAAAAAATGGTTTTGCATGAAGATTATATTTGCCCTAAAAAAGTTGTATTGAAAGAGAAGATAGTGAGTTATTATAGTTGTTGGTTAGTTAGAGTTGGTTAATTGGTGGGAGTGGTGAAAGTGTGAATAGAAGGAAAGAAGAGGGGGAGAGATGCAAATAAGAAGAAAGAGAGGGAAAAGAAGAAGTTGAGGAACATGAAAAGCAGAGCTACCTACCAAATCCAGCACTAACTTAATTGTAACCACTCGTCTTTCTCACCAACTCGGTCAAATACTCTCTCTTTCTCTTTCTCTTTCTCTTTCTCTTGCATTACATTACTTCTCAGAAAAAGAAGGTCCCCGAGTCAATTGCACCTCCTCTTGTTCTCCACCACCTCCCATTTATATTCCTTCCACCCCCTTTTCTCACCAATTACTTTCCAGCTTCCATTCCCCACACACACACATCTTATTCTCTCTCTCTCTCTCTCTTCTCTCTCTCATCACCAACCAACCACAACCATGGGTAGATCTCCTTGTTGTGAGAAGGAACACACAAACAAAGGAGCATGGACCAAAGAGGAAGACGAACGCCTCATCAACTACATCAAACTCCATGGTGAAGGTTGTTGGAGATCCCTCCCCAAAGCTGCTGGTAAACTCTTCATCATCATTCTTCAATATTCATTATTCTTCTACCCCAAAAAAAAAAATGTACTTTGCTTCTTTTACACTAACCCCATTTCTCATAACAGGCTTGCTCAGATGTGGCAAGAGTTGCAGACTCAGATGGATAAATTACCTCAGACCCGATCTAAAGAGAGGCAACTTCACTGAAGATGAAGACGAGCTCATCATTAACCTCCACAGCTTACTTGGAAACAAGTATGAACATAACCCAAAAACCCCATCTTTTTTCTTTCCAATCTCCCACTGTCACATCATTCACCAAAAAAATAAAAATACAATTTTTATTTATTCTATCTTTTCAAACCCATCGTTTCAATAACCCCAATGAAAATTTCTGATTTTTGTTTTTCTTTTTGTTTTTGTTTTCTCAGATGGTCTTTGATTGCCGCAAGGTTACCGGGAAGAACCGATAACGAAATCAAAAACTACTGGAACACTCACATCAAGCGGAAACTATACAGCCGCGGAATCGACCCGCAAACCCATCGGCCACTCAACGCCGCCTCCGCCACTCCGGCAACCGCCGCGGTTCCGCCTCCCTCCGCCGCCGCTGTCCCTGTGGCCACGTCATCATCCAACAAAAAAATAAACAGCGACAGCATTAGCAGCTCCAACACCCTCACCCATGATGTTGTTATTCCCAACTCCAACAACAGTAACAACAGCAACGGTTTTCAGTTGGTGAGCAATAGTGGTTATGCGAACGCCGCAACGAAGGTTGGAACCGATGAAGATTCTAACAGCAGCAGCGGCGTCACCGTGGAAGAATCCTTCCCTCACCATCAACTCAACTTGGACCTTTCCATTGGCCTTCCCTCTTCTCAGCAAGTTTCTTCTTCGGTGAACCCAGAAAAAATGAAAGCGCAAGAGCATGATCAAAAACCGCATGTGTTGTACAAGTGGTATGGTAACATTACTGGCCAAGCTGTTTGTCTTTGTTACAGTCTAGGGCTTCAAAGCGACCAAGCTTGTTATTGCAAAGCCATGGGAGCTACTGCTACTTCTACCACGGTTACTACAACTGCCACAGATAGTAATCTATATAGATTTTACAGACCCATGAACATTTAGACCCTGAATGTCATGTTATTTGTTGTGACTTCTCTTTGTTAACACCATGGAAATAGTAGTTGTAGAATCCCAAATTTTGAGAAAATCCTAGATAAATTTTTGCCTCTGATTTTTCATTTTGCTTTTCATCTTTTAATATCAATTCTTTGCTTAACTTTCCTGTTTGATCGAGATTTGGTTGAATGTTAAGTTAAAGCCTCATGAAAACTGGGTTTTGTGCTTTACTTTGCACACACTCTAATAAATGTTTATTGGGGCTCAGAGATCAAAACTTACAGTCTCATACATACACACTGTTCCAACTCTTCACCACTGGCATAATAGTGGTTCCACTATTTTGAACATAAGTTGTTTAATTTTAAGTAGGAAGTAGTATTCAATTTAATACAAATAAAAATAATTATGTAGGATGTTTATAATAATGAAAATATGATTTAAATTTTCTGAAAACTAAACCATTTGCACTTGATGGATCTGGGTGGAGTAATTTTGACATGAAAGAGGTACTTAAGAGAGAGGTAAGTAGTTATTATTGGGTAAAATTTGAATATTCTTGGCGTAGCAGTGGTGGGTCAGTAATGAGTTGTTAGACATTAAATATGTTTGGTAAGTTACAGTAAGTTTGATACATATGATCTAAAGTGAGCAGTGGCAGCAGGGAGAGTGATGAAGTTAGCTAGCTGAGGCTAGGAGAGAAGGAAGCTACACAAACCCAATTCAATTCATTGATCTTACTAATATCTTATAGCTAGTGTTTAGGTAGGAGACAGCTTTTGAATGCATACCTACCATTTACTGTCACCGGAACAAGACAATTATGAGAAAACTTTTTTTCACATTCATTTATATATGCTACAATTCAATTCATCCCTCTATCCTCTTTCTAGGTCTACGCAAGCTACATATATTTTTTGTATTTATGTACTTCAAACTAATACGACATACTATAGAGTTATCTTTTTGAAAGTCAAGAATTGATGTTCTTCTCTAAAATTCGAAGCATGTTGATTTTTGATCAACATGAATTAGCTTCTTAAACCAAGTTTAAAAGTAAGAGTTACAGTAGCATATAAACATCAATCTGAATAACTACTTTTGAAAAGGGTTTTGATTAGAATGTGCCTTTTCTAAAAATAGAAAAAGAATTATATGGCTATTGTCATAATCTCCATTTTCAGGAAAACAAAATATCTGTATCATCATATTTCATGTACGAAAAGTCTCTGTGGGTAAAAAAACCACATGCATGTGTACACATTTATGCAGGGAATGGATATAAGATTAGTAAATTTTAATCATTAATATTTGGTCTTTGTTCCCAATATTACTCATTTTGGAAGCGTATATTACAATTCCCTGCGTTGATGATCACTCGGACATTGTTGATAAATAATAAAAAATTATTTTTGTGAAGTGGGAAAAAGAAAATGGCAAGTCTGATGTTGCAATTTTGTTGGACAGAAGTGGAAGGATGCTCGAAATATAACTCTGGTCAACGTTTGAATTGAGAAGGGAAACGAAATCGAAGTTGAAGTCGTACTTAGTTAATTAAATGAGAAAAATTAAGAAAATTAGGTTTTGTTTGAAGCTTTCCCTTCTTCTAGAAACGAAATTATTAATCCGAATTGGATCACTCATAACGCAAGTAAAGAGAAGACTCGAAATCAATATTGTGGAATTTATTCTCAGAAGATAATTTTGTTATTTAGAAGGGAATTAATGAATATTTAGTTTAAGTAAAATAATTATAAAAAGAAGCGTAGAAATAGCTAGGTGGGGAAAGGTGTTTGGTGGGGAGTGGGACCCACAGCACAAACCCAGGAACAGAAGAGGAAGCGAACATTGAGCGGTTTGGGTAGGTAGATGTTGGCGACGTCAGCTACGACACCCACCTTTTGTCTTTCTCATAAATTCTTTTAAAATATAAAAATTAATATATTTTAAATTCTTTCACTCTTTTCGAAAACCAATTGGATTTGGAATAATTTGAAGTGGCATTTATTTTAAAAGGTAAATTTGGTGGGAAATATGTTTTTGTGAAATAAAAAAAGAAATATGAGTAAGTAATAGTTTAGTTAGTGGAAGGTTTGGGTAAAGAAAGAAAAGTGCGACGTTAGCGGCACCTAATTCTTTCGTTTTCGTCTCCACGTGACTCTCCAACACTTCCACGCTACCAATCTCTCTCTACGATTATTGCTTCTCCCTATTTTCTATTATTTTTATCATATGCTTTCTCACGTTTATTTTTATCATATGCTTTTTATTCATATATATATATATATACAACCAACAAATTTTTTCATTTATCCACCATTCTTTATTACTCATTTAGATGCAACACATTAATTTCAAGTGTCTATTTAACTCTCCACCCATGATTCCAGCTATGTGTGTGTGTATATATATATATATATATAATAGAGAGAATGAATCGAGTTAATTTTAGAATAAATATTTTTAGTGTGGATTGTGTATTTTGACCTTATATGTTCAAACCAATTAGAGTGAGTTCTTTATTTATGGCCTACGATTAAGAAAATTTAGTTTTCCTCTTCATTTTTGGGACCTAAAAAAGTTTACATCTTTTGTGTAAATATTTTCTTCTCAAAACAAAAAGTTATACCAAACTGAAATGAAAATATCTCAATTTTTTTCCTTACATTTTAATGGAATTAATGAAATTATCAATAAAGTGTTGAATTAGACTAAGTCTTTTATTTTTTTTAACAAGTTCTCATATAACATCTACAAAATAAGCATTAAAAATATACAAACATACAAATTTACTATTTATAATATTTACAACTCTTTTAAACTGATCCTAAAACATCATTTGTTTCCATGTTGTAACATGATCATAAGATTTGAAATAAAATAAAAGTTTAATTCAAAATTATAATATAATCGAGCAAGATTGTCTTATACTTTTTTTCTTTACCTTCTAATCCTTAACGCTCTCTTATTGAAGAAAGATGATATAAATGGGGTCATAATATAAAGAAAAATCAGAAGTTTTATATTGTACATAGAGTAAATGTTTTAAATAAATGTAGAATAATTTTTATATTATCTATAAAATTTATAACTTTTAAATAATAAAATATTTATTTTTCTACAAATTATATCCTTATCTTTGCCCATAAAAAAAAATAATCTTATCATTTGAGTATTGTGCAATTGAAAGGAAGAACCACTAAATCTGGTCCTCCAAGTTCCTAAGGGACATGTTCATTTTAATTTAATTGGCTATCTCAAATTTAAATTTTGAATATGTAGTAATGATAAATATTTAGAAAACGAATTTTGTATTGTCTATAAATTTGATAAATTTGAGTTAGATTTTTTGTGATAGATGATGACTTACATCAGTTGAAGGATTTAAGTGATTTGAACTATCTGTACCTAATCAATTTTTAACATGTTGTAGTTGTTGGACAGAACGTAAATATTCTCTCACATATTCCACATTCCAAGCAATGCTTCACAAAAGTGGATTTTCTTTGGTTGCAGATACACACACAACCCTAATTCTATTATTTTTGCGTAAATGAACACACTATGATATGTGTTTACACTACTCATTGTTGACCCATGAACATGTGTTGTGACACTTGGCTTAGCGAAAATTTGTAAATATTTTTTAAATAAACACAATGAATATAATATGTGTTACACACCATAATAAGCTTTTGAAAGGAACGAGAGAATCAGATACTTGCAAGTTGCGAAAATTGAATTGAAGACCAACCCTTTTGAATTTTTTATTGCTAAATTGTGTCTTATTTTATTCCCAAAGAATATGCAACTTTGTTATGTAGCTCATAGTTTATAGTTTCTCTTAAAAGGACATCGAAACTACACTGCTCACGAGCCATAATGGAAATTATGCTCAAACCATCAACACTGAAAGATATGAAAAAACGTAGGAATAAAGTAACGCATGAATTCCATATATCAAATCATGAAAAAAAAAAAATGTTAACTTGAAAGTCAAGTAAAATGAATTTGTATCGTATTCCTCAAACCTAAAATTACATCCATGAATAAAACTAAGATCCATATTTCAATTAATGTAATTTTAAAGCTATGTTAAAAATTTCACAAAATGTGAATAGTGACATAAACAAATTGAATAAGTTAACTTAAAATTAATCATATTTATACAAGTATAGCAAAATATATTTGATTATAAATATTAAAATGATTTCGTTAATCATATTTATTCATAAACAACTACACTTCATTTATTTAATCTATATTGATTATGAAGAAAGTATATTATTATGTCACATCTCATTCTTCCTAGTCATCAGGAAATTTGATCACATAACATTTTGTTGTTTCATGATACCTATTCTAGTCATTATAGTACAATACTTTTCTATAAAACTTTGTATATCATTTTCTTTTTCTATATTTATTTTTCTATCTATTCTATGAATCATCTTACCTCAATTTTTTTTTCTCTTTTATCTAGACTAACTCGTTGACTTAAAACAAAAGTTAAAAACATACGCAGACAATCTTATTTTAAGAATTTGAAAATTATAAATCTAGGTCATACAACTATATAAATGGTAAAAGTTAAAAGTTAGTAGTTACACGATTACTTAAAAAGTCTTTTTGTACTTAACCTTTTATTTTTTATGTTTGCATATAATTTAATTATTTTTATTGTTCATAATAAACACAAATCCTTTGTTATACTTCTCTATTTTATAATTTAACAATACATTAAAATTAATATACTAAACCTACAAATTTGATAATATCGCCTTGTCTCTTGAGGTATTTAATCAAATTGAATTAAAAATTTGAGGGAAAGAGTAACATAAAATAAACCTCTATTAATATACTGATTGAATTTATGTTTTCGGATTATTTTCTTTCTCTAGAAGGAATAGAGGCTTTATGAGAAGTTGGAGGCATTCTTCCTGCACCTCCACGAGTTCTTCCTGCACCCCATATTTTTAAAATATGGAAAATATTGTTTTAAATTATACCATTTGAAATATATTTTTTATATTTTAGATTAATATAATCCTGAATACAAATGTTTTATTGTATTTCAAATTATATAATTCAGAAAGTAATTACTTTTCCGAATTTCAAATTATATAGTCTGAAATAGAATTTTGTATTCCAAATTATATTTTAGATTATACAATTAAAAATACAATTTTTTTTATATTTTAAATTATATAATCTGAAATATATTTTTTTAATTTCAAATTATACTAAGATACAAGAGGTTAGAGATTGTAGGATTTATTTATTTATTTTCATTAAATGTATAATAGTTATTTTTCTGAATCTATGAAGGTGCAGGAAAAATGTATAGCAAAGGACAAATTCTTCCTTCACCCTAATACCCTCTTCTTGCACCCCAATATAAATTTTAATTTCACAATTGTTCCTATGGCACACTCATCCGGTTTACACTGACAAAAAAATAAGAATTTGATGGCACCCTCATCCGGTTCACATTGTGAAAAATTGACAACCGGATGAGTATGTCATCCAGTTGTCATTTTATTTTGAAATGACAACCGGATGGCATGCTCATCCGGTTGTCAATTTTTTCGCAATGTGAACCAGATGGGATGTCATCCAATTCTCATTTCCAAATCAAAACGAGAATTGGATCCGGTTCTCATACCCCAAATTGGAAAATTCCTCCGTTCGTCGTCGATAGTGTCCCGAACCCTAAATCAACTATTTTAATCAGCAATATCACTTACTAATTTCTAATAAACACCAAAAATTGCTTACCTATTGCTTGTTTGAAGGATTAATCGAAGATTTGAAAACAAACGGATGCTGAATTTGTGAACGGATGCTGAAATGACAACCGAATGACATACTCATCCAGTTGTCAATTTTTTCGCAATGTGAACCGGATGGAGGTGCCATCCGGTTCTCATTTTTTTCTAGTGTGAACCGAATAGGAGTGAAGGGATGGAGGCTAATTTGGTCTTTACACTTTTAAAGTTGAAGACATAACTGTCATTTCATATTTTGTATGAGGGTGCAGGAAGAAAGTATTAGGGTGCAGGAAGAACTCGTCATTGCAAAGTCGTTGTACAAAAAGGCCCAAACCTCTGTGAAGAAGATGAGGCCCAGAGTAATTTGCTGACCCAACACTACACAAGATCGTCAATTTCTCTTTCTTTGACATGCTTCTAATTTAATATTTAACTGTTCTAGAATTTCACAACTTTTTTAAACGTTTAAATGTTTTTTTTTATTTATTCGTAGATACCTATTTATGGTAAACTGTTGAAAAAATATCAATGTAAAATACATATTTGTGTTTAACGTGCAAAAACTCTCAGAACACCCCACCCAAGTCAAGAGCAAGAAAAGGTCTTGTGGCCAAAATGGCCACTAAATCAAAGCTTGTGGGTCGTGAATCAGCACAGTGTGACAGTATTTGGTGGAAGTATTCTGATTTCATTTCAAGAGCTATTCTTCCCATTATAACCTAAATTCAGTTCATTCAATATTGTTTTTCACCCCAAGTTATGTAGCTAGATCAAAACAATCAAGTTCAATAATAAAGCCCTTTGCTTGTTAAATGTCTGTTCATAAAAAATGTGTATGGTTGGCAAATGAAAGCTAGTTTTTATAGAGAAAAGAGATCATCTAAGACAAATGGTATATTGTCATATACAATTTTATTTTCCTGGATCATGACATGTTAGGAAAAAAGATATTAGCAATAAGAGAATGCTGCATATTTTACATTTTAAGTGCAAATTCCTTTGTAATTCTGAATGTACCAAAATAGTACATCATAACTGTCCTTACACAATGCTTTTTGGAATATAATGGACTTTAAAGAAGAAACCTGAGCATTTCATCACAACAAAGACCGAAAGGAAAAAGCTAAAAGCTTTAAGTGTACACATGCAGTAGCTTTAACCTCTTAGTTTGTCAAATCCAATGGATGCTTCCAGGTTCCAAAGCAATAATATTCTTGTATCAGGCATGAATTTTGTTATGGGATTTCAATCAGACAAAAAACCAGTAAACACTCCAGAATATACGTTGCCGAAGAAGATGCCAACCAACCAAAATAATAACACTAAGAACCTAAACTCCTAAAAGTAAAATGCATTTGAATTCCTCAAAGCGATTTACAAAAATAAAGCATCAAATCAAGGGCCAGAAGCTCCTGAAGACCCAGCAGCATCCTCTAATCTTAATGTTATTGGTACTTCTTCAATCCCTTTACCTTTATCTGCTGAGCCTTCCACAGCCTTGTTCAACCTTTTCAACCATATATCATAGTCAACAGGGTAGGGAGTTCCACAAAGGCTATCCACATAATCAGCAAATGCTTTCAAGAGAGCAGAAACCTGCCCAATATGCTGCTGGATCAAACGCTTTGCCCAGCTTCTCTCTCTCCATTGTAAAGCAGATTCAATAGAATCTTGTAGAGACATGGTCCCTCCACAAATAAAATAGAGGATGTAGACAATGCTTTCAGCATCAGAAGAAGGACACAGCTTCCCATGCTGAAGTGCATGAGATGATGAGAATTGCAAATTTATTGCAGGGCTGTCCCTATCTTCCAGCACAGCACGCCCCCAAGATATGGGAACATACATGCTAGCTTTGCTTCTAACACCTTGCTTTTCAACAACGCGTATTATGTTCTCGGGACAAATATCACCATGCTGGACATTAGCCATGGCTGCACTTCTTAGAGCAGCCAGACAGTCCCGGCACAAGCGTGTTGCTTCATCTGCCGAAAATGACCCCTCATTAGCAGCTACAGATGATAGTGGCTCCCCTCTTGGAGATGTCACCAGAATAGGAGTCCCACACCAAGGGTGATCACACCTTCCCCCAGGGCTCTCTTTATTGCATGGTCCAGAATGTAAAATCCTACCTGAAGCAACAATTTCAGGTAAGTATTTGCTCAGGATTCCCTGATTCCTCAAAATGTTTAGAACTTTTGTTTGGCGTTGCACTTGGTACCAGAGGCTCATGTCCTCCAAAGAAGGCTCAAGTCTAGATGGGTGAGCCCCCACGTATAAGGTCAATAACTGTGAGGGATGATCAAGACAAACTGCACTGTAGAGATAATAGTTCCCTCCCACAAGAGATTCATGAATTTGGAAGCTTTTCTGTCCCTGCTGTGGATCATCCAAGACCAATATGTCTCCACACCTGAGCCTCAGACGTGATGATTGGCCATTGGAATATAGTTCATTGTGATCAAGCTCAACAATCTCTCCAGCTTGGTAGTCAGTTGCCGCATGATAAGGAACCAGTGCATTTTCAGTGTCAATGATGCAGCATTCTGTCCTCCGCTTTTGAAGGCGGAGGCTGTGATCTGAAATCAGTGAGGCTACTGATTTTCGCGGCGGTCCATTCCATTGTGCAATGGAGTAGAAAGTTGCCAGTAGTACCTGTAGAGTTCCTATATCCCCCCAGTTTGGATTTCCTAATCGGTTCCATATTGGTTCCACTGGGGTGATGCCAATTTCAGCATAAGTTTTGATCCATTCAGCTACAGATAAATATGGATCACTTGAATTCAACAAATCCAGTTTGCCAATATCACCACTGAACTTCATCACTGCTCCACATTTGGAATCTAGAACTAGAAGGAAAACAGAATCACTGTTGACAGAACTAATCTTGCTCAAACTCCGAGAAACAAGAATATGGAAACCATAAAAGAGAGCTTCACAAATAGTGCCGACTGATAGTCTTGAATCATTGTCCAAGAATACTTCTGGCTTGAATAAGGCAAACTCTACCATATGATCCCATTTAAATCTTGAATCAGTGACAGTTTTTGATACTAAAGCCAAACCACGCATTTCCCTCAGCCTGCCCCTGGATATTGCCTTTTCAACACTGCTGAACTTCGAACCAACATGAGAGGGGCAAGAGACACATAATGGCAGTGGTCCACTTTTATGCCAAAATGTACGCCAAAGTCCAATGATAACGGCATGAAGGAAATCTTCTGCAGCTAAATACTGATCTTCTATAAGCTCGTCCGAAATGTCAGAGAAGATTGGCATACGGACGAGTTGCTGAAATGGAACCCCCTCTAATGCCAAATCAAGTTTGCATAATTCATCAGTTGTGAAAGGAGAACGAAAACTTTGCATCCCATCTGCTGAATCACCATTTAGATTCTCCAAGACCCACTCCTCAAGATATTGAGTGAATAACTCCAGATCAACCAGTTTCCTTCCATATTTCTTGAGTCCCTTCAACACTCTTCTGGAAATAGGAAGAATTTTGCTCAATCCTGAGGTCCCCGAGACAGTACTAGCAGAAATAACTGCCATATAGAAACCATGTTATATTCATAAACATGGCTCCATGAACCATTTGAATGATACTAACATTAGATGCATTGCACTGTGTAAAAACGCTAGGATAATATTATATTTGAGAGTATGTGCTATTGCAAAGCTTGTGTATATCAGAAAAAAAAAAAGTTTCCATACACATTTGTTAAGAATGTTCAACCATACACTTCATTGTTCTATAGAATTTTACAAATTACTTGGGCATCACTGTCCCTCGTATAGTTCTTAAACATTAATAGGTCGCTAAGCCAACCCCACATTACAAAAATGTGAGAGGTTAAAGCATGGGAAAGCCAGTAATTTTAGAGAAATGCGAAACAAAGGAAGAGATCAATACATACCAGAGCTGGACTTCCTGAAACTTCCATCCAAACTTTTTCCAGGAGATAAATCCGATCCATTTTGCAGAAATCCTGATTGGCATAAATAATACAGTTAAGCATTAGATAAATCTTTGTATACATATATGTCCTGATCAAATAAATAATTTAGCACTTGAGAACACATGATTCTCAGTTCCTGAGGCGTTAGATTGATGAATCATTTTCACTGATACCACTTAAAAAGGAACAAAGTACGCACACAAACATTATGATTAATTTTATTCCTGAAGAGTAGAAGAAGCAAAATGTACAAGCCTTCAAGGCTCAAGAAGATACATTTTCTCTTCAAATATAAATGAAGTTACATTTTCTTTGTCATTTTCTCTTGCTGGCTTCAATTCTCTCCTCTCCCAACTAATTTATTTTCTTCATTAATTTGATACAAAAGAGAGTTATCTTCAACAACCCAAAAACAACCAGGTGAGGCTGTAAGTGAAAGTAAGGTTGCACCAGCAATTTCAGAACAATAAACATTTTTTCACTTGAATTTATGAAGTGTTTTGCCAGTGGAATGAAACGATCACATTATTCAATTGCCAGGTATATAAAAGGAAAGAAAAAGAAGCTCTGATCAGTCACATGATTAGCAGGAACTAGGTCCCTTTCGTTACATAGAAATGAAATAGTTTTTAGTGATATAGCTCTTGACCATAATTTACTTGAATGGATAAAAAATAGATCTTGGTAATGGACTAAAAGCTGCGAGATCTGGATCCAGTTGCTCCTTTCATGAATGTGCTTCTGATCCTATTTTATGATATACCCTTTATAGGAGGGTTGGTATTCGTTTCAATTCTTGTGGAAACAACACTTTACTCACTATTATATTGCTCGATACGACCAGAATACTAGCCTTGATTGAAGAAAATTCTTATTTTTTCTACAATCTCCACAAATAATTTTAGATACAATATACATTCAGTGGTAAAACCTACAATATATTAAGCGGCCTAGAAACAAAATGGTAGAGAAAAAGTAGGAATGCAGAAATGTTATGTGAATCAATTTCATCTTGAATTCACTGAAATTATTTTTCACAAGCCCAATCACAGATGCCGTGGCTTAAGTATACAAAGCACAAACACTATTCCCTAATGGCAAATACCTATAGGCAGGAGAACTTTTTCATTGTTTAGAAGCCATATCTTACAGAGTAAAACACCGGTTTTACCTTTTAATACTCATGTTCTCTAGCGGTAGTTAGTCTACATTTCGTTATCATCAAATGTAATCTTTCTTTTTGTATTGGTTCATAATTCACATATATGTACAAAATATTCATCACGCGACAACACTATCCCACAAAAACAAACAAAAGGGTAAACTTTTCACACTGCCATTACAAGAATGAAATTCCACAGTCACAAAAAAAAAAAAAAACACGGGCATTCTTCCATTCCAGGTTCAATCTAGTGATGATTATCATACCCATCACACAATTTTACAATGCAAGTACCATTTGGAAGGCACGTCAACCCTTGAAAGAATAATGCACAACGAAAATCACAAACACAATTACTTAATATCGTTAACAAAGAAGGAGAAAGAGAATACCCAGTAAACAAACCCCATTGAACAAAACAAACATTCTAAACAAAAAGGCATAAAAAAACTAAGACGAAAGTGAAAGTCACCTAATTGCATCGCGACCCAAAAGCTGAAAACTCTCACGGACAAGATTCCAAGATATCCTTAAACCTGGAAGCCCACATTGCTCAACCCACAAGGGGCAGTGACTGTGGAGGGTGACAGGCAGGGACATTAAAGCCAGAAGGTAAACAGTAACAACAACGAGAAGAACAACATGGGACGACACGGAAAGTGAAAACGACCAACGTGGTTGTAGATCTCAACGAGGCATTATTGATGACGCGGGAAAACAACGAGCAAGGTGTCATCTTGCTGCAAAAGCCAAACGAAAGAAGACACCCAGATGGTGTTTCTGTTGTCTAGTGGGGAAGGGTAGAAGAAAAAAAACGAAAGTTTTGTTTTGGGTGTTTGTGGTTACATGGGTAGGAGTTGGGAACATGAGACAGTGTTATGGAAGGAGACATTGTAGGAGAAAGAAGAGAAAGGAGAGGAGAGGAAGAAAGGTGAGAAAAGATGGAGGCAGTAGCAGCAGAAGCAGCATAAAGAGGATGGGAAGCTATAAATAAAAAAGCTGCGGAAAAACCAATGACCTTGTCTCCGACCCATAGGCCATAGCTCTTTCTTGGCAGTTGGTCCCATTGATAATGATGTCTCGCATTTTGTCACTTTTCTTCATCCACCTTCCAATCCCCAAGCGCGTCTCTTCCAAACCCCTCATCTTCTCTACTAACAAACCATTTGTCTCTTCGCTCTTGCCTTAACTCACATTTAATTTTATCTTTAAACATTCATTAAGACTTAATTATTAGTTAACTTTACATTATTGACAACCAATGTTATTCACTTAATTATTTATCAGAATATAATTAATAGACTCTGTTGTTATTGTTATTATTATAAAAAATATTAAACTACTAGTTTCCTAATTATGTTATAAAAGAAGTTGTCAACATATTATTTTTTAAATTAATTTTTAAAACATATTTCTTACAAGTGCTTTAACAAAGGTTACAAGTTCAAAAAATTATCTTTCAATATCAAAATTATATTTTTAAACACCAATTTTAGAAAAAGAATTATCGTTAAAATATTTAAATATATGACATTATGAATTTTTTAAAATTTTATAATTGAAACAAAATTTAAAACAACAAAGTTTAAAAGTAGTGTAACATAAGATTTATTTAAAATAAAACAAATTATATGAGAGTTTATTATAAAAATTTACCGTGTAGATTTCCTCATCTCTAAAATGAAATTAATTTAGGTCCTCATTCTTCAATTAAGCATTAGCTTTTCCCTTTTTGATTTATCATTGAATTAATTATTCTATTTCTATGAGAGTAATGCACATATTTATTAAAAATGTGGTTTTATTTTAGTGAAATTATTTATAAAAAAAAAGAATATGTTTAATGTGAAACAAACTCCATCATTATGCAATTTGGTATCTTAAATTGGAGGAAAATATGGGTTTAGGTTATTAACTGAAATTCGTTGAAAATAGTAAATTTTGGTGGGATATATTCTCATGTTATGAGTTTCTATTTTAATGATGTAATTTCTAATAAACTTCAATCAATAATAAAATATGGCTTAGAAAAATTATGTTAGAAAAATTTTAAGGGTACTCCTCTGTATTTTAGTTGAGTAAAACGTTGTTTTATCTCGTTTATAATCAAGTGCTTCAATATTATCTCATCAAATATTCAAGCCATTAATTCCTTCACAGTGAAAATTAACTCTTATTGTTATTTATTATTATAATAAAAAATATTAATTACTTATAAGTGTCATTAATAAAAAATAACTTAATATCACTATAATCTTTACGTTGAAACGCATGCAGACAATGTCATAGAACAAATACTTAAAGTCAGATTTCAAACTTTTGTGTTGTACGTTACTCTTGATTATATTTTAGTTTTAACACACATCACAGTTATACGATTTTGAATTCTCATGTTTTTATTGCAGTATTATGATTGCATTAAATATTTAAGTTGCTGATTTTTCAAAATGAAAGTACATTGTCTTGATTATTTATTACTACCATTAAATTTACATTCTTATTGTATATTTTTAAATGAATAAATATTTTTTAAAAAAAATGAGATTGATTTCTCTTTAAATTAACATTAGTTTATACACTAAATATAATTTTTTTGTAACAAAAGGAAATTCGACCATAAAATTAAAGAAAAAAAAAATGCTTGTAGCAAGACAAATTTAGAGATTCAAGTGCTATTATTAAAATTTAAATAATTAAAATTTTACTGTATTAAATAATCATTTACTAAGGGAGTATATTCAATTGAGAAGTATCATTTTAAAAGATTTTAATACATTTTTCTAGTCATACATACAATAAAAAATTAAAGATTAAAACAAATCTTATAGTATCCCAATTTCTTTTAGGGGATAACAAATTTTATTGTACTTAGTTGAGATTTTAAAAGATTAAAAAAAAAAAATCTGTATCAAATCATTCAGATTTTTAAAAATATCATGTTCGTTGATGAGATTTTTTTAATAGATGTTGTGTGACTTTTTATTTGTGTGTATAAAAATTATTCCCATAAAGTAATATAATTCAAATATATAGACCATTTCTATTTTCACTAAGATTTTTGGCAATTCATCCGTTACAATAGGAAAGTTTCCTTTTCCAGTCTCAAAGGGGTTTCTGCTATTATATATTATTATTGCTGTTCAATCAATGAAAACATTTTTTTTTTAAATTTGACTTTTACATGTGATGTTGATCTTTTAGTTCACTGAGTTTTTATTTCTATAACCATATCACTGTCATGATCTCTTTTTTCCACAACATAATCTAGATTTGTTTGTGATTAACGACTTAAAATGTATATTGTGAATTTTACATAAACAACAAACAATAAAAACAAAAACAAAAATCAATAGACAAATGTTTGTCAATTTTTTATTTTAAAAGTAATAAAAAAATGATCAATAAATCTATCAACTGAATTTTCTTATTTTTTTTAAACAATAAAGCAATCAAGGAAAGAATTGAAGTATGGAACAACTTAAAATTATTAATCTATCAAACGAATTGGAACACATTAGAGAGTTGAGAATTTCTTATTAGATATTTAAATAAAAATAATTTAAATTAATAATATATAAATTAAACTTTATAAAAAAAATTCATAATGAGAATTATAGAATTGAACTAATTTATTGTGTACCATATCAATCAACCACAAACACATGGTTGCATCTCTGCATGAAGAGATTCTTAAGAAATGCAAGAAAAGAGTGATTAGCACACTAAACCTTGTTTTAAGTCAATCCAAGAGCCACAAAGTAATTTTAATATTGATTAATTTTGAATCTTGTTCCCTCTAAAACATTTTCCTTATAATAGTTTATCATTTTCCATAATCAAATTTTTGTGAAGCAAATGCTAATTAAGTAAGTAGTGTTTTAAAGTGAAGTCAACATGAATAATAAAAGATTTTGTCATATATAGTTAACACTTTCTTACTTTCTTTAACACTTTAGAACATAACTACCGAAAGTACAAGGAACACAAGTGAAGTGTAGAGTGTGCCACACTCGCTCTTTTGGAGCGTGACTCTTCATCATAATTTGCTGTCATGTTATCCCTATGAATTTTATAATGAACCAACACTTATTTTTTTTGGGAAAATAACAAGTTATTGTTCAAATACATAAGGTTGTGTTTGAGGTAAGGGAGAATTATTGGAATCTTTTGATTAAGAACATGTCCAAAACACTAATTATATTTATGTGTATTAAGGGTTTGATGCATAAAGTAATTATCAGAGAATGTGCATTGAGTGTTATTCATTACTATTATTGCACGTTGGCATTATATTGTCTCGTTCTTGAAGCAATCTTCAATCATTTTATTTAATGTTTTGGGAACAATGATGACTTATTTCAAGAAACAATCTATAAAATATTACATGGTAAAAGGATGCTGTGAAAATAAGATAGAAATTGAAGGAAAAAAAATTAGATGAATAGATTTTATGGTGGAAATTATTTTTTTAGTTTGTTTGGTACTCATTGTAGAAGAAGTTAATACAAGAATTAAAGACTTTATTAAAATTACGCTGTTTTAAAATATATAATTATTATAATAGAAAATAGAGGATAAAATTACATTTAGGGATTATAAAAATCAAAATAAGTATATTAAACTTACATAAGTATATTTTTTTTAATTCTCCCTTTCAAATATTATTTCCCCCACCACAGACTCTTCCATCTTTCATCATACTTTCCCACTTTTTCAGCATGTCGTCCCTCTCATTCCTCCTTCCACGTGTCCCTTAAATTCGTTTAATTTATTTGCAGTTTGAATTAAAAATGTATATCGTTACTATAACTATTATTTACTCTTTATTTATGTTTTATTTAGGATTTCAAATTTTCAATAAAATATAAAAAAATTATAATTTTTTATTTAAATAATGAAATAATATTTTTTTTTAGTTTATGGTTAGATATTGATTATTAATTATATATTCCTATGTCTTTGATTTAGTGTACTTTTGAAATAAATAAAATAACATGTGAAAATTCTATTTTATTTAGGTTTTCAAATTTTCAAATAAAGCGAGAGAAAATTATTTTTATATTTTCTTTTATTAAGAAACAGATTTGTTTATTCAAAAATGAAATGGTAAATTGTACATTAAAAAAATATATTAGTTTGTTTTAATTATAATTTTATATATATATATATATACACACACACACAGAGACCTTTGTATGTGATTACAAACTGTTATTTGTTAACCATTGCTTTCTAGTATGTGTGTTTTATTTAGGACACAAAATTTTCAAATCGAGTACGAGCAAAGTTTGTTTTTCTATTTTTTCTTTTTTGTAAAATAAGGTACCTTTGTTCGTATTTTTCCATTTTCTTTCCACTTCCCCTTTAATTTTCAAACATGATGTTATAAAAAAAAATTCCCAAACTTCTCCTCAAAACTTTTCTGATAATTTTTAAATAATTATTTACTTGCTGAAGTAATTAGTTTATAAATGTCAACTTTCAATTACCGAATAATAAGTTATCTAAATTTGTTGTATAAAAGAAATATAACTTTTTTTACTACTTATTATTTATTTATACCTTTGTATAAAAAAAACTTTTTAACCGTTTTTTCTAATTTTTCAATAAGACTATTTTATTCTTTATTAAATTAAAATAATTTCATTATGTGATAAAAACATAATTTGACCATTTTTGTCTACCAATAAGTGGATAACCATTAACTAAAAATTAATCATTCAATTCTCACTCTTTTTCTTATAACTATATTTATTTTTTTATAGTTTTCAAAACTTATATTATTTTAATATAATTGTGCACGAGGGGAGAAATGCTAATATGTTATGGCATCTCTATAGGAGAATCATACCGAAGATAATAAGTTTAAAGACACAGATATTATAAGACACCTTCCTTAAAATATATTAACATGACACAAAATTTGAGATTTTAAGTCTTAGAAAATATTTTTCATCTTAAAAACATCAACATTTAAATAAAACATTAATTAGAGTTTAGAGTATGGAGCTTATAAGATTATTCTACTGGAGTAAAAACTTCCACAAAAAATTAAGACAATATAAATAACTCTTGCAATAGAGTTTGTAGGGGTAATACATTGTCTTAGATTTTAACATTTAATATATTTAATATTTAATTTAATCAGGCTACTAATTTTAATATTTATTGTGTTACTTTTAAATTTTTTATATATTTTAAATTAAATATAGATATTTTTAAATAAACAAAAATTAATTAATTGATTCTCACTCCATCAACTGGTTTAAATAAAATAATTTCACCAAATCACAAAAGCATATGCAAGTCTTTTTTTAAAAAAAAGAAAATACTGAAGAGTTTAATAAAAAATTAATTATTCAAAAAAAAATATAATTATACGATAATACTTATTTTTTTGACGAACAAAATTTGAAAAATTCAAGGGATTTGTCGTGCTTAACGTCAAAGAACTACATCCAACATGACTAAATCTGAGAGTAATCTTTCTAATTCATGCCCATCATATCTAATATGGCGCCCAACACCTCTACACAATTTCACAACAATTGTTTTATGCAGTAAAATTTACTAATGCACACTTTCACCTCATACCAAAATCGTTTATTATTCCATGATCTGTCTATTTTCAAATTTTGAAAATTAAGTCTACAACCAAATTCAAATAACATATACCAATACTAATTTAAATCTAACATAACTCCACATATCATTCACATTCCATATTTTCAATAATCAAAGTATATATTATAAACAATTTTGCAATCAAATTATTTAAAATACTACTTCATTTAAGATCAAAGTGCAGACCAATATCACAACCAAAGATGAAATTACACTATCAGCATATGCTTCTTAACACAGGATTTTATAAAGTAATTTAAGAGTTAGCTTCCCTTAGGTGCCTAAGAATAGAATCACCAAAAAAGATATCCAAAGCTACAACTTACAAGGATAATTTAACCTGCAACACATAGTTTCGATCAATGATTTGAACCTTTTCCTAGGATCTAGAACTAACAAAGATCATTCTTGATATCTTAGAGACCACGTGCAAGAAGGTCAACACAGATTTTCAAGGAAACTCTAAACTGACTCAAAAACAGAAAAAGTTTGAACTTGCTCAAATCAAATTTGTGATCGGCTAAACTTACTCTAAACTACACCAAGAATTTAATGGTGACTTCTGATCTTCAATCTGATGACAGAAAGAGATATAATTTTAGATAAAGGATGGAAAAAACTAAAGAATTTTGTTTCTCTAAAAATAATAGTTATGCTAAAATGAAACTTAAATCCTTAAATTTTCTATTTATATAAATCTTTCACTTTAATAATATAATACTAATAATATAATACTAAGGTGTTATTTTACTTTTCACTATTTCAATTTTATAACAATTTTTCTAAGTTCTTACGTGAATGAAGCAAGTAAATTGATAAAATATTCTACATTCATGCTCATATAAGTTTCATTATCTAAATAAATATAGAAAGAAAACTTTGATATGTTTTTACAAGAGAAATAGTAATATTGAAATTTGAAAATGGTTACTGAAAAATATAAATACTGAAAAATTATATTACTTTTTAAAATACATTCAAGCAATAACAACAAAAACCATAAGATATAACCATGGATAAAAAAGAAATGAATATTTGAGAATTGAAATAAATGAAGAAATATAAAGATAATGTTCCGAAAAACACTTAGTAAGATGATGTGAAGATAGGATGTGAGACTCACTTCAATTACTGTGTCTCTTCTCGGTTCAAGAATTGGTTCCTTGTACTCAATTCTTCAACTCATTTAGGGAGAACCTCTAAAAAAGACTCCAACAATCAAATTAGTATGTGTATTAAGTGAAAAATAAAAAGTGACAGTAGTCTTATTATTACAGGCCCTGGCCTGTTTATGGGATTGTTATTGAGGTGCCACTATTCATTTGATCCATAATTATTACTTCATTTAGACCCAATATTATATAATTATCTCTTAATTATTTTGCTTGCTTGTTAAATATCATTTAATCTTCTCAAGATGAGAGTCTTAATATTCTATATTCGGTTCTTTAGAAATAGTAAGTCGATTCAAATAACACACTTCTATGATGTCGGATTAAATTTTTTTTTATAAGGGTATAAATAATAATTTACCAAAACATATTAAGGATTAGAATAATTGATACTAGAAATCATTAACCAAGAACATGAGTATTGTTCCATTAATCATTCTTATTTTCGTTGTTACAAATTCGAGTACTTTATATTTTGGCTTTCCTGTAAAAGTACACCAAGTTACTATTTATATACCTCTTTTTTCACAGTTATTTATTATTGTATAACACTGCAAATATGCTGGTAAAAGTTTAATTGTGTATTAAAATTATTTATTCTTTATGAACCTAATTGAATATTATTATTTAAATTTCTCTTAACACTGCTTTAAGATGAATTCTATATTCATCATTTTAAAAAAGAAAGAAATGTATTTTGTATTTTTCCTAACCCAAAATCAAATTATATGCAAAAGTTGTTCACAATATTGGCTAGAAGATAAATGATGTTCTTTTTTTTTTTATTAAAATAAGAGATGGTACTTTTGACTTCTTATGGTTTGAATGTGGTAGCAAGATGAATTACGTATTTATCATGGAAAAGAGAGATAGTACTTTTTATCATTTTATGACCTTAAATTGAATAATATGTTTGAGTTGTCTGTGAGTGCTATAAGATAAATTAGACATCCATGATTATAATGAGATGCCTTTTTGTACTTTTCACGGCCCTAATTGAATTTCATCCTGATACAAATGTTGATTTTTTTGGGAAATAGGTATACACTTATACGACTCTCTTGGTATAAGAGAAGATTTTGAGGCTATCCATAATAAAGAAAAAAAAAAGGATTGGTATTTTAAAACCTATTTTAAAAAACAAACGGAATAATTTTAAAATATAAATTTATAATTATACGATTCAAAATGAAATAAATTTATATTTTTTTATTGGTTTAAAAATCATAGTCAGGTTAATAATTTAAAATATTCTTTTAAAGAAATTTATCTATTAGAAAAAATAACTAATACTTGAAACATTATAAATAATGAAATAATAGAATCTAAATATCCCTATTCAAGGAATAAAAATTAAAATCTTCTAAAAACATAGAAATAGAAGTTAGTTTGTACAAAGATATTAGATTAGAGGAAAGAGACATAGAAACAAATGATATAAATAAGAACACTTTGACCTAACAAATATAGTAATATTCTTTCATAATTGCAGTCAATATATTACATGAACCATTCAGCCACAATAATTTTTGTTTTCATTTTTTTACAGGCTTAAGCTTACTTTTATAATGGTTCAACCACTAACTTACAATGATATTGACAATAAAATTAAAGAAAAAATTTTACCAATTTCTCCAAGTCATCTCAATCCTTGCCCTAGAACTGAGCTCTAATACCAAATGATATGAACTTGTTTGCTAGGATTCAAGAATGGACCAATCTAGGATAGGAACTTGAATTTACTGGAACATAGAGTTTCAAGTAAGATAGGTGATATGGATAAGCAACACCACTTCTATAGAAGAAGATAATAGATAGGCCGCATAAACGCCACAAGAGAATGGAAAAACCTTTGCTAAGTCTAAGAGTTGGTTTAGGCAAGAACTTAGAATATTCACTTTCACCAATTTGTAAAATGGATCATTTGTCCTTCTGAATTCCCAAAAATGTTTAAATACACTTGTAGGCCGAGTTTGACTCATTTGAAAGTAAATAAATAAAAGTAAAATAAAATAAATTAAAATTCTTATTAGCCTTTCTCTTAGTTTTCTAAGCCCATTAGATATGTAATTAGTCTAGTCTCCTCAATATGGTTGTCCTTCAATAGTTGGGCCTTCAGCAGATGGGTCACCTTGTATTGCAAAGCTTCTTGGATCTTCTTAAGTCTTCCTCTAGTCATGGACCCACCTAAGTCTTGAATTGGATCATGGACTTCATTTTTTATTTCTTGGAATTAGACTTTCTCACGGGGTCTTGTGGCGTTGAGCTTGGATGTTCACATCAGTTTAGCTAAACCAGATGTTATTTTTTAATAATTGGCCTCATAATTGGCTTTTGAAAGGTCATCTCTATATATGAATAAAGGATCTTACAACCACACACATCCCAACTTTGTTTGGTAGGCTGAAAGAGCATAAAGTTGATTAAAAAGACTTAAGGAAGAAGAAGAAAACAACAACAAGAAAGGCATAACCTTGAAAGCATATTCAAGAAAGTTGAATGCAAATTCAAATAATGAAAATTTGGGTTTGTTATTTAAAAAGTTTTCAAAGTTTCCAAGAAACAAGAACAAAAATAAAAACTAGTAGAACATGATGAACAAAAAAAAATGATTAGTCTGTTGGCATTTTACTTTATGAATATGGTAAGTTTGACATATAAACTTGAATGTCCTTTATTAAATACTAACATGTTGATAGGAAAAATATATTTTAAGAAGAAAGCTTATATTACTTGAAAGGACAATGCATATTCTTTAACAAGTTTGTCTAACAACATTGGGGAAAAAGCAAATCTATGTTTGCTTGCTAATCAATATTCAAAAACAAAAAGCTTAAGTGGCTCAAAACTGTTTGAACATGTAAATAGTATTTTAACTTCTTAATACATGAGGAACCAAAGAGGCTTTTTTTTTTATATAATAAAATGAAAGGAGAAAATAGGTGGTTGAACAATGCAAATTTTCAAAGAGATGTGAATGATAAATTTATTCTTGGATTTGTCCAAATCAAAGGAACAAAGGCTTTTAAAAATTTTGGAAAAATCATGCACATCTCATGTTAGCTACTTCTATTGTAGGAAAAAGAGACATACAATAAATAATTTTTTTTTTAGAATTGTTAAAGCCAAAAGAAGATGTGTTAGGATTCCCAAAGATAGGGAATATGCCACTAACATAGGAGGACATAAATAATTTTTTTTTTTAGAATTGTTAAAGCCAAAAGGAAGATGTGTTAGGATTCCCAAAGATAGGAAATATGCCACAAACATAGGAGGACCCAAATTTGTGTTGGGGACCTAGTCTAAACATTAGTTAGTTTGTTTTGCAAGAGTGAAGAAAAAGAATATAAAAGATCAAAATAAATCCTTCAAAATATTAAGTTGCACATGTTCTTGTTTGTTTAAAATTGTTGATTGTTTTTTAGACATGTAAAGAAATTGATTTACAAATGAATAGGCCAATGTATGTTCTTTGAAGATGTTTCCATTGACAAATATTATGTTATTTGGATGGTTAATCAATTATTTGTTTATGGTATTTATTGTGTTGTTACTGTTTTAATTAATTACCTCATAACTTAATCGATTATCTTTGTGTAATTTTTTTACCTCAATATTTTAATCGATTATATTGAATGTTGATATATTATTTTAGGTATGTCCGTAAGTGTTTGAAAAATATGAGCATTTTAATCATTTCTCACTTATATTTAATCAATTAAAGTTACAATTTGAATCTGTTAAACTTTGCAAAAAAATGGCTAGATTCACTTTATGTAGTTAGATTGATGTATTTAATTATGTTTTCAATGTCCCAAATGGTCACATTTAAGTCTATAAATATATTTGAAAAAGGTTTAAGCTTTATAATCACTTTTGCTTGAATTAAATCATTATTGTTAGCATTTTCATCTCCTTGCACTTTCTATTCTTTTTTTTTTTTTTTTATCAAAACTCTTTAGAAAATAACCTCTCATTCACAAGATAAAAAAAGTTAAAATATTTGTTATCATGAAGGGGAAAACCCCTACTCATTCAAAGCTTCATGCATCAAGGATGAATCATTGAAGAGGAAGATAGAGAAGAATACAGGAGATTTTAAAGTGATAGAAAAAAAACTCACAAGATTATTCTTTTGGATTTCTTTAGAAACGAAGGCTTCACATTTCAAGAACTTTTAAGAAATCAAGGTCTTTAAGACCTTTGTTGAAATGCAAGACAAATATCATCATAATTTGGTAAGACTGTTTTTCTCATGAGCCACTTATGTGGGGGAATTTTAATTTCAAAAGAAAAGCATGGAGATTATTATAGATGACTATATTTGGTCAAACATTGCTTAGTTTAAGTTGGAAGGTGGGTTTCTTTTTTAGGGTTTGAGAATTTTAATAATTTTATGTTTATTTGGACTGTTTGAGAAACCCATCATCTGTTCAAGGGACCAACTTCAAACATTTCAAGATTGTTGGCATGAAGATGGATGACCATCTTATAATTTTTGTCATTGGTTGGATTTTGGCTCCAAGAAGGAGTAACCATGAACAACTATGGATGACATGCTGTTGATTTATGCATTCAAGAATGACATCTAACTATATTGGTATGCCCATCATTTATAAGAATGCTAAAGGCAAAAATGTTGGTTGTGTATCAAATCCTATTTTCAGTGTTTCTTTCAAGAGTCTTTAAACACTATGATGTTGATGTAGAAACTATTATTGCACTGCACACTTGTAATAAGATTGAGAAAACTACTCTTTATAAATGATCCAATGTAAATGAATGAAGAACATAATGATACAATAGAATATTCATCTAACTTTTCAAAATATTAAAATAAAATTAAAGATACTCAACATGGAGAGTAGTGAAAAGTCAAATTATGAATACAAACTCTATGGACATAATAAGGACATTTTTTACATTTTAAGAATTTGTTAAGTGCATGAAACAATTTGTATGGTAGAGAAAGAATTGCCTTGATCAGTGGCGGCTCAAGAAGTTAGGAGACCTAAAGCAAATAAAAAAATGAGACCTTTTTAAAATTAATAAAATAATTAAAATTATGATATTTTTATCTAAAATTTATTTTTCAAGCTTTTTGTGATACAAAATTATCTATTAAATTATCATAATTAATTTCATTTAAAAAATATTTTTCAATAGACAATAAAGCTGATCCATTTAATGTTGAGACATTATTGATCTTAAATAAGATTTTATTAGTTTAACTTTTGAAAAACTCTTTTCAGCTGAAGCAATTGATCCTGAAATTGTTAACATTATTTTATATATGCATTTGAAAAAGAATTTTCTTTTTTTATATAATTAAGAATGTCAATTGGTTTATCATTTTCCAACCCTATAATCTCCTTTTAAGATATTTAATTCTGAAAATAAATCTAAGCCATAAATATCCAATAAATTATCATGTTTCAAATACTTTTCATTCAAAGAAGACTTACTTGTGTTTTTAATTCATTTTTTTTGTTTATTTTTATAAATTTATCCATAGCCCTTTTTTATGATTCAACAAAAAGTTTAACTCTTTTTTTTTTAAAAAATTTTGAATAACCTGATTCAAATTTTCTAGTTTTTTATATTTTTATATAAAATTAAAAGTTATAATATATATCACACTGAATATAACTTATAAGTATATAGAAAGTCTAAGTTAAGATAAAACCTGGTTGTCGAATACAATAAACTTTATAGTAGAGTCTCAAGTCTCCTTTTATGATATTATCTTTCAATCTTGTCCTTTAGTATGTCTTTTAATATAATTTGTAACTTCTAAATTCTTTTCCTTCAATCTGCACAAATTATTTTAAGATTAATTAAACAATAAAAAAATAAAAGAAATTTGGGATCAATTGATCAATCTCATATTATTTTTATTTAATATTGATGCACTCAAAAGGAGCCAAAGTACTGCTTAAAGTCTCTAAGTAAACACGCGTATAAATGCACAATATATAATGATGAAATATGAAAATGAAATATGAAATGTAAGAAATTTAAAATTGAAAACAAGTTGAAATAATATTATAGAAGAAACAAATATATGTGATATGACATATAAAGAGATGATATTTATTTGTTGAAATATAAGGAAGAGATAAATTAGAAAATTTTGAAAAAGATTTCTTGACTGTTCAATTTTTTTTAAAAAATATTAATAAGTTATTATAAGAAAGTTTCAAGAATATTATTTATTAAATAGTATTTATAGTACCAATATAAATTTAAAGTCATTAAATAATATTTATAACATCAATGTAAACTTAAAGTCAGTTAAAATATTTAAATTTTTAATTAAAATTTTGTTAGTATAATTTTAAAATTTATTTTATAATAATATGTGAGTATTAAATTTTTTTGTGGCCTTTGAGACATTGAGAAATAAAGCTATTGCTTTACCTGCTTAGGCCTTGAGCCATCCATGATCTTGATTATTATATCTCTTATAAAATATTTTTTTTATATTTTTGATTAGTAGATAATAATAATTGATCATTTTATATTAATACAATTTTTTTTTGCACATGCTATTTTAAATGATTATTGTTATAATTCCTTTGAGATTATACAGTAAAAATGAGTTTAAATTAGTTTTGTAATCCTAATCTTGTCGTTTTTTTTTCCTTTGTATTTTATGAAGTGAAAACTCAAAAAAGGGCAGTTTTCACAATTAAAGCTTTTCTTTGATTTGTAAATAACCCTGTTGCTTTATTTGTTTATTTTTAATAGAATACCGAGTTGCTTTTACTTTTACCTATATTTTATTCCAATTTTCTTTTCCCTGTTTACTGGTTGTCTGGTATGTGGGGTTTTCCTGACTCCCATAATTTTCTTTTCTTAGAAAAGAAACTATTAATTCTTATAAAAATACATTAAAACTGTAATTTTTTTAAATCACCATTAAATTATAGATTACCATGTAAATAATGGTAAAATATATATAATTATATCAAAATTAAACTCCATTGTTTTTCCTGTGACTGAACCGTAATAAAGATTAAATTAATAAATGAAAGGAAAATGGTTAAATAGTTAGGCTTTTGCGGTGAATGTGGAGGTAGGAAGAAAAATAGCTTTGTAGTAATCAATTAGTGAGAAGAGTCGCTCGCTCGCAAACGGAGACGAAATCGTAGCGAGTGGCGAGGCGTTGAACCTAGCCGCTCTCATAATCAACAGTTAAAGAACTGAACCTTTTGCTCAGATCTGAAATTCAGAACGCTTCGCATCCCCAAACCCTAACTGCTCTGGTGGCCAAAGCCAACGCCGATTCGATGTCGAGTTTCCAAGTCGGCGGCAAGGTGGTGGACCGCGTCGATTTGCTCAGGAAGAAGCAATTGCCGTGGCGCCTTGACGTTTGGCCTTTCGCCATTCTATACGGTGCGTGGGTTTCGGTGATTCTTCCCAGCCTCGACTTTGTAGATGCGGCGATCGTTTTAGGCGCGCTCCTTGCGCTTCACATACTCGTTTGGCTCTTCACTGGTTGGTCTGTTGATTTCAAATGTTTCGCTCACTATAGCAAGGTGAATTGTTTTTTTGTATTGATTGCGAATTCTTGATAAGTGTGTGTGTAATAATTTTTTGTTTTTCTTTGGTTTGTGTGCAGGCTAAAAATATTGACCAGGCTGATTCCTGCAAGATTACTCCGGCGAAGTTCTCGGGTTCTAAAGAAGTTGTGCCGCTTCATTCTCGGAAAAGTGTAAGTTCTGACGATTTTTGGATGGTTGAATTGAAGCGTGGTAGAGTGTTTATGCTTTTTTTTTTTTTTTCGTTTGGATGATAGTAAGACTTGAATAACGGATTTTAGAGGAGAAAAGTATGTTGAGTTCATGCACGATAATACATACTGAAAGACTGTACTGGAAGATTATTAGAGTTCAGTGCAATGACAATTGGGAGAGTATGTTAGTCGGTTAGTGTCTTGGGTTTAGTTCTTGAATATAAGATGTATCTTGATATGGTGTAAGGCTGAGTTCTAGAAAGTGGTTTTGAAAGAAATTATGAATGTTCTTGATTGACAATTTCTGAACCTATTACCAAAACAAATGCATTGCGTGATTTGAAAGTTGCGGCTAAATTGTTGCCCTTAAGTTCATTCGGTTCTTCATAGGTAGCCCTTTCCAGCCTAGGGATGACAGCTATTTAGGCTGCTTTACATTGTTCATTGGAAGTTAGACACTAGTGTATATTTTCTTGAATTATTTCCTTGGAATAGCATGTGATGGAATAATATTTTTTTAGAGAATGCTGATGAATTGCCTCACTTAAATACTTGGTTATCTGTTTTTCTTTGGTTTTGGGGTGAGTGGTGGAGTTTGTGCATGGAATATATCTTAAGAAAACTATAAAGTTTTGGTAACGTGGTACTACATTATTGGGTCAATTGCCTTAGAAGGGGGTTGGTATATTATTATTCTGTAGAACTTGACATGATTAATACTTGTTGGAGATCTACATTGACTAGAGATCAGACCAATTTACAATATATAAGTGAGGGCAATCCTCACCTTAAAAGTCAGTTTTGTAAGAATGAGTTAAACTCACTTTTTGATATGATATTAGAGTTTATCCTAGCAAAGTTTGTTGGGCTTATAATGCCATTCGCGGTCGGATTACTCATAAATATTTAGTATCACGTACAAGATGTCCATGTCTCGGTATGAGGGAACGTGTTAGATATTTTACATTGACTTGAGATAAAGTCAATTTACAGTATATAAAGGAGGACAATCACCTTTCAAGTTAGTTTTGTCAGGATGAATTAAATTTAAACTCATTTTCTAATAATACTAATTATATATCAATATATTTTGGAGAATTCTTCATGTGCCAATTTAGAGGTTTTGAGCTATGCTTTGGAGAGGAAAGGCATAAGTTTTGAGGACTTCTTTTATTGCTACCTCTTATGGATAGAGCAATCTTAACCTTTTTGTGATGCTTGAGATAGGACAATATTTTGTAAGGAGAAGTTTGCTGGTATATTATGGGGACATATCCTCTTTTTTTCTATTAAAATACCGGTTGTCTATCTACTGGCATCATATCTCCCTTATTCAAGAAGTGATTCTTGTTTTGGTAAAAAAAATTTAAGTCATCCACATACTGCATGGGATCCTTCAAGAATTGTTACAGCAAATAGAAGAAGAAAGCCAATTACTCATGGATGCTCACATTAGGAGCACCTCAGGTAACTTGATTGATAGGTCTTTCTGATTGAAAAGTTTCCCCGACAAACAGTACATGATGAGTGTTATGATGAAAATGGAAGGGCTGCTTTCAATGGTTGGAGTCATGTGTTCTGAACATGACTTAGACGACGTTCAAGAATGTAGTCATTGGGCATTTTAGTCATTCATGATCTCAAATCTTTATTGAATCTTCTTGGGTTTGAAGCAAGAGGCCTCCATGGAAGAATACAAGGAAAAATTCATGACAGTTTTAGGACCACTTTTTGTCACAAGGCAAGGTTACCTTTGAAAATCTTTCTGAAGGGGGATCAAGGAGGAGGAGTGTGAAACTAAAAGAAGCATGACTGGATCCTTGTTAAGGAGTGGAGCTTTGTTAAATGGATGGAATTGTTCATGAGGTCTGTATTAAAAACTAGATCGGTGACCAGGTTGTTAACTAAAATTGCAGAAGCATTTGAGTGAGTGAGAATTGGTAAAGAATTGGTCAAATTGGTGAAGCCCAATATGAAACCAGTTTTAACCTGAATTTCACGTAAGTGTAAAATATTTTGCCAATTATTAATAATTTTTATCTAATAAACATATAATTTAGTTATTATATTGTAATATAATTTTACATCTTGATTTCTTATGATGTTATATAATATAAAAAAAAATATAATTACTAATGGTTCTACAACCACATTTGAATTGATAAATTGTGAATACGTGTTTTCATTGGTTCAATTGTTGGTCTGATATTAAATATATGTTAACACTATTTGACTGGCAAAACATACTTAGAAAACATAGCATTGGTGTTTGTGTTTTGACTAAAGGGGTTGAAGCTATTTTGTGGTTGGAGTTGGCTTTGCAAATCATGCTTCAATCAGGTCTTGGCGGGACTTGATTCAATATAGATAGATAAATAGATAACTCTATTAGTTAGTTACTAGTAGAGTGGGGTTTTACTCAAAACACTCTAGTGTTCTTGTGGGATTATGTTTATATGAAAGCTGTAATCTGTAAGTAACTCAGGATGTATTGGACCAAAATTCCAGAGGATTTTAAAAGACTTTACCTTTTATTATAAAGTCCTATAGTATTCAATGAAAACTTTTAAATGATATAAACAATGTAGTCAATATTGCGATTTAAAACGTGGAATCGCATGATTTCATGATTTCACCCACAATGTCCAATTTAGAACCCATGCAAGATTGTGCAAGAGTGGGATCATCGTAAAAAATTGTGGAAATGCTGGAATTGTCGTGTTTTCGTGTTTTGTCACGTTCTAGGTTTTGTGATCTGGGTCTGCACAAAACTCTTCATGGGTCAATAAGTTTTGGGTTAAAACTAAAGTTCAATAAAAAAACTATTTTCTTTCAAGCACAATTGGTTTCACGTAACTACGTTATTGAGCTTCTCCTTCCTTGTTTGCTAAAAAAACCCAAAAGAAAACGTGACTAGTTGTTGCTGTTTAAATTGCTTGACCTTACCATAGATGAAGCTTGTGTGAATGCATAGTACGCAAGATTTCACTTTTTCTCCTTCACTCATGGTTTCACAGTTTTCTCCATGACTCAGTTGTGATTGTTTTTTTTTTTTCTTTTATATTATATATATTTATATATATTTATTTTTTTTTATATTTTTATTATTTTTTATTTTTATTTATATTTTTTTTTT
>Ga0099824_1001723_pt1 | contig 31351 bp, 17 predicted proteins | sample SiratrowhiteBW_FD_76837 | JGI IMG/M metagenome (GOLD analysis project Ga0099824, IMG submission 76837) | Root nodule microbial communities of legume samples collected from California, USA - Siratro white BW | ecosystem: Host-associated > Plants > Roots > Nodule | place: USA: California... | reverse complement strand
TTTATTCTTGTGCTTGTGTTTGTTTTTTTTTTTTTTTTTTTTCTTTCTCTCCGTTCTTTCATCTCCATCATGCATCATTTTACATCATGCTTCCTTCTTTTTTTAGATCAAAGTTTGGAAATTTGTCTTTTTTCTATAAGCGCAAAACCGGAAAGCTTTGAACTTGGAGGAAGATTAGCTTAACTACTTGTACTTCTATGCATGCAAATATATTCATCACAAAAAGTAAATCTTTTTTCCATTTCCTTCAAAAAAATGTTTGTACTTATCTCTTTTTTGTTTCTTTTTCTTTGAGATACTTTGTAACTTCTTTGCATGTTGGACATTTGATGCTGATGATTAAGTTAAACAGTTATAACTGGCACTGCACTTGACCTGGGGTGCATGTTCTTCTTTGCTTCACTTGAGAAGAAAGTGTTGCAGTTTACATTATTTACTTAGTTGAGTAACTAATTTAAGAAGTGATCACTGCAGAGGATTCCCGAGGAGTTTATAAAGAGATTTGGAGATGAACTATCAACTGTTGCTACAATTACTGTTCCTGATGGTCGTGTTTGGACAATGAGGCTGAAGAAATGTGGTAAAAATGTTTTCTTCCGCAGCAAATGGCGAGAGTTTGTAAACTACTATTCTCTAGGGTATGGTTCCCACCTAATTTTCAGATATGTAGGGAACTCAAAATTTCGTGTTCTTATATTTGATATTACTGCTGCTGAGATTTGTTATCCTCCCCAAACTCGGGGCACTAATGAACCAAACTTGGAGAATTGGAAGAGATCTAAGTTTGAGGATCAGCAGCGGCGTCACAGCTATCAAACAAAAAAGAAAGAACTTATGGTGGGGAATGCGGTAGAAACTACTGATGAAGATGATGTGAATTTAATACGTCCGAGTCAGACTAAAGGAAGTAAGAAAAAAGGTGATTTTTCTCATAGGAAACAAGTCAAAAGTGGATGCAGTGAAAACCACACTTCTTGGGAGATAATAAAGGATGTTGCTACTGCTAGTGATACATTAATGCCAAAAAACCCTTTTGTTACTTGTACCATCAAGACTTCTCGATTGGTGAGGATAATTTAGCTTCAATATAGAGTTAAAATAAAGTACTGAATTATGCATGCATAATGTTTTGCACCGATCAAACTAAAGTTGGTGCTCCTTGTGCAGTATGTGTCAAGTGAATTTGCTGGCAAGTATCTGAAGCCAGGTGTTGGTATGAAGCTCCAAAATAGTAATGGAGAGCAGTGGGATGTTTCTTGCTCATGTTATAGCCATAGCAGAGCCATGGTAATATCTAGGGGATGGGCTAAGTTTATGAGGGACAACGATCTATCAGGAGGAGATCTATGTATGTTGGAGTTGATAAAGAGGGACCCAATTGTGCTAAAATTTTCTGTGCGTGGCGAAGCTCAGTATTATGACGATGACGTTTGATCAGCACCATGTAGTTTATTGATATGTAGCTTTTCAATAGTAATATCAGCTGTTAATTGGTTGGTGAATGGTGGGTGAGAAATTATGACTGGATTATATCATCTTGGTGGTGTCAGAACTCTAATCCAGCAAAGTACAAACTTTAATCCATTGGCATGTATGTGTGTGTATGCATTCCTTATTTCCACCTGTTAATTGCTTACATGGCTAAGACTTTCCTTGTATTCGTACACGGATTTGATAAAACCCCACCACCATGCATGCATCTTCCCCAACCGAAATGTCCTTTAGGAACCTGTTAAGGTATTCTGATTTATGTTCGATGGTCCCTCTATGTTTTGTCTTACTAAAATGTATAATCTTGGACAGTAAACACTATAGAATTTCTTAAAAAGTACAAGAGCTAGTAAAATGATTTAACTTCTATTTTCTTGTAAGAAGTTTCCTACAAGATTATAGAATTTTGAAAGAAGATTCCTTAGTACAGATGGGAAGGATGATAGATCACTGGCAATTTCACCTTGTGCATGCAAATGGATTAGACATTCTTTTTCTTTTTTGGTCTACGACCATGGTGTTGGAACAGTATATAGCATTAGGCTGACACTAAAATATCTAATGCAGGTACATTCTTATGGATTTGATCAAGATTGAAGAAATCTTCGGCAGGATAATATACTCATTTAATGTTTAAAAGATTACATTTTAAGTACTATTGTCAGAGTTTGTCTGTATACTATTTTGACACTGAATTGGGTTGGTGTACATTTACGAGCTTACCTAACTCAACGTATATAGCAGCTTGATTCCACCCTTAAGTCTGTTATTTTTTAAAAAATTTATTTTTTAAACTCCATTTTTATTATGAAAATTTAAGAATAAACCTTTGCATTTTCTGGTTTTGAAATTCAAATTTACCTTTTCCTTCACCAAAGATCAAACCCAAATAAACAAGACCAACATTAGACTGTATAATTGTAATTTAAACCATTGTAAACAAAATATGAGCAAGTTGGTCAATCCAACTCATTGCTAGATTCAAATTTGATTAAATTGGCCTAAAATTAATTTGGGTATAAAATTTTCAAATTCAATCCATATATAAAATGTATAAAGAGAATATTTTCCCATTTTACTCTAGCATGAACTCGCAACAAAAATTAGTTGTCAAAGCAGAAGTAGAACTACAAAATATTTCTATACACATGAAACAAAAAAACACTTACAGAAGTCACTTACTAATTGAATAATATTTTTGTCTTGAAAGGGGTGAAATCATGCTTCTTCCTCTATTATATGTTAAGATTATAAAAAATAAAAACACTGATCCCAATTGGGCCTCCTGTTTCATGGTCAATATAGAAAAGCAATATCAACTCTACAATTCTGTAATCCTAAGAGATGGAAAGATAAAACAAATCATGTTGTGCATCAAGCTATGGAATTTGAGCTATTTCCACCAAAATTTTGTGGAGAGATTGTGGCTTGGAGAAGAATGGACAATGATCACTGCCTTTGATCTTGAAAACTCCTTCAGGTGGATTTTCCCTCACAAGCTTCTCTTGGACATCTGGTGAAAGTGCACGATCATCCAATGTTTGGATGTAAAACCGGCGCCCGGTGCCATATTTGTCAGTAGATAAAGACAGCTTCTCCATGATTGGACCAAGAGGGCTGTGTCTCATGGAAACCATGGCTAAAGCAACATCCTGAAATACAACTCATTTCAAATATTATCAGAACTTAGAAAGTGTTAATGCAACAACCAGGAATAAAATTGTAATAAATAGAAATAGAAGAGAAAAAAAACATTTGGGCATAAGGAAAAGAACAGATATCTCCTTAACATTTGGACAAATTTCTCAAGAAGCCCTTTTCCAAAAGAAAAATAAGAAAAAAAGATGAAATAAGCTTCTTCATGAGCTAAAATGTATGCATAAGCTAATTTGTATAAACTCTTTTATTCAGCTCTTTCTATAACTGCTTCTGGATAAATTTGTCCAAGCAGACTCTTGGAAACATAAAAGCCTATGCTTGAATATATATATGAAAATTTTCACCCATGTTTGGAATAATCACAACGCCAACAAGTTCAAGCAGATCGGAAATGGATAATAGAAAAAGAAAAGAAAATCAGGAAACTACAAATTCAACAATTCTGTTCTTTCTCAGTCTTAAAAAGAAAACCGAGTCAGGTCAAATTCTCCTATTTTGTTAAAGGAATAAAATTGACAAGAATCAAGTATAAGCAAAAGGGATTGAATCTCAATGCTCTAACCATCATTCAGGTCATGCGTGTGTGAAAATCACAATCAATAAGAATCCTGAATTGACCATCCTTTAACATACACTTTCAAGGATTAACTTGACTACTTTCTGCTTAATCTGCCTTAAGAAATCCTTTCCTTTTCTGGGGCAATTAAACAACTTTCAAAATAAAAAATAGAAGTTTAAGAAATCATTTCGAACATTTGTCCATAAAGACCTGCCTTTCTTAAAGAATGTAGTTAAAAATTATAAATGAAATAAGAACTCTGTCCTAAAGCCTTTGGAAAGGGGGATAACACAACTACAACTCATGAGCTTTTAGAGGAAGGGGTTTAGTTCTTCAACTTAAAGCCAGGTTGGTTGAATACCAGGAAGCTAATTTTGAGCTCTGAGGGCATTATCTACCTCACTCTGAGCTCATAGATCAACAACAATTACAAAATTGCCTTTCAGTTCCACTATAGGTGGGGGAACAAAGTTGCGTTCTCCTCATTGCACTAACGGGGATAGCCATGCAATTGTACTCAATTTAAATCACAAGCATGAAGCTTGCAAGTGGAGTAAACAGTGAAGATAAAAGGTATGATCATCATCGAAGGTATATGGGCACAAATCATACAACTTCAAGTATCTAATTTGTATGGGCAGTCAGAATACAGCAGTTAAAACAAGTTGGAGGAAAAGAAATTAGAAATAGTCTTAATGCTGTGTACCTTCGTTGGGGATTGGTTAAAATATAACCCTTTCATCTGCTCCTTCTCAAACATAAATCCTGTCGGGGGCTTTTCTTTACCATTCCCATGTATCAAAAACTTTGATTCTTGCATAAATCGTTCAGCAGATCCCAGCTGCAGTGTAGACAACTGGTTAGAACTTCCAAAAAGAAAAAGTCAAATGGGATGGAATCAAAATAATAAATTATATAAAATATGTTCACTGAAGGATGAACATACAAGATAAAGAACTTTTTCCTCCAGAAATAGTATATTAGAGGTTTAGGATAGATGAAGTGCAATATATGTCCCACATATAACATAATTGGTAAGAAATGGTTCCAAACTTGGGAAGCTTTTGTGAATAATTTAAGTTGGATTGTATTTCACCACTCTCAAAAATTCAACTGATGACATAAGTAAACAAAGAGAAACTAACTAGATACCTCATCAGCATAAACATCAAAGGGTTTTTGACCATCAGACACCATTGTAGCACAAAGGAAAATTGCTTTTGCGATCTTCTGAGGATAATTTTCCAGCGCATAAGAAATACATGCGCCACCAATGCTATGACCAACAAGAATAACCTGCAAAGTTTCCATCTTCAAGAAATATAACAGAATGGTAGACAATAACATGCTTCAACTTAAAATTATGTTCAATGTCACACACCAAACCTTTTCATCCTCAGGAAGGTTTTCAAGATAAACAGTTAAAGGTTTTGAATAATCAGCCAATGTAGTGACACTGTTAGTGTCTGTGAGATCAATTCCAGAGCCAGTAAGATCTAAGGCAACTGGGAGCAGCCCTGCTTCTTCTAGAAGGGCAACAGTCTTGTACCAGCACCATGCTCCAAAACCTTCTCCATGGATTAGTACAAACTTTTTTATTTTAATGTTCTCCAGATTTACTGGAACCTGCACAGGATACACTATCAAGTCAGGCAAATATATCAAACAAAATACAGGGGCAAACAGATTTTAACTTTTCAACATGCACAAGCACAATCAAAAAGAGATAGCATTGTGAAAAGCCTGAGTACTGATTACACATTTCCTTTCCATTCTAGTTCTTAAAACAATCTATCTCCAAACATGAAACAACAGCCCCAGTTTTTTCTTTAGACAATTGTGCTAGACTGTCCTAAAAAGCTAGAAGAAAACCATTTTCCCATGAAGCTTAAGAACAACTAGGGTCAAATGCACAAGTATATAGCGGAGTCAAGAAAAGTGGGGTATGCTAACCAGTACAGGAAACAGGCGACTAATCATAAACAAATCGCATATTCTTTTGAAAGCACAGTGAATTGGCCATGTACTTTTCTAGATGCACCTTTTGAGGCACAAAAGGAACAACCCCCTTTTTTACCCAAAAACAAAAATAAAACCGAAAAAAGTAGCCCTTTGATTCCTTTTTGTATGTGCACTTTTCAGCCCTGGCTTGATATGTTGAGTCAACATGCTTCCACTCATCACAAACACTAGTATTCACTTCTACCCAACCCATATACACAAAGATCTTAATAATGGTATGCTACTTTTTGGCTGTGATAAAATGATTCAAAAATCAAAACTTTTCAATCAAAACACACAAATCATGGCAAATATAATATAATATAATAAATAATTAAATAAACAGAACAGGCACACACCTGCTTGCTGGCTGAAAAAGATTCAGACACAGCATGCCTTCTAGAGGAGCCAATTCTCCGAGACATAGACCCTTCAAACCTCTGAGACAATTGATGCTGCTGAAGCGCCATAGACAGTGCCTGAAGATGCAGCTCTTCCTCGCTCACAAGCTTCCTCTGTGATCTACCCATTCTCTTGCTTCTCGATCCAACATCTTTCGAATCCTTCTTAGTCATGCAAATAAAACTGTTACCCATCTTTCACTTTCTTCACTGCTCCTCGGAAACCGAAGAAAGCCGACGTTTTTCCTCTTCTCTGTCTGCTATGGTCCCTGATTTTCTTCCTTTATCGCTATCTCTTGTCTTTATTTTTATTTTTCGTGGCGAGGGAGGGTTGGAGGAGTTGTTAAGTTGTTGGGTATGAATGCCAAAAAAAAAAGGCAAAATATGCGAAGGAACCAACTGATTTTAGAGCTTATTAAATGCGTTGGATTTCAACGACTCCAGACTTTCAATTCATAATTCACTTCTCTTTCTATTTCTTTCAACTTCAACCTAACAAAAGAAAATAGACCTTTTTCTTAATTACTCTGCTTAATAAGTGTTTTTTACTTTTACAGAACAGTAGCGTAGTGTAGAGAATTGAAAGAGAAGCAGTGGACAAACTCAGCTCAAAATAAGCGCATAATCTGTAGATGGCTTTCAACGTGCAGACAAGTGCTACCCATGTCATCATTTTGAAAAAAATATATATATAAATTGCTTCAAAAAGAGGTCAAGTTTTTCGTCTTCTACTGTGCTCTTGTAAAGGCTGAAGGAAACTCTGTTTCTTTGGCCAAAAAGTACCTTCGTCACGTTAAACCTATGTTTTAGATTATTAAGGAAGGATTCGATAACGATACGTCGGTTTAAGAAAAAAAATCGTGCAATTTTGTTTTAACTGTTTTTTATTTAATAAAATAGGTAAAAAAAATATTATTTATTAAAATATGTGATACAGAGACATGATTTTTAAGTTAAGAATTCGTGTTGTGATAATGTCATTAAGAAGGAAAAACTGTGTTATGTTAGTCCGGTTTTGGTAGTAGAAAAAAATAAAATTAAAATCATGTTAGTGTGTCATGATTTCAATTAGAAAAAATAAAGTTGAAATTGTGTTAAGTTTTTTTTCTGATTTGGTTAAAATGAGATGTAGAAAGAATCATAATTTCTATCGGTCTTACTAAAATTTGATTTTCTCCTTAACATCTGGTTTATATTTTCTCACTTATTTTTATAATTAATAAGTTGATATTTTTCCAAATTATTAAATTTCACAGGTTTCACTTTTATTTAAATAGTCTATATCCTGATTTTTTTTAATATTAAACCAAATTTAAATAATAATAAGATACGTATTGAAAAGTTGTGTGGAAGAGTATATTATTAACACCTTTCTTTACAATGAAAACTGTAACATTAATTAATATTTACAATTACAAGTATGTTTTTCTATTTATTTAAAGCTAAATACATTTTAAAATAAATGAGTAAATAATAATTTCTTGTAATACTCCTTTAAATTGGCAAGTCAGGTTTCTTAGACTTGTAGGCGTGAATTAAGATTCTTTAATAAGAGTATGCCTAATGTAGAAATCATGGTAGTAATTTTCCTTGATCTTATAAAAGAAACTGTCCTTAAATATTTTTTATTGAGATTATGAACCTAATTACAATTCACGTTTGGGTTCAGTAAAGATTGTAAAGCATTTATATAGTCTAAATATGCTATAAACATATGGACAAAATTTATTTGTCTAATTATCAGTTTTAGAAATAGTCTCTTCATCTCCTTTTCTTTCTTTTTTTTCTATTCTTTTTCATCTCCTTTTTTGTTTTGTATTTTTCATCTATAGAAAACTAATTTTTAAAGATCAATTCACAAAATCAATATATATCAAATAAGTCAAATTGAGAATTTTTTACTGATCATTTAATGTCTGGATTTGTTCTTCTTTTCTTTTATCTCAATTTTATATTTTGTGATTGCAATTTTGTATATGATTTTAGAAATCTAATTAAGAATGGATTGATATCTTGATTGAATAATATTTAGAATTACCTAAAGGCTCAAACAGATATGAAATTATTAGAGTTCAAATGGTAAATGAAGTTTACCTAATCTAAAATTAAAGATTTACTTCATATCTTTACTTTATAAAGTGTAAATTGTATCTGAGACTTTATCAAGACTTGCTTGATGGTACTTACAAGGCTCTTTAGAAAGGTGTTTCGATAGTATTTTTTATTTAATTTTGCTGACTCGAGTCAAAAAAGATAAATTTCTCGTACCTTTTTTATTTGGGGAAACTACGTGCCTTCAGCGAAGTATCGAGTTTGATTCAAGGTTTTGTTATTGAGTACATATTGTCATTGAGTTCATTTGTACTATGATATTAATTTGATATTTGATATTAACCCTTATAATGTGTAGTTGTGTAATTGTAGCATGATTTTCGTTAGGCAGATACAATCTTAGGTTGCTTATTGAAAAACTTCATCTTGGTGACTAATATTTATATGGTCCTCATCTTGGTGACTAATATTTATATGGTCCTCAATGGGGCGTTTTTAAACCATTGATATAGTGCTTTCGTATTCACCGTCATTGTAGTCTTTGAATTTCAACTACTGTTATGACTCTGATGTTTGTGCATCCCACTCGGAATATCGATATGGTAGGGATTCCGAGAAGTATATATTTCAGCACTTCAACACAATCGACATTTCGATGATATGATTTGATGACACTATAATATGGTTGGTATTTCGATAAGTATATTTTTTGGCACTCCGACATGATCAACATTCCAATGATATGATTTGATGACACTCTAACATGGTTGGCATTCCGATAATATGATTTGACAACATTCCAACATGATTTACATTTTGATAAGTATATTTTTCGACACTTTGACACAGTTGGCATTCTAATGATATGATTTGATAACACTTTAACACAATTGACATTCTAATAATACGATTTGATGGCACTTCAACACGATTAACATTCCTATATGTATATATTTTAGCACTCTAATATAGTTGGTATTTTCGATTATATGATTTGACGTCACTCCAACATGTTTGTGATTCCGATAATATGATTTGACGACACTCCAACACAATTGACATTTTGATAAGTATATATTTTGGCACTCCAACACAGTCGACATTCTGATAAGTATATTTTTGGCACTCTGACACAGTCAACATTCCTATGATTTGATAACTCAACATGGTTGACATTCCAATAATATGATTTTATGACACTTCAACACAATTGGCATTTCAATAATATGATTTGATAACACGGTTGACATTCCGATAAGCATATATTTTGGCACTTCGACACAGTCAACATTATGATGATATGATTTGACAGCAGTTAGACACGATTGACATTCCAATGAGTTCTAGTATTCCGATGCAGTTGACATTTTGATGATATGATTTGAAGACACGTTTAACATTCTAATAAGTATATATTTTCGGTACTTTGACACGATCGACATTTCGGTGATATGATTTGACGTCACCCCAACACATTTGGCATTTCGATAATATGATTTGACAACACTTCAACACGCCTAAGTCTAAAGGTAGGACAAAGGAGTTGAAACGTAAAAAAAAAATAACTCATCTACTAGAAGAACTGTGCTTAGATGAATAATCGTTGTGCTAAAGAATCAATCTTTATAAAGTACAAACTATAAAAGAATGAAAATAGGCAATGGAGAAATAAAGCAACCATTACTTATAGATGATTAAAGGGAACAATGGTGATAAGTTTTGTTTGTTTACATAACATTATTGGAATTTGACCATAAGGAGATGAGTTTTGAGAATAAAAGTTACTTCTCATGAAAGCTAGATACACCTAGATAAATATCTTTGCAGAAACACTGTTAGGAATAACCACGAATATGTAGACCCCATTTCTACTGTTTATCACAGATATTTCATGTCTAAGAGTACTTATCTCTTTGAAACCTTAAGCTAACTAGGTCAGTAAAAGACAAATTGAGTTATAACTATGTAGTTACTTGTAACCAGAGATGTAATAATCACCTCACCTCTATAAATAAGAGTGGCAATTGACACCTAAAAACACAAAAAAAAAAAAAAAGAATATTGTGAAAGTATAATGAAAAGCATAGGGAAAATTTGTGAGGAAAGAATTTAGATTCTACTCCAAACTCAAAGGTAAGAGAAATGAGATATGCACATGTATTACATTAATTGTTTTTGATTTTCTTTGAGGTACCCTGAACTTCACAACTTACGAAAATGTTTTCTTCACATAATAATTTTTAAATATTTCTCTAATAAAATATTTTACTAATTTATGGAATGAACTTTGTTTTATAACTATATTTGGAAACTCATATTTCATAATTTTGATGTTAGTTGGATTGAATACCTTCATTAATAATAATCTTATTTATGTTGTTATGATTTCTCCTATTATAAGAAGGACCATAATGATGTGTTCCACTTTTGGCATATCCATTAATTATCTTTAGGGTATTTTTCAACCATGAAAAAACTAACATCAATAGTACCTAAACACACGAAGTTAAATATATTTTGGCCAAAAAGAAGAATTAGAACATTCGATCCCTCTCTTCTTTATACTCTATTTGTTTTTAAACTAATCTTTATATATATAATGACATGTATTAGGTCTCCTTTATAGTTTTTATTTATTTTAGTTATTATTAATTATACCTTTTCAATAAGTATATAATTTTAAAACACTATTGTTATATCCTATATTCGAAAATAACTAATATACGGGAAAATGAGCACAATTTTTAACAATAATTTTTTAAAAAAATCAATTTGTCTTTTAAAGAGAAATGTTGTGGATTTTGTCATATTTATTTTATTTTCTATGTAAATACGTTTGGATATTATTTTGCATTATCTATTTTTTTTTTCATCCTTATTGTCGCATACCTTGGTTTTCTCGAAAACAGTTCATTTCCTCTTATCTTTCACATTTTTTATTGATTATAACTTTCAATTTTTGCTGTTTCTTTTTGTTAGAGTCATCGTTTTCTCTTCTGGTCCCTTTTTTCCCCTACAAATAGTTTTTTTTTTAGAATTAATTGTTTTATTCTTGATACTTACTTTATGTAACTGTAAAAAAATCTATTTAGTTTTGTCTTTTTTTCGTCATTTATAAGTGTTTATGTTCGTTTATTGACATGCATCTGCCTATATATGAAACTCTTTTGTATATTACAGATAATTTTTAAGATGGTGGTAAAAATATAATTTTGACATCTCTCAAAATTTTCTCTAATCTCTAATTTCTAATTATTTAGTCATCGTTGGTGGTTATCCCTTAAAATTTCACACATTTCATAATTTTTTCTCTGAGTAAAATTTGATCATATTATATAACATTTTTATTTTACTTTATTATTTGTTTGATGTTATTTTCTTTGAACAATATTTCTTACTTTCTTGGTAATACAAAAATTTTATATTGTGACAAAGGGATTATTATCATGCTGACATTCAATGAAAGTGAACTTAACTATCATTAATGAATGTGATTTAATTTTTTGTAACCATGTTAATGGATTTTGTGATGTACATAGATGCTTTATCGTTTGAAATAATTTTAATAATATAATTTTATAGTTTTTATTTATGAATATTTATCTCGTTTCATTTGAAGTTAGTTTCAATATTGTTGGTCAATATTTCTATATCATCAAGACAAAACCATGCAAGAAAACTTATTAATAGATTATAAAGTTAAAAATATTTTTATAAAATCTTTAGAAAATAAGTTATATAGGGCACTTCTTTAAAATACATCATAATTCGAATGATTTTTTTAAACTACGTTATATTTTTTCTTAAGTTAGATAATGATTTTTTTAATAATTATATTGTAGAAACATGTTTATATCAAAACGTACTAATAAATTAGTAACTATTTCGTCTTATATTTTATGAAATAAAAACTATATTAAAAAGCTTATATATATAGAGAGAGAGAAATTTGAAGAGTTAACTTTCTTACAAACATAATTACAACAAGTATTTATTTCTCTTACATAAATTCCAGTGTCCTTATAGAATAAATGTTTTTAATTGTTTAATGATATATCATTTATAATTGGCTTAATTGTTGTTAATACTTTATTGTATTTAATGAGTTTAATTCAGATGGATTATCTTAATTATTGTATTGGAAGGGGAAGAACTTGTTGAATTCCTATGAAGTTTTGAAATTTGAATAATGATGGTTACGAGTGCACGTTTCAAAATCAATTAAGGATGAAAATTGGTTATGACTATTCTTCTTTATTCACATTAATTATCTTAATTTTAAGAAACCAATTAAAGTTATTGACTATTTTGTTTCGTTTTAATAAAGCTGAGAGAATAAATTAGCAACTATTTGATAACAATATTTTAGAATATAATCTTAAAACAAAACAATTAAATGAAGAATGGTTTAGTATAAAACTAGTTTGAGAGTAGGCACGCACCGCTGTATGTTAGCTTTTGTTTTATGTTATTTGGAAGATTATTTTTAATTTATTATTATATTTAAGAGGCGGTGTACTTGTATTTTTTAATAAAAATTAGAAATTAATATTTAAATATATATGTTATGCTTGTAAAATAATTTTGATTGTGTTTTCTGACATAGATAGAGAGGGATATAAGGGTATTATGGTTAGTTATTTTTTATTTTAAAAAATATTGATAAAATAAATAGAAAATAAGAGTATATTAAAGAAGGAAAACAGGTCTTAAAAAAGTAAATTATAATTTACAAAAAATGTTTAATTGGACAAAGTATAATTTGATTCCGTTGGACAGTTAGGGTGAATAGGAGAGAATAGTGTTGAATCATGGTTTTGATTGGGGATCCAATTTGGTTGGGAAGATGAGAATAGAAAAATAGAACACTGAGCACAGCATAAGACAACACTTGACAACACCGAAAGAGGCTAAACCTAAAACCCTTCCCTTCCCGCCCTCACTATGAGGAACACAACCAGTGATTGAATGAGTGAGTGAGTGAGTGAGTGAAATGCAGAAACTGCTAAGCCCTTCTTCTTCTTCTTCATCTTCGCTCCCCTTCTTATCCATTCCTGTTCTCTCATATCCCAAAGTTTCAAACTTTCTACCAATGTCAGCAGCGCCGCACCCTCCTCCTCCTCCTGCCGCTTCTTCCCTCTCCGACAAGAAGAAGCCTTTCACAGCCCTCATGCCCCATCTCTCTTCTCGCTATCTCTCCTTTTCTTCCACTACTTGTTGTGTATGTAGGTTAAGTCTAACCCCTATCCCCACCAGGGCTAACACCCTTCTTCTCCATAACCATTCCCCAAACCGTCCCTTGTTTTCTGCTTCCCACGGCTCCTTTTTCCCCCACTCTCTTCATGGTGTTTCTGAGGAGACCAACCACGCAAAGGAAAAGAGACCCTTTAGCCTCAGGTTAACTAGGAGGCAAAAGGCTCCTGCTACTTCTTCCTCTCCCGCTCCGTCAAATCCTGATTTATTGGCCATCCCCGGTGTGGGTCCCAGAAATCTCAGAAAGCTCGTTCAGAAAGGTATCGCTGGTGTTGCTCAACTCAAACAACTCTACAAGGATAAGGTCTCTTCCTCTCTCTTAAAACCTGTTTAGTTGCACATGCTGTTTTAGTGTATCCTGTTCAGGTTGTTTGATATACAAAACATTTTCTCATTCCAGGAAATCACTTTTGGAACATCACATTTCTTGGAATTCGTTTAAAATATACATTCCTAGGAACTTGGATAAATTTGTTTTTTAGTTTTTTTAAAGTGATTCTAGGAATGCTAAGATTTATCGAAATTATTTTTAAAATTGTCATACTAATCATAGGAGTCTAACGTTCCTAATCTAAGATTCCTAGGACAGGGAAAATAAATCTCCTACCAAACGCCCCTTTTGTGTTTTTTTTTTTTCTTCTGAATTTGGTTCTCCTCAGTATCGTCCAACTCAATTTATAGGAATGATATGAATAATAAATGGCACTGCTTGTAATTCTTTGTCCACTCTTGTTTTAAATAACTACCGCAAGTTCTTATAAACTCATTTTTTAGCTATGAAGGAAGGATAAAGAAATGTTATTTGGATCATACTGACTATTTCGCAATTTTGTTTGTTTGGGTCATCTGCTGCAGTTCTTTGGCAAATCCAATGACAAGATGGTTGAGTATCTGCAGAGTTCTGTTGGGATAATCCACAAGAACCATGCTGAAAGTATAACTACTTTCATTAAAAAGAGTGTTGATGAGGAGTTGGAAGACAATTCCTCTGCGCAGCCTCAGCACAAGAAGCGCTTAACATTCTGTGTCGAGGGTAATATCAGCGTTGGCAAGACTACCTTCCTTCAGAGAATAGCGAATGAAACTATTGAATTGCGTGACCTTGTTGAGGTTGTTCCTGAACCTATTAACAAGTGGCAGGATGTTGGACCTGACCACTTTAATATTTTGGATGCTTTTTATGCGGAGCCACAAAGGTATGCCTACACCTTTCAGAACTATGTATTTGTCACAAGGGTGATGCAGGAAAGAGAGTCATCTGGTGGAATCAAGCCTCTTCGTCTGATGGAGAGGAGTGTTTTCAGTGACAGAATGGTGAGTGTTTACCTATTTGGTATTCTTGATCCCCTCTTTAAATCCTCTCTGGCTGTTGATTGTCTATTGCTCTTGTTCCTTTCCTTTGGTTTGGGGTGACTGTACTAGTTTACCGTTTTCCTCATTCACTGATGCAACTTCTTTTGGATGTCAGTTACAAAATAATAGCAACTACTGGATTTGAAACCACATTTCCTTGCTTTTCTGTTTGATTTTATTAGAGAGAAACCTATGCTGTAAAATCTTGATTTTTTTCAATCTCACTAGTCACTATTCAATTAAGGTTTTTGTGCGAGCTGTTCATGAAGCCAATTGGATGAATGAGATGGAGATCAGTATTTACGACTCATGGTTTGATCCTGTCGTGTCTTCTTTGCCTGGACTTATTCCTGATGGTTTTATCTATCTTAGGGCAAGTCCTGATACTTGCCATAAGAGAATGATGTTACGGAAGAGAGAAGAAGAAGGTGGAGTTACCCTGGACTATCTCCGTGACCTCCATGAAAAGCATGAAAGCTGGTTATTTCCCTTCCAGAGTGGTAATCATGGAGTTTTATCAGTCAATAAGCTACCCCATCATATTGACAACTCTTTACACCCTGATATAAGAGACCGTGTTTTTTATCTGGAAGGTGGTCACATGCATTCAAGCATTCAGAAGGTATAATATTTGGAAATCACGTGGCTGAATTTATTATTTGCTGGGGTTAGATTGGCTTAACCATTTTAACTATATACAGGTTCCTGCACTGGTTCTGGACTGTGAACCCAATATTGATTTCAGCAAAGATATTGAGGCAAAGAGGCAGTAAGATAAACTATCTCTTTCTCATATTAGTTCATTTTCCTTATCAAGGATTATGCTTTTCTTCCCTCAAACTTTGCATATGTTAGAATATTATGACTCTTATAGTCCCAAGGAGTCTTACTATGTCAGGGTTGTTTTTTAGCTGAGCTTCTACAAGCTGTAGTCTACGTCCAAAACTTGCATTGGAGTTAAATCCTACATCTCAAGCATGAGGGGTTTATATGGACTTGAGTTTTCACTCCATAATGGTTAGCTTTTATAGTGTTGTTCTTCGTTGGCTCATATCAATTTATATTATAGCCTTCCTCCATGTCTCTCCATTGCAAACGAGCAGCCTGGGTTGTGAAATTGTGATGCTGGCAATGCAGTCTTTACCTGGAATGGAATTAGACTAGTTGACAGCCTAGTTGTGTATGTGTACTGGGGTGCAGAGGGTGGTGGAAATGCCGGATTTTAGAATCCATTTGCAAGCTATAGGACCTGAGCCCCTTATTAGAAGTATGTCTACTCCCACTGCAATGGCTATAACTTTGCTGTTTGGTTTACCAAAGGTTTGTGTCATTACACTGGTGACCCGTATTTTAGTATGAATGGGAGTAGTTTTGCTTTACAATTTTAGAAGTTAAAAATAAATGCTACACTGATTCAATTTCATCAAATCACGACTTTCTTTTCACTGTTGTTAAAATAATCAGAATTTTTCCAACATTTTGTTTCCACTGTCATTGTATTAGAGACATAAAGGGAAAAGGCAAAGCTTAATGTGTTATTTTACATGCTTGTAAACTTTTAAATATTGAATGTACTGGTAGTTTTATAGGTTCTTTGGCAAACTTTATAAGTAGGTTTAAATGTTAAGAAATCTGTACATACACAATTAAACTTAATATAATGTTTGTGCTAAATTGGTACACTACTTTTCTGGTGGATGTGTGCATCAATTTTATGCAGTAGTCATCATGTAGCTGGTAAATAAAGCATATGGGGAAAATAACTACTTTCTCTTGAGCTATAAACCTATGGTCAATGCTGCAATTCAAACTTATTTATTCACTTCTGCAGACACTAAACGGGTTTGATTGACTTGCCTTGTTTTGTGGTATCGTTAGATTGTTTCATCCCTAGAATATACGGGAGGGGTATATCAATGTGATATACGTGTCCAGTAACTTACAACTAGGATTAGTTTTTTATAAATGGATGTTTTCCATCTTGCTAATAAGATAATTTTGTTTAGCCAATAATGGATCTGCAGGACTATTTGGTAATCAACAATTGGGTCTGGGCTTACTTTCTTTGTCCTTTTGCTATTAGGCATAATCCCCAAAGCTTTACCACTGTCAATTAATTAATTATTTGCTTTCCATGCAAATTTTGCACTTATTTAAGTTAATGTCACTCTTCACCAGCAAATCTTTAATTTGTCAGTGGTTCTTTATAATAATGGCTGTGGTGAGTGAAACGTTACATTTTCTGTAATTGATATATCTGGAAGTAAAGGTAACCAAGGTCTCCTTTAACAAGTAAAGTTCTTGTGATTTTACAATACTAGTTTTTAGAATTCCATTGGTGAGAGATGAAAATATATTGAATTAGAACTATTTATCTATTGATTCTTAAGGCATTACAATTTTTTGTTTTGCCTGTGATGCAGATATGCACGCCAAGTTGCGGAGTTTTTTGAATTTGTGAAGAAAAAGCAAGAGGTTCCATCCAAGGAAGGTGTTGAAGATGCGAGAGGTAGCCACGCCCAACCAAAGGTGCTGCTACCTCATGAGGGTGGACTGTGGCTACCAGATGGAAAGCCTTTTCCCCAGGACTTCAGACGAGCAATGTCATTCATGTCTGGCTAGTGGCTGCTAAACCTTGTGATTCTGGCCAAAGATAGACTAATGCCCCTTGTTGACGTGTTCAAGTTTTTCTTGCATGTAAAAATTGTTTAACTCCGAACCTTGACTGATGTAAAATAGTGGTGGTATCTATGGTTGCCTAACGTTTTCCTGACACACTAGTCTTGTTTCTGTGATTAGAAAGATGGTCTTTAGAATGTATTATCTCTTGAGCATATAATTTTCCCCTCTTGTGTCTATATTGCCTTATGTTCTACCGACCCAATTAAAGAACAAAGTTGGTATGTTTCAAAGAAAGTATACGAACGTCAGATTTGTCGGAAGGATCGATTATTCTTATGAGCATAATGCATTGAACAATGAGCATGAGATCGGGTCAGATGTCTCGTTAATTGTCATTAAGTTATAACTTTTTCAGATGATTGAGTATAGTACATTGTGAACAATGAGCACGAAATAAGGTTAGATATTCAAAAGATAATTTGTTTTGGTGTGTAATATTGCAAGATCCTGCAATGGTAGTTTCGGTTTGAGGAGAACTCAGTTGTGGGGGTAAGAGATGTGTGACAAAGGATCTTAAAGATGCTGGAGGTCAAGAAGTAGGAGAGAGAGGATAATAATTTGTGTATGAAAGATCATGTGTGGACATCTAGTAGGAAATTAGGTACAAGGGGGAAGGGAAGAGAGCATATTGTGAATTTTTTCCTCTTGCTCTCTCGGCCTTTTTTCCTCGGATCTGTAAGTTGCTATTGTTGTGTAACAACCTTCTTCCATTTTTTTTTTCTTATCCATCCTACTATAAATAATACCAAGAAGACTTTTCAACTCTTCATATTATACTGTTCATTGATTAAAGCGTGAACTGTCTTGCTAGATCTTACATGTTGAATGGTGAACAATTATAAGGAAAGAAAAAGACAAATTTCTATATTCTTCCTATAAGTTGTTGCCAATCATGTTACCCCGTTTATGTTCCTATATTTCTAAGTATATTGGTCAATGCATTAGGCTTAAATAATTAATTATGATGACTATGCTCAATTTTGTTAAAATGTAAAGACCATCGATTATTATGCTAATAAAATTAAGCAACCATTTATTAGATCACAATTTTTACTTTTATAATTATACAAAGACATTCGTAACTGGAAAAAATAAACAACTACACTAATTTATACCCTAACAAATCAAACACTTCAACTTTCAATTTTCTTATTTTTCATTTATTTTCCATCATCGGGCTTGTGTTTAGTAGGTTTATGTTCTAACTTTGGATTATAAAAAATTGTTACCAATAAAACTCAGTGAATTAAATTATAACAGCTCACAACGATGACGTGTAATTTCTATCGTGGTTTACAATGAATGTCATGTACAATGAATCCCGTGTTCAATATACAATAATTATGATTATGATTTCACAGCTAATTTGAACTAGAAAATAAAAAAGGGTAATGGTACAAAATAAATTACAAGTATTGAACAATTTGATCTCCTAAAGACAATTTCTCTACATTTATAGCTTCATATATTACGTCGTGTTAGCGTTTTCACTTTTTAGTTCTGCCTGTTTACACATGCAATCTGGCATGGGAAAAGTATATACAGATCCGCCAGCCTTTTTTATCTCGGTTCCCTTTTGATCACTATGACGAAGCATGTCTTTCATTTGCTGCTTGAATTCTTCCCATCTGCCAAATCAGTAAAAAATTCTAGTGATAAACTTTATAACGAGTACAGAAACTATCCAGGTATCTAAATATAGGCTAGGAATCTGATGGTGGACGGAAGCTGGGTAGAATAATAACATGGACATTTCAAACAAGAAAAATAAAATGATACAGAACATTTACATGTCTATTTGAAAACTGATCTTCATAGTCAGAAAGCAGACAAATCTAAAAGGCGGAACTCCTGTTCGTCCTACTAACGAAAATTATTGAGCTCATATTTCATCACTGTTTGCTGATCTTTCATCATTCCCTATTAGATTTAACTCTATATAATGTAAATACATTCTGTAGTTATTATAAGAAAGAATATTCAGTATTTCCTCTTTCACATATACATTATATTAGGATTATCAAATATAGAGGTCATTTTCCTCTTATTAGGGTAACCATATTCTAGACAAATAAACTTCATCTCCTAATTAAATATTTTACTGCTTGAATAAAAAAGCAAATATAAACCAGGAACTGGTCATGGTTGTACCTTATATTAGGATTGTCGAACAATAGAGCTAATTTTCTCTTGTCAGGTTTTATTGTCTTTGCATGCCCACCATACATATAGCGCCTGTGACCCATCAAGAAGTGGGGAAAATTCCCACCCTGGGTTGTAACAAATACTTCACTATGAAGGCAAACAGTATAATCAAGAGCGGCCAACCTAGTCGAATGCCCCTACATCATAAACATATGCATTACAGAATTTTTTTTTCTCCTTGAATCACCTTTCATTTCTATAAAGAATAAAATGATTTTTTGTTAACAAGCATAGATCACTTCAATACCATAAATTGAGCAAGCTCTTCTGGTGTTGCCAGTGTATTCTTGGTTTGTAATCGTGGAAACATCTGTTTAAGTGGTGCCATGTACTTTTGTTCTTTATAAATTTTTCCTGCTGCAACATATACTGAGGTTGTATTATCAAAACCCATGCCTCTAAGCATCAATCCCACCTACAGCATCAAACAAAATGAGGCATGAAAACTATAAGCTAAGACCCGTTTTTCATTTCACATGGTATCACTTGTAGATGCTGTAACATTTTTTTTTTTTTTTCATTTCATCCTTAATATCTTTGATAGCTAATACTTTCATTTGGTTTATTTCCTTTCAATGTGATTTGCTGGTGTGGCACAATCATTGAAATAGGTGGTAGAGAGGTTGGTAACAACTTTTTTCTTGCAGCTGTGCGATTTGTAACACAGCCCAAGCATACATGTTGCTGGTTGCGTTTTGGAAGGGAGAGATTACCACCAAAATATTGTTTCTCTCACAATCCCATTTCTAATACTCTTATCCTTGAACACCGGGAATCATTCCAACCTTTTAATTCCCTTGCCCATTATTCCGGAAATTTATTATCCCCGGTTATTGTCAATTAGTATGTCCTGGAGCTCATACATTGGCAGACACGACCAGGAGTCAGCTGAGTATTCAATAGGTAGAAAAATGCTCTTTAACAGACAAGAACAATGAGTCCAATGCTCTTTAAAAGATTGTGTTTTTCTAGTAATTTCCTATTTTAGTTCTGCCTTCCAATATTTCTAAGCTTAAATTTTGTATCGTCTCTTTTTTTCTAAAGAATTTCCAGTAACCCTCACAGGAATCTATGATGGCTACAGATCATATTTAAAATTAAAATGCTTCATTAGGGAAGCCTAACTAATTTAGCAAGGGAAAAAACAGAAAAAAGAAATGCCCCCTCGATATCACAGCATACCCCCACTGATGCTAGCATCTAATTGACCTCTTTAGAAATAAAAATAGAAAATAATTCAGAAGAGTCCTATTTACTAATCGTTTGGAATACTCGCTTGGGTGTCTAATTACTTTGTTCAAATCAAATTTCTAGCAAAAAAAAATAAAAAATAAAATCGCAACAGACTATTTAGGTTTTAAGGTATCAAAGCACATCCATCTTCTCTATCAATGAAAAAAATGGGGAAAAGAAATGGGGAAAAGAAATGGTAAAGATGAAGAACCCCAACAAAGAACAAGAATTTGTAACTGCATACCTCCAATGGAGTCAACGGGCATCTTCCATCCACACGATTAGCACCAGGCTTTATTATCTTATGCTTTCTTCTGAATTTACCTCGCCAACTCCTTTCACGAGCAATATCCATTTCATGTTTCTCCTCCTCCCCTCCATCATACTCACAGCATGAAAATGCAACCATATCCTTTATACAGAGAAAAAACAATTATAATAAATAATATACAATTAATAAGAAACTAACTAGCCAAAACACATAAGACATAAAATTGACAATAGCCTATTTAGAAACAACTTGTAAAATATAGCAGCAAAAGGTAATTGATGGATATTAAATCGTACAGTATACATATAGTCAATTCCAATCAGATGAACAAATACTAAATGCTAAAATGAATTACTATAACTAGATATATGGAAAAATCATAAAAATATCCTAAATTATCCCAAACTATATTTATTCCACATCATTATCCTCCTGACCTAGAACTCTATTTTTCAGCATTTCAAGAGGCTCTGCAAGAAAAATATTACATCCCCTTATCTGCAATTTAGGAGAGCCATAGAGAAGTCTCATGCAGGCTTATTCATTGCTCAGAACAGCGTATCCACAAGAGAGTGATACAGGCAACTCCTGCTATTTGATGGTGTGCAGAGACCATTACGTGCCTCCTGGATCTGATTTTGTTTAATTCATTGAACAACCCCAGAGGGATTACAGAGAAGATAGAGAAATTTAAGAGTCTAGGAGAGCTCATTTCAGCAGTTTTCTATGATAGAAGAAGACATTGGCGCAGTTTTCATTGTTCTTGATTTGTGCTTAGCATTTAGTGAATGGAAAAATGAATATTCCTGAAACACAGAAGTGCTTGACCAATTTATAGAAAATTGCCAGACAAAAGGCATTTGGTGCAACATAGAGTTTGAACATGCAGGACAAGGCTCTGAATATCAATTGATGTAGTAGAACCAGGGGGTCTTAAAAGTTCTAAATAGCTTGTTTATCAATAATTTGCCAAAGACCAACATAAAGTGATCAATAGGATATTTATAAGTCACAATGGAAAGTAGACATAAAGTCAACCTTGCTTCAAATATCACAGCTAAAATATAACGATATATATATGGGTGATGTAAAATCCTTAAACTATCAAAAGTGCAAACTGAATCTAGTAAATCCAACAACATAAGTACAAAGACACTCAAAAAATACCTCCTCGAAACGCAGATGCACCGAAACATACTTCCCTCCACTTTGGGAGCTATGTTTAATCATCCGATCAACCATGCTTTGTGCAAGTGCTTGTATAGGTTCGGAAAATCTAAGAGCTCCAAAGTTGGCAAAGCACCTAAGTCTTTGGATTTTCGAGGGCACTGCTTGAGCTAATCTATTGGAGAAAGGTGCAATGCGAACAGCCCTGTGACAAGCATAAGCAAATTCCTCTTAGGAGCCATACACAATATATGGCAAACTGGCTGTATGGAACTGAGGAACAGCGATCAAGATAATAATAAAAGATCATAACAAATTCAACAAGATCAACCCTGCATTTGTTCCCAGACAGAAGGGTGAGCCACAAAACCTAGGACATTTTAAGGAAGTAGATTTTAAATTCAACTACTCAAACTTTCATATGATGTTATCGTACTGACATATCTATCTACTTTTATGTTTTAAATGTGTTTGCATAAGCCTAAGTGATTCCAGAATTCTGAAGAGATTATCACCATGTAATCCGAAAATTGTATGACAGCAAATTATTCATCAAAACAGATTGAGACTAGGATGACAAGTAACCAAATTATAGCACAATTCAGGCACATCTATCAAAAGAATCAACATAAGAGCACAGGAGAAACATTTGTTGTTGGAATACCTAAGTGTACGGTCCATTACGTCTCTTACATATATATACTGTAAGAATGAAGAGTCATGTACAGCATGCTAATAAAAAATGCAGCAAAAGTCAGTGAAGTAGTATTACTATACATGACTACCAAGTCAACAGGGACACCGTACAGTAATGAGCTGTTACTTGCTGGGGACCAAAAATCAGGTATTTATTTTATTGTTAGGGATTTTATTTACATTAATGAATTTGAAGAGTTCCCCTTCTTCCCATGACGACAATTCCAATTTAAGAAGTCAATGATTCAGTAATCAAAGTATCGGTGAATGAAGAGATTTGATCTATGGAAACTCAAGTGCCAAGAATGCGATGAAATTATTTAAGTTGTGAACAATAGATATGTTTCTATCTTATTTGGCTTCCATTTTACATCTTTATCGTATGAAAAAATATGTTAATTACTATTGAGAATGACTGAACTTAATGAAAAAGACAATAAAAATTAGAAAACAGCATGAGGATTGGAAGCCAACCGATTCTGAGGAAACAAAAGAATATAGAAAGGCACACACCCCATTTCCAAAAGCTGAGGAAGGACCTTCTGAAGATAGTGAGCTGAACTTGACCAACCTTTTACTCTAAGATTGACAATATTACTTATGTTATTGTCAAATCGTTCAAGTACGTCAACAGGGAGTTCTTTCACCACATGCACACGATTTCCAAGTGATTGTATGAAGAAATTTTCATCAAAAATGTCACCAAAATAGCTGCCAGATATCAAGATGAAGCATAAGATTATAATACACGAGTAGCATCACTAAGTAGTAGAATTCTAAGAAATAAATCGAGAGAAAATGTGAGTTGTATATCATATTCTGATCTCAAACAATGACACCAGGCATATATACAGAGAAGCTCTAACAGACTTTGGTGAGCTGGCAACAATTAACTTAATTTAACTAACTGAGAAATTAACTTTGCTGAGCTGGCAATAACTAGCTTTAATAAACAAACTATGCAGAATTGGCCAAGAGCCAGTCAGCTTAATATATGCACGTATGTGTGTGTGTATATATATATATATATATATATATATATAGAGAGAGAGAGAGAGAGAGAGAGAGAGAGATTGAAAGAAAGTTCAAATGGATTATTATGAAACTAAGTGAGACTCAGTTCTATACAGACAAAACTTAACCAGTGTTTCATTTCAGGGGCATCACTTATAAGTTATCTACATAATCAAAAGCACTTCCTTTAAATGATTTACAAAAGTCGCTGACAACTAACCACTGTACATTCCAGAAAAACAGAAGGATGATGTATGTCATACCTAACCTCAAAACTCAAATAATGGTTTAAGATATTCTTTCAGCTCTTCACCAAGATGTTTGGTATTAGTTGATTAGTTCCTTTCTACGCATAATACAATCCCTAAATTTAAAGCCCAATCCAAATATTTCATCATCTAAAAATAAATTTCTAATCTGATATCATATCTGACCTATTCTGCACGCCAGTCATTTAAATGGCAGGCATAGAGAACATAATAATGAAACATTGACCATTTTTCAAATTCAGATACCTATTAAGTAAATAATAATTACAAAAAAAAAGTGTTAGAAGTACAACGAGATTTAACAGCCACTAAACATGAATAAATTATGCAACCACCATAATTGTCACCAATTTTAAAATCAAGCATAACGAAAGCAAGGTCAAACTCAAGCAAATGAGAATTCTGATATAAATAGTATAATAAGAAGCTGATTTCCAGTCCTAATCAATATCTAAATTGCTATAAATGCTATTCCAATTATGGAAATAATAACATAATTACATAAATACAATTGTACAATCCCATAAATTCATAAATTTTGGTAGTCTAATAGACCAGATATTTATTCTGATAATAATAACATTCCAGCAATTAATTCCATTGACATAATATTCTAAATTAATCCATTGACAAGCAATTACCTCGAGTCTCGCCATACACTATTTAAATGGAATATAGGAATAAGAAGAGTTGCATTTAGTAGTCCGGCCACAGCAACCGCATCACATATCTGCATAAAGATTAGTAATAATAAGTGCCAAAACAATAAGGACATGTGATGCAAAGTAGATAGCAATTGCAGTATCAATGTCCTTCATCTAAATTCATTAACTGTGTTAGCCTGACAATATATCACCATACTTCCATTCCGAGCAAAATGACACAACGACAAACATTAGGATAAAAGTATACACCAAACTCATAAAGCCCTCTAGATATAACTCATTAGGTACCTATTTACAAAACATTGTTGAAGAAAATGTCTAACCAAGACAGTTACAATAGGCTCAAGGTATTCTACTGCAGTTAAGACTAGAGAATTATTTAGTACAAGACGTAGAGGAAGGATTGAGTTGAAGTGTTCAAAGTCATTATAAAATAGAAAGACTTTTCACGGTTCAGAGAGCAATGAATCTCAATTCTATCTCTCAATGAGGAAATGGTATTATATGCTTCATTCATGGTTCTATATAATGAGACCTATAATTGAATTAACCTTCCATGATTATTTTTTTTTTCAGCATAGAAAAAAGGGAATTCCTCATTACTTGGAATGGAATTACCATCCCTGTGTACTGAACATGATATAAGAATTACAGATAAATAAACCAGTAAAATGTAAAATCTTTGGTTTCATCAATAGGCATACCGACAAGCGTTGCTGATTCAATCCACCATTTGCTTCAATTATAAGGAACCCATTTGACTTTGGCAATTCTAAGTCGAGAAAATAACATGAGAAAAGATGGCAAGAAAAAGGTTAGCATATTACTTCAACAAAGAGAACAAGGACACATGATAAAATAAATAATCAAGATTCTATAACGAAATGTGAACTTGAAAATAAATTGAATGGGAGAAAGCTAACTGCCAAAGAAACAAAATAGACTGAAAGTGATATAAAGAAAAATTATGCAACAACCAACTAAAACAAAGTTTGAAGATTGGAATATTTCTCATCCAGAGAAGAAAATACCTGCGTCAGGAACGCTTCTGTTAGCACAGGGCCTCCACTCTCTAAGCTCTCTACTAGTCCATGCTTTAATCAACTGCATGATTTCCATCGCAGATTAACAGTCAATTAGTTCCAGTTGCAAAAACAGAACAACAACAGATTGATCACAATATCAACAAAAAACAGTATGGCAGAGCCCAAACTCTTTTACAACAATGGTAAGTAACACAGGACAGTACTGCAGGAAGCTGGAGAAGGAAAAAAAAAAAAAGGATTAAGTACCACATTGCCCGTTCCATTATTAGCATTGGCAGCCTCAGCCTCCATGAAAGGCCATAGCTTTTCGAAGAGCTGAGGACTCCTATAAACAGAACCTGGAGGAGCACGCTTGTGTACAAGAACGACACCATTCTTTATACTGACAACATCGAAGCTGAAGGAACCCATATACAACAACATTCCAGAAATGTACAACAAAGGCGCAAACAGAAGCAAACCTCGCCTTCTGAAAACTGCCGACATAAGAATAAAGACCAACTTCTCCATGGAATTGCTCTCCTTAGACAAATCCCAGCTTCCGTTCTTGCTCCGGCCGTAGCGGAAGCGTGGCGACGACGGCGGCGACCGCGATGCTCCGCCCAGGCGGCTGTAACCGTGCATTTGGATTTGAGTAATTGAGATCCGCCAAGGAGATCCCAAATTGAGCTTCAAAAGGTTGGATTAGACAGACACATTGGATGAATTTGAGTGCGTGCGTGTGGTAGAAAGGGGAAAGGAAAGGAATGGCGAAAATTGGGCCTTTTTTTCTTTTTCCTTTACGAAAAAAAAAAAAGAGAAAATAATATTCCGAGAAAAGGGAAAGGGCGTTGTGTTTGTCGGTAAAGAATGAGCGAGAAAGGAGGTAGCGAGTGTGATAGTGGTGCCTGCTGTTGTGTTTGGAGGAAGGAAGGAAGGGAGCACTAAAGATGATCACGTGCAATGTGCGTGCTTGCGTGTCCATTCTAGAAACACACCTCATCATGCATCACTTATTAAACATTTAGTCAAACTCTTTCTCAGTTAAATAAGAAATTTCCAAGTTCTCATTAACTTCAAATAAATAAGCCAATTATATGCTTCACAGATTAAGACCATTAACAACTTGTAACAGTTCCTTTATTAAAATTAATGGTTTTTTGTTATTCATATATCTATTGTAGAAACATGTAAAAAAACTTTGTTCACAATACAAAAGTTTATTTTTTCCTTTTTTATATAAAAGCTAAGTTACACAATTTCACATATTATAATAATACGTTCTATAGATTTTTATCTATTTATAGATTACTATTCATTTCACTCTAACATTACAACAACAATTAAAAGCCATGCTTTAATTACGGCTTCGAAGTAAATTTGAAAAAAGAAAACTCAAAATAGAAAACACAAAACAAAGTTATATATGAAAACTATTATTTTATGAAATATTATTTTAAGCAAGACTTATTTATTTGCCTTTTTTTTAAATTACTCAAATCAATATTTTTAAATAAAATTACACCAAAATGATATTTTGGCCAATTTTATTTGTAGAAGAAGGTTTCCTATAGTTGTACACATTCATTTCAGGAGTATTTCATGTTTCTGACACATCATTCCCTTATCAAAAACACCTGAGCTAATATCTTGAGATCATATGTACATTATAACAAATTTATTATTACCTAAGAATTAATATTTGTGGATAACTTTACGTTTATGATGGACATTAATTAATAATATTTCTTTAGTATGTTTTAATGTTAACTTTTAGTTTAGCTTCACATATTTGTACTCCTTCAATCGAGGTCAAGGAGTACAACTCGTATAGAATACGGTTTGGGTTCAGAAAGAATGAAAAATAAACAATAATAATATAAACAACAATACAATATTCAAATCATCTATATAAAATTAATATTAAAAATTTTAACATACAATTATATAAAAAAAAATATGTTCTACAGATTTTTGTTTATTTATAGATTACTATCCATTTTATCAAACTCAAGAAAATACAAGTTAAAATTTTCCTGTAATTTTACTAGAGAATTATGATAGAAATAATGTAATACAAAACTAATTTTCAATAATAAGCAATAGTTAAATTATTATAAATTATATCCTAATTATCTAAATAATAATATAATTATAATTGTACAATTTTACAAGTTTTGATAGTTTAAATTCTATTAATCATAGTAGATATTCTATCATTAATATTTTAATAATTAATAATATTTTAATAATTAATTCTATTGACATAATATCTCAATAATTAATTTATAACATTTTAGCAATTTCATAATATGTCAATAATTAATTCTTTTAAGATCTCCTTCAAATTGATGTTGGTAAATTTACAACCATCAATTTGCTAATTAGAAAATTATGGCCCTAGCATGTCAAGGATTTGGTGAAGATATCAATGATTTGGACCAATATAGAGACACGAGGAAGAGTGATAACTTGGCAGTCATAGGTTTCTCGAATAAATTAACCTTTGTGCTTTTGTTCGTTCATGATAAACACAATTTGCTGCAATTTGTATGACACTTGTATTATAAACATGTAGTGGTGTTGATTGTGCTCAGTGAAACTAAGTTCTAATAGAACACCATGCAGCCAAATAATCTTTGAGCATGTTGTAGACATGACACGATATTATACTTCAGTGGATGACTTAAAGACTGAGTCTTGATTCTTACATTTTCATGATATTGGAGCATTGCCTAGAAATATACACCAACTAGTAGTATATTTCCTTGTGTCTGGACAAACAACCCAATCAACATCATTATATGCATGGAGTTTGAGTGAAGAACCAGTAGGAAAAAATAATCCACGAGTGAAGGTGCTAAAGAGATATCTAATAATGTAGTGTACTGCTAAAAGAGGAAAATGGGGGTTGCATAAATTTGCTGATTGTGTGTAAAACAAAGGAGATGTTAGGTCGTGTGATGGTTAGGTAGATAATGCTACCAACCAGTATGTGATATAAAGTGGGTCCTCAAGAATTTCTCCTTCATCCCATCTATATTTAACATTAATTTTCATGGGGTATCAACAGTAGTTGCACATTGACGAGACTAGATAACTGAATGAGGTCCTGAATATACTTGTGTTGAGTGACAAAGAGGCCTTGGTCTCGATAATAATGTACTAACCCCAAGAAGTAAGTCAGATGGCCAAGATCTTTCATGTGAAAAATTATATGCAACAATTTCTAAATTGTAAAGATGACTTGTTGGTCAGAACCAGTCACTACAATGTCGTCAACACAAACAAAGAATACGACAATTCTTTAAAAGTTCGTTAGATAAAGAGGGATGAATCATATTGACCTTGCGTGAAGGAAAACCTAAGTAGCGTGGTTCGAAAATTTTTAAACCTTACTCATGGAGCCTGTTTCAATCCATATAAAGAGCGCTTTGAGTTTACACATATTATTAGGTAATGTGGTAGGCATACTTATAGGAAGTTTGATGTAAACTTCCTCCTTGAGGTCAACATGGAGGAATGCATTCTTGACATCAATATGATGTAGAGGCTAAGATTTAAATGCAGTAATGGAAAGAATAGTGTGCACAGTAGTCATATTGGCTACAGAGCAAAGATCTCCTCATAGTCAAGGCCAAATTCTTGCTCATTTCCAAGAATAATTAACCTAGCCTTGTAATGATTTATGGATCAATCTGAGTAAAGCTTTATAGTGAATACAATTTTGCTGCCACAAGGTTAACCGATGGGGGCATGGAACAACATCCCATGTCCGATTTTCTTTTAATGCTAAAAGTTATGTTTCAATGGCTTGTTGTCAACATGCATGCTCCCTTGTCTATTTATAAGAAAAATGAATAAGAATATAATCTAAAGTTGTTGTCAAGGATTTAGGGGAGAAAAATCATACTTTAATAGAGGTCGATGAATGCGAGAACTACATCGTAAAGGATCTTGTTTTAGATCTTGCATTGGATCAACAACAGATAGTAATCTGGAAGGGGCCTAGAAGGTGGTGATGTTAGTCTTGTAGAAGGGTAGGAAATAATGGTAAAGATATAAAGGATGACAAGAGAGTGTCATGGTTAGTTGCAAAAAAATATGAACTTTCTTAAAAAATCACATTTCAAGAGACCCAAATTTGATGTAGATAAGGATCATATCATAGAAAACCTTTTTTGTGGACAAAATAACCTAAAAAAGCATATTTAAGAGATTGAGCTATGAGTTTGATGTGTTCTTGTAGGAAAAGATGGACGTAACAAACATAACCAAAGGTGGGAAGATTAGCATAAGTGGGTAGATATCCAAATAACCATAAAAAAGTAAGTCATTATTTAATGATTGAGAAGACAAACGGTTGATAGGGTGGACAATCCTGGAGAGAGTAGACAATCCTCGAGAGAGCTTCATGCCAAAACTGTGATGGCAAAAGAGATTCCAACATAAGTGTACAAACAGCATCAAGATGATAATTTTTTCTTTTAGTTATCCTAGAAAGACAAGACCTTTGAGTTAAAATGTTATTTATTTACTGAAAGTATTGGAATAAATGAGATGTATATTTTCCCATTATTAGATCGAAAAACTTTAATTTATACAGAAAATTGGATTTGAACATAATCACAAAAAAATTCAAAACAGAAAATACTCACCTTTTAAACGCAAAAAATAGACTCATATAAAACAACTATAATCATCATGACAAAATACTTATAATGAATATAAGATATAATAGATGTCAGCCCACACAAATCACTAAAAACCATATTAAAAGTCTGTTTTATATTTGATTGATGACTTAGAAAAAGTATAATTTAATTTTATCAAGATCTAACATAAAAACAGAATATAAAAATATGACCTCAAATTTCTCATATAACAAAGCTGCATTGACTCAAATCTTTGTCCTTCATTAAATGACAAAATCATTAAATGACAAAACACGGAAAGAGTGTAGAATGTAATGTATTTAGCTAACATTTTCTGTAATTTTGTTACTATTTCTATTTATACATAAACTTGTGTATTTTATACATGAGAAATCAATCCTATATTTTTCGTTATTCTTAATAACCCTAAAGACAATCTAAAATGCTGACATAAGGACACTTGAACATGTACAAGCTAAACTATATTTGCAACATTCAAATATAAATTCTATGGTAATGTTTGATCAGATCGAATACTACAAAAAAAATTAATTGAATCAGAAACCAGCCTAAAAAACCGATTAAGCTCTTTTTTTTTTTTTTTTTTAACTTATTTTATCTCACCTTTATCCGCTTGTTTTTTTTTTTCCAGGTTTTTCGGGTGGTGGTTGGGTGGGGTTTCAATGATCATCCCTCCTTA
>Ga0099824_1001717_pt1 | contig 31380 bp, 14 predicted proteins | sample SiratrowhiteBW_FD_76837 | JGI IMG/M metagenome (GOLD analysis project Ga0099824, IMG submission 76837) | Root nodule microbial communities of legume samples collected from California, USA - Siratro white BW | ecosystem: Host-associated > Plants > Roots > Nodule | place: USA: California... | reverse complement strand
TATATATATATATATATATATATATATATAAGAATAGGTTTTCTATAACACATGAACATTTGTCAAATATTATGACTAAGCAAATTACTTTTCTATTGTTTCTTGATTGCCTTAGTGTTTCGTTGTGATTTTATGGTTATCTCCTATTTGAAAACATGGGAGAAACCATGGATTTGTACTTGACGGTTTGTTACTACTTTTTATATTTTTAGTCTTAATTGAGAAAATCCCATAATAAAAAGGAAATGAATTATAGTTGAACATTAAGTAATTCAATCAATTTTTTTTTCACTATCAACATGTTATGATGACAGATACTCTACACCAAGGGAGTTGCTAATATGCAATGTTTCACGTTTAAGATTTTGTACGTTCATTTTCATACCTAATTTATAATAGTAATTATCTCTATTTGAATTGAAGATGAGACTTTACTGATATTTGTATTTATGAATTATTAAAAATTGTAATGTTGTGGTCATCTTTCCTTATTTGCTCTTTGTGAAGATACAAATATATGTTCGGAGTCTAGTTAGTTAGAAGCCCTGCATGCTTTGGTAGTATATACTATTGTATATGATTGCTTATTTACATTAGAAATGTGATCCCTATTCTCTATTTGGTTAGTATTAGAGTGATAGGATAGGAATATCAAATTTGCACTATTTGTAAATTTGTTTTTTTAAGTTTTCTTTTGCGAATTGTCTTGATGTTTTTGTATCCTCGTTAATCTTTCTTTTATCAATTTACTCGTATGTTTTCCACTTTCATGTTTTATTTGTTATATCTGTCTATGTTTTATGTTTAGCTTTCTCTTTGGTCAAAATCTTAGGTATGCCTTTTCTATCATCTTTACTGACCCAAATTATTCACTCCTTTTCTACATATTTTATAGTTAGCCATGACACTTTTTTTACTAATTTACTTGTATGATTGCTTATGAGATAAGAGCTATAACTTCTTATTATTAATTATAAACATGTCAAGAATTGAGTATTTTGAAAATTTATATGCATTTAGTATGAATTACATTAAATGTATAAGAAATTTTGAAAATACAAAGTCATTTATTATAAGTTGTGATGCTATTATGTTTTTGGGGACAACTGTTATGGTTTTCTTTCCAATATTTGTAGTTGTAAACTCTCTCTATTTTGAACTATTGCTTCTAAGTTAGGCTAATGTTACTGTGGTGAATGAATGTATGTGTTGTCATGTTTATGTTGTCGTGCTTGGTATGTACCATATTATAGTATAAAATAATTTATATTGTGATTGGTTAAAAGATATATTTGTTTCATTTAACAATGAAAGTGTTTGAATGATCATGATAAGAGTGTAATAGCATGTTTTGAATTTAAAGAATGCAAAACATGTCATAATCATATTATTAACATTGTGATGGAAACATTTTATGTTTATGAATTTGAATAACGTAATGTTGGTAATATGATTATGGCGTGTTTTGCATTCTTTAAAAAGCTGAAAATATAATAAACAAGTGATGCTTCTAAAAGATTTCAAGTTCAAACCTAGGAAGAAGACAAAAGAAAAGCTAGTGTAATGTGATGATGTGATATATAGACGTGAATAGAGATTTTAAAGTTATAAAAATGTGAAATATATTTTCATGTCATGATTTTTATGTGATTTCTATATACAAAAGGGTTGTAGAGCTTGTCATCTTATAAATATTTATACATCAATTGTATGATTATGTTCCTAGGATAACCAGTGAGACTTTTTGCCTCGTTAGTTTAAAATAATAAATAAGCTCAGTTAGATATGCCAATGTGAAAGTGGGGTGGTATCTCTTTAGAATTAAGGTGAGAGTTGAATGGAAACATATCCTTATCCCTTTCCTAGTATGTCAACTTTCGAGGATGAAAATTTTTGTTTTTGGAGATAATGTAATACCCTAAAAGATAGTTGTAGAATATGATCGTATTAGAAGCTATAATATAGCTTTAGATATAAGTAAGATGACACCTAAACATTTTTTTTAAAAGGAAAAAGTTGATATAAATAGAAAAATCAGTATTTAGGTTTCATTCTTATAAAAGTCACCATCTCTCTTAGAAGCAGTTCTTTCCCTTTTCTCTGTCTTTTGTCTAAAACTACGCCTTCCTTCCTTATTTGACTGATGATCAAAGATCACTCTTAGATTCCTGGCATCGAGTAAAGCAAGAGTGTTCAATCAGATTCTTGAATAGAGTAAGTTTATTTTCTGTTCATCTTCCTCAAAGTTAGTTTTAGGTCAATTTCGTTTTTGGGAGGGGTATTTTGCCCATGTCTTCTGAGGCACTTGAATGAGTCTTTGTTGGTCTGTTGTTCTAATAGTGTATTTTGATCATTGATTTGAAGCTCTTGGTGTAAGTTAGGTTGCAATGGCCTTGTAATGGCTACATGCATTGTACACGAAATTGGATGAGATGTTTGAACAATTTAGCTACTGGTTAATGATCTTGAGATGCATCAGTACTTTGATTCCAAATGGCAGTGGAGACAATGATGAAATTGTAGCGGAATGGATGAAGGAACGAAGCAAATTCAGCAAGGTTTATGAGTGAAAGTTGTGGAGCAATATAACTGGAAGAGTTGAGGCCAACTTCCAAAGGAATCCCTAAGCTAGTATTCTAAGGGATGCTAACAAAGATGAACCTCAAGAACCAAATGTGCTGGAAAATTTCAATAGCATAACACTAGTTTAAATCAAGCTTAAAATTTACAACACTATGCCCTCTTATTTAAAGAGTGAATTCCCACTCTAGCTTCTAGAACAAGCTCTCTAACCCTAGCTTCTATGACAAGTTTCTAACCCTAGCTTCTATGACAAGCTTCTTAACCCTAACTTGCACCCCAAGGCTCTCACAAGGTGATGACAGGTGGCACAAGGAGAAAACTTCTCCTATACCCTAACTTGGAACACCAACATTATTTATGGCTTCAAAGCCTAACATTATTACACTACATGGCCCAAAATACAATGCCTAAATATATTCTAATTGGCCTAAATACAAGGTCCGAATTATTCAAAACTATTCTAAACAATTTTTACAATTTAGAGGAGTTCTTCTTGATGCTCAATGTTCCCAAAGTGATCTCTCCATGATTGCATTTGGGCTTGAGCAGTTTGTTGAAAACCCAAACAAGCTCAAATGCGCCCCAATCATCTAGAAAATCTTGATCTACCCTTTGACTCTTTGTGTTCTTTATTCTTTGACTAAGGTGGTTGGGGCGTATTCCATCAAGTTGCACGTGATTTTAGGTTTTTGAAACTCCTTTGAGGGTTTCTACTTTATACAAGCAAGGAAAGCTAGTTTGGATGTTTTTAATAGATATTATGATTACTTGTTTTATTAAGTTCGAATTGGATGAATTTGAATTAAATTGAATGAATCGTTATGTATGGTATGATGTAGTATTAATGTTTGTGAATAATATGGAATGGTGACCGAGACATAGTATCTTCACGAAAGGAGATACTTGTGTTGAGATTGCTGGAATGTGTATTGTTTAACGACTTCTCAATAAGAAGGTATTTTGACTCTACTTGTACCTTAGTGTCAACACCTAATTTTATCCGGGCAAATAAAATTATTTCAAAATAGAAAATAAAAATTAAAAAATGTATTTTTATCATAAGTTGTCATTTTTAAATAAATAAAAAGTTTTAGTTTCATTTTAATGAATAGAGTTTTGAAATAAAATTTATAAAAAAAAGAAAAAAGGAAAAAAACAACAAAGTAAAATAAAAAAGAAAGGAAAATAATAATAAATAAAATAGGAAAATAAAATAAATAAATAATGAATGAAATAAAAAATGGAAGTATAGAAAAATAAACAGAAAAATAAGAAAAAGAAATGTTGGGTTTGTTTTAAATAAACTGCAAAAAAATAATAAAAGAAAAGAATTAAATCCATTAAGATGTTCAGTCAGAAAATAATTTGTCTTTGAATAAAGCCCAAATTAATAAAGGGTTAATTTTGAAAAAATATAAGGTAAATTAGTTTGCTGAGGTTTAGTATATTAAAAGTGTGTTGAAAAAGGAAAATAAAATTGATATTTTGCACCCCTTCTTATTAAAGTGTTGTCACGTCACACTTTCTCTCTCCACTGAATAATCTGACTGCCTTTCCAGACACCCATTTTTAATGCACGAAAATTAATTTAAAATTAAAAAAATTAATTAATGGAATTTGAATAGATTGGTTGGGAGAATCTGATGATAATTGGTGATTATTCTGCTTAATTTCAAATAATGGTAATAATGGGTGGTTATTCTTCTTATTTGCAAATAACTCTGATTGATTTGGATTTATTCTTCAGCGTTATCTCAATGCATTAAACTGAAATTAGTGGGCAGATTCATTGAGATTAATGGGCAGATTCATTGAATTGATGGAGTGGAGCAATTGAGGGGTCTAAGGAAATTCTATAATTTGGGACGAGAGAAAGGGGGGGTCACATAGAGACAAAATGTAACCATTACTAGTCTACTTCATTTATCGATGGATCGACATCTATGATGATAGATCGATGGTGGGGGATGATCTGCACATATCCTTACCGGCAGAGGACACGTTGATTTATGCCTAATCTAATGTAGCCCGAAAGTAATGAGATCCATTCAAAGGGACAAGATTCCCTATACTCGTCATATGTGGTAAATTGGACTGTAGCTAACCTTATGTTATATGTTATATAGTTGCAATCGGACAACTACAAGTGCTAACAATCTCCCCACATCATACCGCATGCGCTGAGGGTCATCCTCTATATAATCAAGACACACCTATCTAAACCCTATAGGTGCTCACAAACTCACGTGTATAACAAATCATATCTAACACAATTAATGAATTATAAAATATATTATGTATTTACAAGATCTAATAACTCTCATTCAAACTAACCTACAACAAGTTCGCATACCCAGTTAGTTGCTTTGTATTTGCGTAACTGGCATCTACAAATTGCTCATACATGTGGGCCAAAGTTTTTGCTGTCCACACATATCCTCTAGTCAACCGTAGATCAAAGAAAAAACCCAAGTAGGAAACACTGACTAAACTCACACTCCTATATGTGAAAATGGTGCAACCAACTAAGTGAAGCAAATAAGCTGGAGTTGTAACTATCTATTGTCTGTTGCTACATGTGTCATCATATACCTCTCTCATCTAACTCAACTACACATGACCACCGTAATCTTTGTAGTTACAACTGCATGGTCAACACTGAACGTCTATACCAAGAACTCCGTAGTCCCAATTGCATCTAACGTAAGGTACGTGTATAATTGTCTGAGAATGGGCAGCTGCAAAAAATTTAACCTGTCATCCAATGTGATGTCAACTCCTTAATAGGTAGATGAAAAGAGTTTTTTTTCAACGCATCATCTCTCTGCAAAGGTAGACAACAATCCTTTGTTTGTAGTGTTAAGCTATCACCAACCAGACCAGCTAAACCTAACAACTCAATAGCAACTTCTATTCGTTCATGTGGTGTTCCTGACTTATTCATATTTGAAAATACGTTTGGCTGAGTTCAAGAGGGGGACGGTTGAATTGAACTTTATAAGATTTTTCCTTTTTAGAACACTGAAAACATTTTTCATGGATAGAAAATCTTTAATGAATCTCAATGCCCAAGATACAAGGTCCATAGAAGAAATAAATCGATTTCAAGCACGAATGAACTAATTTATTTTTCAAGCAGAATGAATAACTATCAGAATTATGTACGAACCAGATCTATATAGCAGTAAGGATAAAAACAGCAGCAGAAAACTAGTTACAACAGTTTAATAATGCAATACCAGAACTGGAATCAACCAAAATACAATATGGTATTCAAACAAAGCTATATCACAAAAAGCTATTATCTATACACAAGTAAGATGATAGAATCAAGGTTATGCAAAAGCCTACATAGCCAAACTGCAGCAGAAACGTATAATAGCAATCACACACAAAACCAGTATGTAACAGAGAGCAATACACTCAATCAATGAGCAACTTTCAATATAGTCAAGAATTACCCAAGCAAACTAGTTGATACAACAACTATAGTGAACAATATAAGGTTCCAACAAAAGTTCAGATTTACAGGTAGATGCACTACATATAACACCTCAATGAGTTATGCAGAAAACTGTGTTAAAGTAGTGCAAACAACAAGTCAGATTTTAAACAAATGCTCAGTTAAAATTCTGCAAAGAGAGATATTGTCTAACACATAATCAGATTAATACTGTATTCAAGACAATCAAAATCCTTATGCAATATAAGAAATGATTAGCAACTCTGTAAAGCAAGAGTTAAAATTGAATTATGCAAAAATTCTACGTTAAACTAGATTCGATTAAATTCAATTTCAAATTTACAAGCCTTTGAAAAATAGTTGGATTTGAAATTTCCAATGGATGAAACAATCACATATATACCAATGCACAAGAATCAATTACAAGCATTCAAAGCAAAGTATGATGGTGCGCACAATGGATAAAGTAAACACTGACCAAATTTGATTAAAGAAATAGTTATAAGAGAAACACAATTATAGTGCTATGATGATGGACAAAATGTATTTCTTGTAGTTAGAAGATCAAGAATTATGTTGTAGCAATAAAACTTCAAAGATGCACAACCACACACAGCTATGCTATGGAATTTTAAAAACCAGCACAGATTCTGCAGAATGCATCACAGAACAGTATGAAATTAGAACCTGTTATACAACCACAAAAAAAATGCTTTAGGTGATGTCAAACGTGAACAGAACCAATCCTTATGAGCAAAATTTCAGTGGCAAATGCAAAACATATTAAGAATGAGTAAGAAGGGTCAAGAAAAGAGACATAAGCAATTTATACTGGTTCACCCTTCCTCAAGGGCTACATCCAGTCCTCTTTGCCCCACTAGCAAAGAAAGTTTTCACTAAAACATTCAATTGTTCAATTACAATCATTCACACAGTTCTCACACCCCGCAAGAACTAAGAAAACCCCTAAATTATTGAAACTACACCCCGCAACCCCAATCAATTCAGAAATAACACACGACTAAACCCTAGAGCCCACACTCAATACAATTGTCCTAGAATAATACAAAATTACAATGAAACAACACAAATCTTGAATCAAACAAGTTCAAGAAAGGTAGAGAAATCCTTGATTGGTGCAACAAGAGAGGCCTTTCTACGGTCTCGAAGCAATCCAATAGCACAGTACTTTGGTCAAGATTGATTCTTTAAGAAAAAGCCCCTATCAATTTGATCAAGAAATCCCTAGTTTTTCCAAATTGATTTTCACAGTAATCTCACAATTGATTCTGAATTTCGTATCTTATTGGCGCACGTTAGAAAACCCTTTGGTTTTATATTGGGAAAACCTAAAACAATTTTAATAAAACAGCTACGCGGTTCTGTCCAAAGCACGAATAAATCGATTTCACTTATCCTGAAATCAGTTTATTTTCGTCCAGTTCTCTATTTTTAAATTTTTTTTTCCCAAAATCTCAGCTTATTTTAATCATTTTAGACCATGTGCTAGTGAATTTATTTTTAGTTGTGCATAGGTTCTCTTTCACCACAAATCACACTCACTCACTCTAAGATAAAGCCTAAGACACACTTCCAATTGCTTGCTTACTTTGGCTTGCTTGGCTTCATCAAATCCTTAGTCTTGTGAGAGTACTAACAATATTTCTACCATGACATACCAATTTCAACTTACCATGATCCTATGATAATCAATGAATATCATTTCAAAATTGGACATAGATAAATAACACATTAATTTCAATGCATGTATTTTAGCACCATTACTTATTACATCATTCCATAATTGTCTAGCCACATGGACCTCATAAGTAGCAAACAATGACCTATCCACTTGCTCTCCAGGATAAGCTTCATCCTCCACTACATGGGCCTCTTTAGCTACCACATTTTCTTTACCTTCTTCACCTTGAACAATGTTACTAGCATTACCCCACTCTCTTCATGTAATAGATGCAGTTGAGCGTACACGATTGGACCTAGAACCTTCTCCTCTAGTTCTTACCATGTTGTTCTACATATACATGAATAAAATCAATATATAACAACTCAAAATAGCCATGCATAGGAAAAACATTATTTCCAAAATAAGTTGTCTAGAATAGCTTTCTCGAATATGTTTCTAGAATTGTTCTTCCAGAAACATTCTGAAAATCTTATTTTGGATTTATGTTCTAGAAAGCCTATTCTAGAATCCTATATCTAGAAGTCATCAAATTTCCCACACCTTTCCCTATTCCAGATTGGAATCTTCCAAATTCCCCTTTTTGGAAAGGAAAAAAATTATGAACTTAAACCTTGCAAACAATAGTTTGAAAACAATGTAGATAAGCATTGGAAACTAGCTGAAAACAAATGCAATTGAACAACCAAACACAAGTTCAATATTTGCAATAAAGAAATGAGCGTAGAGAGCACAACACAACCAGAATAGTGAGCGAAGGTAAGGAGAAGAAGGAGAGAAGAAACCTAGTTTTTAATTATAAACTGTGAAGGTAATTTTTGTCGTTTCTTCAAAAGTGGGAGTGCAAGTACAAAATGGGGGTTGCAAGAAGCAATTCCCTTCCATCTTTGTGCCAGAGTTTTTTTTATTTGGACCCTATTTGCTTTTGGGCCCTTTTCTTTTTGTTGTTCACACCAATAGTCAAGTCATAGTTCCTTTAGGTTGTGTTTAAAATTGATATAACCATCTAGTTACATCTTTTATATTAAAGTATCGTTTAGGTATTTGTCATAAATCATGTTTTTTTTATTTGGAATGCATTTTTTATATAAATGATAAATAATCTTATGATACACCAATACATTTAAATAAATTTTAGATACATGTATGATGTCATGTGTCGTCTCCATTTAATATTCAATTATTTAAAAATAAAATAAAATCACAAGAATAAAAGTAAAGATTTGTTTTGTATTATCGTTTATATGTAGGTGTTTTTATTACCGTATGCTTCATCTTACATCTTATAAAAATAAAACACTTGAGTATTTGTGTGCATCATCGTATACTCAATATCTTATTGAGGTAAAAATTTAAAATATTTTCTCGTAAATAAATTCAAGCAACAATCTACAATACCGATGAATAGTTTTACAGTATCTTCTTTTATTGTATGATTTGTAAGAGTAATAAATATAGTCGTTCAAACACTACAAGAAAAAAGCTATTTAGAAATCAATTTTTAACTACCAAATAAAATGGTTGCTAATTGTGACCAAAATAATCACCAAATTAGATTTTGGTTGTTAAATAACTACAAAATAAAAGTAATGATTGAATTTAGTGACCAATTAAGTCAAGATAATTGGTATCTAACATTAGCCACCAAGGTTTAAGCCACTTGTACCATTAGATTCTAAAGTAGTCTCTAACTTAATGAGATACCAATTTAAAATCTAATGGTATAAGTGACTAAAACCTTGGTAGCTAATGTTAGATATCAATTATCTTGACTTAATTGGTCACTAAATTCAATTATTACTTTTATTTTATAGTTATTTAGCAACCAAAACCTAATTTGATAATTATTTTGGTCACAATTACCAACTATTTATTTAATAGCTAAACACTAAGCTCTAAAGAGCTTTTTTCTTGTAGTGAAATTATCATATACTCTAATCATCTTGAACTAGAAAACATAAAATCTTAAGAATATTAAAATTTCAAAATTAAAAATATCAATATACAAACAAGGAAACTAGAGAAAAAACTTCTATTGCAATAAGACCAAGAATACTAAAGAGTAGTCTCTCAATCATGTCTCAAAATTACATGAACTTCTTATTTCACTACAAGAAAAAGATTGTTTAGAGAACAATTTTTGGCTACCAAATTAAATGGTTACTAATTATAACAAAAATAGTCACCAAATTAGATTTTGGTTGCTAAATAACTACAAAATAGAAGTCATGATTGAATTTAATGACCAATTAAGTCAAATAATTGGTATCTAACATTAGCTACTAAGGTTTTAGTGACCTATATTATTAGATTCTAAATTAGTCTCTAACTTAATTAGATACCAATTTAGAATCTAATGACTAATAGGATGACACTCAACAAGTCTTTATTATTCTCAAGTGGTCAATAAAGACATGTTGAGTGACATCCTATTAAGCATTCTATTAGATTCTAAATTAGTCTCTAACTTAGAAAGTAAACAATTGCTTAATAAGATGGCTTATTATTTTCAAGTGGTCAACACCAAATTCTATGCATGATTCCCATGATGAATTTCTAAATCAAACTATTGAAGAAAAAACATCTAACTAACTAGTCTTGATTTAGAATTCATTTCTTTCAATAAACATTTAAGGGTTCCATGGTTACTATAAATAAGCATTTTTTAATCCAATGAATAAAATTTAAATTTATCTAGAGTAAAAAAAATAGTCAACGACTCTTTCAATTGTAGTATAATTTACCTTACATGTGCAAAACACGGAGTTCTAAAAGCATAATAAATAAAATGCAAAGCTTTACTCACCTTTTTTATCCTGGACAATACCTAATGCATATACATACGCTTAAAAAGTAATTTTTTATTAGAGAAGAATACGAGGCTTAGCTAAACCAATAATTGATTTAAAACTTTTCAAGTTCTTTAAAAATGGTTTTAATTTGAAAAAATAAATGAAATTAATTTGGGAATCAAGATTGATTAAGATTGGTAACCAACAAGATAAAGAGATGATTGCACTAAAAAATCATATTGGTTTATATCACAATTGATTATACATCCTGTCTCAATTATTCAACTTTAGAATAACTGGAATACAATATCTTTAAATGTTTGTACAAACACTCACTACAGGCAAAACAAATACAAGACAACAAGCAATATAAGATAAACTCTTGAGCACACTCAAGAGGATATGTTCTACCATTTGAACACTCCAAGAGGATATCAACCCAATCAACTCTTGATCACATAAGAGGATATACACTTGAAACACTCTAACAATTTAGAAAAAGAAAGAATGTACCATAAATTTCATAGCTAAAGCAATTCACAAGTCAATTTCAACCACACAACACAACCTTTTGAATTTGTAATCATGAAAACACCCTTTGACAATTGAAAATAGCTCAAATGATCTCGATGGATTCACTATTCAAAGTAGTATTAGATTTGTAAAAGAGCGAAACCAAGGCTGTATTTATATAGTTCAAGAAATGTTGATTAAAAATTGATTTAAACATATTTAATCGATTATCTTAAGTTGGTAATAAAATTTTCTCATTGAAATTTGAAAAACAATTATAAGGCTTTCTATTTTAATGATTATGGCATTTGTTAATTGATTGTTTCAAATTTGCATTTAATTCAGAAAACAAAGTTAATCGATTATGCAAGAATTTAATCAGTTAATCTTTTAGAAGATTTGAAACCACATATTTCTGCCGTTTATTTTAATCATTAACAAAAATAGATAATTAATTATCTTGTTATGAAACAACCCAAGAGCAATTTATTAGTCACTTAAAACCTTAGTTGATTAACATAGTCATAAACCTTTTTATCATGCTTTAAACTTTTCAAAACAATTTTTCTTTCGATTAATGTCAATATAGGCTAAGTGTTGAACTAAAAAAGCTTGTGAATACCTTGTGTGAGGGACTTTTAAACATATAAGGTAAAAGCTAAAATACTCAATACATTTCAACGTCAACATCTTCAAACATCATTGTCAAAACAACATCAATTGAATCTTGATATTGTTTTTCAAGTCCAAGATAATTCAATTAAGCGGCCAAACAATAAGAGTTGTAGTTAAAACCTCCTTCAAATACTCAAAAGCCTTTATATGTTTTTCATTAAAATAAAAAAATAATATCTTACAATAAATTAGTCATTGGTAAAGCAATCTTACCAAAAAAATTTCTAAATCATCGATAAAATCCGGCATGGTGAAGGAAAGACATAACTTATCCAATAGTAAAAAGATATGCAACTGAGAAATAATGTCTAGTTTAGTAGTATCTACTTGAATTCCATGTTTAGAAATAATGTCCTAAGACTATACCTTATTCTATCATAAAATGAAAATTTTCAAAATTTAGAACAAGGTTGGTTTCAACATATTTATGCCAAACTTCATTTAAATTATTAAGGAATTAATCAAAAGAAGAACTGTAAACAAAAAAGTTATCCATAAATACTTTTATATATTGCAAGTGACATCACTTATCCCATGATAGAGATTGGATGAATCAAGTTACAATTAAATCGTAATGATTAAATTGTTACGTTCATAAGTAGCAAGAGTTGCACTCTAACTACCAATTATAAATTTTAGCCTCGTGGTAAACACTCATCCAACAATGGATATGAAAGCTAAAGTCTCAAATTTGCTTCTCAACGTGACAATTGTTGAAGAGAAGATTATTGTAAATTTTTCATATAGAAAGAGTTACACCTTAATTATCAGTTATATCTTTTAGCTTAGTATTAAACATCACATCCAACTCCAAATATTTAGAAAAAAAAAATACTAAGCATAAATATTTTGAAATAACTACAAAGGTATCTAGAAAACAATAATAAAACTTGCATGATATCCTCTTAGGCATTTGATTAATGAAGGACAAAGAAAAATGAAGCTTCCAAATAATTTGGTTTAATCTCTGCAATATGTGTTAAAACAAAATACTGATAAGTTATTGAAATCATCAAAGAAAAAAATAAGTTACAGCTAAACAAAACAGAAGTAATTGTGAATGTCACTCTTTAAAGGAATAATTAGGAGTTTTGTATAGGATAAAATAAACTACTTAACTAATTAAGCACTAAATACTTTCATATAAACTAATATTTATATCATTCTTTCTTCGTTATAAGCTATAGATTACTGGACAGAATTACATAGAGGAACATACCAAATTTCAACATTTTTATATTGAAGAATGAAAACTATAAATTTACATAGTTAGATTTTAATTATTTAAATAGTTAGGATTAAAAAGAAAAATAAACACAAACTTTTTAAGTGGTGTTGTGACCAATAAATAACTATTATATATACGCAGAAAGAGAACCACAAAAACTAAAATTGATCCAAAAATTTGTGACACAAATTGGATCGAAGAAACCTGGTCCCCTGCCTCTTCTTTCGCTACTCTAGAGTCTTCTCTTAATCGACATCATAAGGCCTTTTCACTTTTTTGAATGTGCTAAAGAATCACAACATCAATGTGATAGAATAGAAATGGGATCACAGATAACAGAAGACAGCATAAAAATTGCTATTGTTTTGACCAAATCCTAATTGATATTCCATAAAATAGTACATTCTTCAAAGGTTGGAACTGTTGCCACCTTCAACGCCATTGATAAAAAATATTATCAGTTTTTTTATTTCCTTCAATAGATAACAGAAAAGAGAGGTGTAGAGTACTGTTCTCCAAGTTATGGGTAGTAGCAACCGAGATGTAAATATCCAAATATGCAATGCAAGCTGTGCCAACTATTAGTTTCTATTTATTGATTGTTACCCTACCCAATAGGTTAACCTTGAATAGGAGTACATTGGGAGAAAATTTCGACTTGTCTATAAGCCTAAATCGATATTTGAAAAGACATTATTTGTTCATCTCTCTTGTTTATTTTCACGTGATTCGGGATTAAAATAGTTAGCTTGAACTAAGTATACTAAATTAATCAATCGTGTGTTACTTATCAACACGTGGTAAGTTTCGTATGTATTTCTGTTTTTGTATAAAAGATAAAATGCCCCTTTATGCTTCTACTTAATATATTCTTAACTATTAATAAAAAAATTATCAATACGTGGTTAGTCTAAGTGATATACAATACAATGCTTTTAATTAAATAAGATATTTGGAGTATGACGGGGATAGTCTACAGTTTTAGGTTTAATATTTTTGAATGTTTAGACAAATGTGAAGAGGAAAGAAAAAGTAATCATTAATTAACCCTTTTTTGTTTTTACATTCCCGACTTCTCGACCTTTTTGGCAGGAATACTTTGTGTATGTTGAAAAAAAATGGATGTTTTTAAAATTTCTTTTTAATGAGTTTTAGATTAAATTTTACTTTCTATCACTACAGTTTTCAGTGGAAGTGTAAATTTGGTATCTTTAAAATTTAAAAGCATATTTAGTTTTTCAATTTTTTCTTAAAAAAAATATTCGATTTATTTATGTTATCGTATTCTTAATAGAAGATTTAACATATTACCAATAATAACAATGTTAGTTTCTTATATTAATAACTAGGTTTAATAATGATTTAATTCTCATTTTATCACTGACAACGACGTTGGCATTTTTTTGGGAAGTAATTAAATTATATATCAATAATAAATCAAAATTAATTTATTTAAAAAATAATAGGAATAAATATGTAATTAAAATTTTATGTACATAAAAAGGTTAGAATGGTTTAAGGCTTAATTTTAAATATTGATCTTAGTAATCATTCATCTATAAGTACTGGTGATTGATGTTTGTTTGTTGGATCTTAATGCTGCTAATTTCATAGTTTAGGGGTGTAATACTGTACTATATGGGTGGGTGGCATTTCTTGTGGCAATTAATATAATGATAAATTTTTCTGATCAAAAAAATATATACTCAGTGAAAGATATTTTTCAGTTTTTTTGTATAGTTAAGGGTTTAATGATTGTTCAATTGCTATAGTAACTTAGTATTTATCCTATCATATTATTAGAATTCAAAAGAAAATAAAAAGGTATTGAGATACGTGTAAAAGAAAATAGTGTATGCATTTAAGTGTATATATCATTTTAATTTATTATGATAACTTATACATATCGATTTGTAGGTGATAGATATTTATTTCCCGGTTATAGCATCTACTAGATTTTGGTTTTCTTTCATATTAGGTTATAAAATATCTAAGATTCAAATTTAGTCTCTGTAAAGTGTCTTGATCTATTTTTATTTTTTTTTTAATTTTAAAATTACCACTTTCAGTACCAGCTTCAAAGAACTAAAACTGAACTTCAAAACTTTTAGAGAATAAAATCACTATCAGTACAATTATTTCTATAAATATTTAATATAATTTTATATTTATAAATAAAATAAAAAAGTTTGTTCTATTTTTCACAAATCCCCCAAACGTATTACAATAACATGGCTGTTCAATTCATTTTATTCCATCATTATTATTTTGTTTCTATCTACTTCATTCTTTTCTCTATCACTAACATATCTAACATGACTTGTCAGTGTACAAAAACAAAGAATGAGTGAATAAAAGTTGTGTAACAGGTTGGGGAGAACAAACCAAATTCATGGATGAGTTAGCTCAGTACTTAGTTTTGGTAACTAGCTAGTTTGTAGACTGTGGTTGCACATAGAATCCATCCAAGAAGACCAAGACAAGAGAGAGTAGATACGCAATCAGTGACTCACTCCCTTTAGGCCATAGTACTTGATGCTATCATTACTCAAACTGAACCCTTTCATTACATTACATCATATCCATACAATAATTGTTAATGACTCCACCACCATCTCTCATTCTGCATTTCACAAGATCCATCATCAATGAAACACTCTAACAAGTTTAACCCTAAAAAAATGTCAAGAAATCTGATACATCTAACAAAGTTCATCATAACTATAACTGTTAGAAAATCCATTATTATACTTATTAATGAAAAAAAAACATACATTTCAACATAAATATATGTTCCAGATGAATACTTCAAATGGACCTCAGGATGGATAATATGTTACTTTGGTATTTGAAAATAACAAAATTCAAAAGAAGTATATCTAAAACTGAAAGTATAATTTGGCATTCAGTTAGTCTAAAATTTAATAAAAAAACTTTTTAAAAAATTTCAGAAATTAAAACGATGATAAATAGTTAAATTTTAAAATTAAAATAACAACAAAAAGACTCATTTTTATTACCAGACTGACTTAACAATTTCTCACACTTTTCAACATCAGCATGACACTAACCCTAATTCTCACACTATAGTTCTATGTCTTTGCCCTTCTTTATATGCACAGCATCTATGTTTTTGAATTTTGTTTCCAATATATGTAGAACAAATTATCTAATATTGTCATACGTCTACAATGTCGTAAATGAGATGAATAGGGACAAATGAATGCACTGCGCATAAAGGATAGCTTTAATAGTCTACACATAAGCTCTGAATCAGTCACTGAATATATGTTCATGTGCTGTATATAGCGACCTGCCACTCCTGCATGTGTGTGTGGGAAAAAAATGGCACAGTGCAATAAATAGGTCTCAATGACAAAGTAAATGCATAAATGGGTTGAACACAACAATAATAATAACAATATAGAGGGTATGGTGTGGGAACTGTGAAATTAAATATTGTAGACATATGGTTGGTATCATGTATATGCTTTCCATAAGTGATGATATAACGTTATTGAATGAATGAACATCTTTGTGGACCTAGATTTTCCCTTGGACGACAAAGGAAAATGCTACAGAGAAAGTGACCAATCTTAAGCTGCATTTAAAGCTCTGTTTGTTTTCTTGGGAAAGTGATTTTCCTGGCATATATACTAACTCACTTCTCATCATCATGCATGGCCCATGTGACATTCAGCTTCAACAGTACATTAACTATGCTTTCAAGTATCTGTACAAATCACTGTATCAGTACCAGAATCGTAGAGAAGAACCTATGTGTATATGCTTCACGTAACCACCATTTTCTATCAACAATCAAAGAACCTGTATGTGAACTCTTGCTGGTTTGTGTACGTTCAAAATGGGCTGCAATGTATGAATACAATATGTTTTTATATAATACTGGCCAGCACTCACATTTTAAAAGATAATTTGATATATCATTAAATATTGCAATTAAAAAGTTATTTGAAAAGAAAAAAAAAATCATTAAAATATATTTTAATCTGTCTTCTCTGTTTATTTTGATGTATGAGATTCTTTAAAGTATACAATTCCATGTTTGGAAAACAATTATAGAAATTCATTTATAGTAAAGTTATTAACTGTTTTAAGAAATAATGTTCCATCATCTGTTGTATCAAGGAAATTTGTGTTATATCAAGCAAAATGAGCTCGCTTTAGACCAATGATAAATCAAAGTTCCTATTTTTTTTCATATTTTTTAATATACTTTAATTTAAATGCTTACATGAAAGTATTTAATCTGTGATATTTTTATCTATTATTTTGGTGATCTATAGTTCTTCTAATTTAATAAACAGAAATTATATTAACTATATAGATTTACAAGAATAAAAAAAATTGTTTTTTAATTTTTTTTAACAGCAAAAAATAAAAAAATTAAATAGAATATTTCATGAATGTTCCAATCCTAACACAAAATAAAGGGATATATAAACCTTTCAACACGCAAAAAGCTGAGAAAACCAATTGAGTATCTTCACTAAAATTGACCTAACACATATAAGCTACTAAAAAGCTACACTTGTAAAAACACCAATTGCATACCCTAATACAAAATTAGAATTCTACAGAAAGAAAGTCAACAAACATAGACCAAGATCACAAGGAACTACAAGCACCTCCACAACATAGAAAGTTTACTGGGAGCCACGATCCTAAATGTATAGCACATAAGATACAAAATAGTAGCATGGTTACTTCAGCTGCTAAACTATATGCTTCAGACAAAAACCCCCGATTCGATGTTTATTGTAGCTACCTCCATCTACCCAATTATGTAGTAACTTTAGCTCTGTTGATAACATTTAACATTCTTGACGATGAGATACACCTATCTCCTCCTTAAACTGATATGTGCGGGAGCACAAACTACCAGATCTACTACTTCATCTTCTTTTAGGCTTCTTTCTGTACTACCTTGATGTAATTCTTCACTTGTTCTATTCCTCCACAAGCCTGCAAAAAGATAAATGAGATTGACTTGTTGAAATCTTCACACATATGATAGCCTTCAGGATCTTGACACTCCTCAAAGCATTGTTGTTGACAAATACAAACTACCTGCAAAATAGAAACCTTTTACCCCACAAATCTCTCTTCCCTACTGAGATGGGCTCTCTCCCACAGACGAGCTTAGACTTTGTACCCGAACTCCTATTCTACCTAAATTAGAACACCCTACGTCCTTAAGAACAATCCACTCTTACCTTAAATGTTAAGTAATAGTTGTCAAGCATAGTTCTGGACACAGGTATCAATCAGAGAAAGAAAAATTGACATTTTTCTTTCTATATTTAGCCCAGGACCATGCTTTAAGCTGAGCTAGGTAAATAATTTCAACAACATCCACTACTCCATTTTCAAACACAATTCTTTTCTTATGACTTCAAATCTTCAAAATTATTGCCACCCACATACCCTTACCCTTTCCAAACTGTATTTGTTTACTTGTTAAAGCACATCAAATAGAAATTCTAAAAATGATTAACGAAAATACGATTTATTACAGTTGTATTTCCTATCCATCTATCACATCCATCCCTCACTTTTTATTCTATTTCACAATTCATGAGTACATGTTGGGTTGTCTCCTCTACCATATTACACATTGGGCACAAAGTACTACCTAAGACCACCACTCTCCTAACCAGATTCACCATGGTCAACAATTTATCTAACATTTTACTCCAAGCAATAGTGGTTGAGGCGAAACTTTGAGACTCCACAGTTGCTTAAACACGTCTGACCTCAATAAGTAGTCATTTGCATTTAATGCTTTATAACCAAACCTAACCGTGTACTATTACAAATCATCCTCTAACTATCCAAGACACCCCTCTTCCACTAAATATTAGTTATAAGGGATGTCAATTGTTGTTGTTGTTCCTCTTCCCAAACAAACATCTTCCTCCTCCATAATAAAGTCCATTTAAGTACTTCATTGTTTCCAATCAACACTCATTCCCCTACTTCACTGACTACACTCTCTTTACATGGAGATAATGAATAGAGTCTGGAGAATTTATCTTTAAGCGGTAAATCGCCAATTCATCTATCCTCCCAGAATCTAATTAGTTTCCCATCTCCTAATGCCCACATAATGTTGTGATCAATCCAGTTAAATTGATTACCCACATCATAGATTTTGCATAAGTTCCGCCACCATTTAGAATTTTTTTAGCCTAACATACTGACATTCATCTCTTGCCAAGAACTATGTCTAGACTCTATTATATCCTTCCACACTCCTCCTTCCTCCTTCCCAAGCCTCAATTTCCATTTAGCTAACAAGGCTGCATTAAATCTACCCACATCTTTGATGCCTAACCCACTTTCTTCCACATGGTAGCATATTTTATCCCAAGCCACACATGCAATTTTCCTTCTCTCATAGTTCCAACCCTAAAAATTTTGCACACAACTCTAAGAGGTTTAAAGAAAGATGTGGTGCATTAATTACGAACAGACAAACCCTTCTAGCCATAGAAAGTAATTTCCCCTTCACTAGTACAAAAAATGCATTGTACAATAGGATATAATGTCGGTTAAATGAAACTGATGTAAACAAAAATATGGTGACATTTTTGTAAATATTGAAGAGATATTATATCGATTAACACAAACCCGACGTAATATACCATATTTTACGTCGATTGTCACTCATAACCGACGTAGAAAAGAGTGAAAAAATAAAAATTCAAAATTCGAAAACTTTGTAATGGCACTGAAGATACTACATTGGTTGGGAGGTCCCAACCGATGTAGTATGTAGCCCATATTACATCATTTGGGACTTTTACTAGGGTTCATTTGGCTCCATTTTCGGCTTCTTCCATATTTCTCTTGAGTGCGCAAGCTCTGTGGTTGTCTCGGTTGAGTTTTGTCAATCTCAGTTCTCTGCGTTTTCACTCTCACTCACGCTCATTTGAATGGTTCCTTCATTGCCTTTTCATCTATTTTCTTTAGCATTTTTGACATAGGTGATTTGGTAACCTTTTTACATTGCAAGTTTTTAAGAATGTTATACACTTGATGCTTAAGCCTTTCTCCGCCGTGAATGTTTGGTTCAACACTCCTTGTCACTTCTCTTTAGAAGATATTAGCAATTTTGTAAAATTCATTAAAAATAGTTAGAAATTTATTTTCAACCCAATTTTTTTTATCAACTACTTGATTTCGAGTATATTTTATGGTAAAATTCTTACATTGTATAGATTTATCATAGATTTAGGGTTTTAAAAATTTAAGACGAAAAAAATTCAAACGGTCATAACTTTTTATAGAGAGCTCAGATTGAGACGCTCCAAAAATGAAAGTTGCTCGAATTGAGGTAACGAAGCCCCTGGCTCATACTCGAAGGGGATTAAGCCTCTGGACATTCCAAAATTTCATAGTTTACTGTTATTTTTTGTTATTTTTAACCCATTTTTTTAGATTGTAGCCTCTTATTTCACATATTTATACTTTCTAGAAAATTCTAAATTTTTTGTGGTGTTTTCTTGTATCGATTAGAGATTTATCAACCCATTAATTTTTTTTCTTAAAAATAAGACTTTTTACATCATATGTAAGCTACAACCGATGTAATGGAGGACTTTTTATGTCAGTTGTACTACAACCAACGTAAAAAGTCCTTTTTTACATCGGTTCTAGCTTCGAACGATGTAATAAGTCTTGTCTTTTATTCTTTTAAGTGCTTTATTATATCGTTTGTGTTTATAACCGATGTTATAGGTGTATTTTTCACATCGATTGAAAAATCGATGTAAAAAGTCATGACTTTTCTACATCGTCCGCATCAACATCGGTTGCGGAACTAACATATAAACTCTCCCAGAGCCGATGTAAAATCCTATTTTTCTACCAGTGGTTCTATCTAGACAACCTAGACTTAATTATTTTTTTAATAATTTAGTAATAGGATCATACAATTTAAAAATATCTATAGGATATTGTTCAGGTTGATTTAAAATGTTTTATTATTCATTAAAATGTTATAAAATTTATATTTTAGATTAAAATGTTTTGAATTCTTGCTTTATTTGATAAACTTAATTAAGTTTGTGAACTATTTTTTTAATTGAATCTTTAAATTTTTTATATGCTTCCTGATTAAGTTTATTAAAAATAATGGATAACTTCCAAAAGGGTGGATTGAGTTCTAAAACTAATTTTAGATTGGGTAAAATATTTATTTTGAATTAAAATAGAATATTGAAAGAATTCAAGATAATATTTATTTACTTTCTATGTTGCAAAATACTTCATTAGTGCATGTTGCAAAATAGAATTCTACATCAATTGTGGGAGACTTTCTACATTGGTTCCGTAACTAATCTTAATACATATGATGTAGAAAGTCTATGACTTTTTACATCAATTCTATAATCGATGTAATATATCTCAATATTACATATAAAAACAATTGACATAAAATAAAATTTTCAACTCAGACCTATTACATCGACCGATGTAATATCCTATTCCAATGGGGTTGAGGTTTGCACTATGGATGACTATTACATTGGTTCTACTGAGAATTGATGTAATATGTTACATACTATAGTGGTTCTTAGTGTAACCAATGTAATATGGGAGATACTACATTAATTAGTGCCTTACCCGATATAGTATCCGCTTGCTAGAAAAAGTGAATGCTTCTATGGCATATATTACATCAGTTATATGGCTTAACTGACGTAATATATAGCTTCTTACATCGGTTATGATCTTAATCGATATGATATCTTACGTTTTTTCTATAAGTTTTGCCAGTTTTAGTATTTTTCCAACTTGTAATAGTTTTGCCAACCAGAATATACCAAAACCATATTTTACAAAACCAAAACCAAAACATAGGATGAAATTAAATCAATGTAACATATATTAAAACCATTTACAAAACAATGTTTATGTACATGTAACACACATTTATACATTTCTATAAGTTCTGACTTCTAATGTTAATAAAATATCTTGCTCATTGATAACAAATTCTTTTATTTTTTGTATGTGTCCAATGAGTTGATATCTGAAAAACACTGAAATACGAAATACTTTTCATCATCACATATGAAACCTCTAATTAGAATTTTTAAAATATTCAAAATCTTTTAATACTTACACCCAAGAGTTAGCAACATTGACACGGACTATGGTCCACATCCAATACATCACATAATAGCCACATTCAAATGTTCCATGTTTCTTAGTGCACTAACATGTATTCAATTCAACAAAGTTAACTTATTCAACAACTAAAAAACAAAAATTTAATAGTTTCAATGAAGAACTAAATACCTTAGGAAAAATCAAACATAGATTATAAAAAGTGGATCTATCGTCTAATACATTACATACGCTAATTGTATCAAAAAGAAAGATCATTAGTGGTTTACATTATATAAATAATAGTAACATAGTATTTCTTAATTAAACCACACCCTTGTACTACAGTCTTCATATCTGTACTTGGCTTTCTATGCAATAATCACACAATAGTATTGCACATAGGACAAATAACCATCAATTGTCAATGAGAACTAAAATAACCAATTGATTAGTCATGTTCTTTGAATTATGTAACATCTAAGTGTAGCCAGATTTACTTACCCGTAATAACAACAACCATATAAATTCTCTTGCAAGATTCCTGAATCCATCTTTGAATGTAAATATCAATGTGTTTCCTTCTTGTCGTCCTCAACATCACAACTCCCTTTTGTCCTAAAATGACCACAAGCAGGAAGTACATCTTGCGCAAGTGGAGTATGTTGTTGAGAGATACCCATGGACTGTAATCTTTGGTCGAATTCATGTCTCCAGTCATTTATAACTTATGCTTTTATTTATCAACTATACAACTAGTACCTCCATCATCTTTTGACTCATAGAAGAGCTGGAGCGAGGAGCTAATCTAAAGTATTGTTCGACACCCACACCAAATCCAACAATAATAAAAATATAAATCAAATAACAATAATAATAATAATATTTATAACATTTATAGTAATAATAATAATAATAATAATATTTATAGTAAGAATATATAATAATAATAATAATATTTATAATAACAATAATATTAAATAATACTAATAAAAATAATATTTATAACAATAATATTATTATTCATAATAAAAATAATATTTATAATAATATTATTAATAATAATAATAATAATAATAGTAATTATTATTATTATTATTATTATTATTATAATTATAATAATAAGTATAATAATAATTGGAACATGACAGAGGAGTGGCTCTGGTCTGATGGTTATAGGTTTACCATAACCATAATAATTATTGAGGGATTTACCGATGAATTTTTGACCGGCGGTAAAAGCGCATTACCGATGGATTTTGGGTGTTTGCCGACGAATTTTCCTATCGATAATTTCATTTTTTTATAGTGTAGCAACGTGCCAATTATATTATCACTAACATGTTTTTTCACATGCATTACATCAATACAATGTATACCATCTTACCTTGACTAATATGCAAGTTCAAAGAATATCGATTTCTTCTTCTATATGTTTTTCACACCACTATTGTTAAGTGTTTTCCCAAAAGTCACTTCAACATGGCATACTCGGTTGTACACTTGCTCACAGTCAAGGTAGAGGAGCAGTTCTATCCTTCCGACATTCACTAAAAGTTTTTGTTAACCTATGATAAGGGTGATTATGTTTCAAAAACCTCTAATGTCTAATGTAAAATGTTTTCCTCCTATGTTTTAGTTGATAGAAGTGAACACAATTCTGAGATCCCGAAATTGCATTGAGATTTGCGGTTCCCATGGAAAGTTTAAATGCAGTAGTAATCAAATAGTTAACTTTCTTTTGAAGAATAACACAATTTTCACAATTAGTTGGCTTGCTAGAATCAAGGTCACTGGAAGTTTTGTAAATCATTTCAAGATTATCAAAATCGGTTTTTACTTTTAAAAGCTCATCTTCCAGTCCTTTAACTTTGCCTTCCAACCAATTGTTTAACCCTTTCAATCGGTTGTTAGATAATGCCAATCTGTTTGCTTCTTCATGGGTTTCTAAGAAAGCCTGAAGAAGTGAATTGTAATTCTCACTATTAAATGAGGTGTTAGAGTTCATGCTACCCACCTCAGAATTTTTTCCAACCATTAGACATAGATTTGCTTCAACATTCTCATGTGAAAAGCTGCTGGAAGAGGTATCATTGTCTTCCCAAGCTATATATGCTCTTCTGCTCCTTCCAGATTTGCTCCTCTTCTTCTCATATGCCATTTCTTTATTCACAAGGCTTGGATATTCTACTTTCATGTGTCCCTGTTAGCACAACCAAAACAGATGATTTTAGTATAACCATTATCAGATTTCTTATTATACCTCTTGCTTTGCTGGTTCTTCAATTTGCCTTTATCTCGATGAACTTCTGGAGTCTCCTTGTCAACAGATTGAGATTCCCAGTATCACTACACTCTTCAGAGCTTTCCTCACTGGATTCTACATCTGTAGCCTTTGTCTTAAGTGCTAGGCTTCTGTTCTTTTTCTCCATTGTCTCCATTTCTTTCAGCCTAGTCATCTCCAACTCATGTTCCCTCGACTTGCCAAAGAGTGATACAGTATTAAGTGTTGTCAAATCTCTAGTCTCTAATATAACATTCACTTTAGGTTGTCAGCTCCTGTCCAGGCACTTTAGGATCTTGATGTTCAGCTCTTCCTTGTCAAATTGCTTTCCCTATCCAATCAAGTGGTTGACAATGTGAGTGAACCATTTCTGTACATCAGCAATGGTCTCCCCTAGTTGCATCCTAAACAATTTATACTCCTGGAACAGTGCATGCTTTCTGGCTTTCTTCACATCTGTGGTTCCCTCATGTGTGACTTCAAGTATGTCCCACATTTCTTTAGCCGAGCTGCACTATGATACCCTGAAGAATTCATCAAGATTTACTGCAGAGCTTATTATATTTTTTTGTAACAAAGTCATATTGCATTTCTTATTCTCTGCATCAGTTAATTCATCAAAGGATTTTTCAAAAGGCACACCATTCAATACAGTCATAGGAATATAAGGACCGTTTACTATAGCATTCCAAATCCCACGATCAATGGATTCAATGAAGATTTTCATTCTAACTTTCCAAAACTGATAGTTGACCCCAGAAAATATGGGTGGCCTGTATATAGTGGCTCCCTCAGTAAAAGGTAGTTTATTCATTGCCATGGATCGGAAAACTTGACTAGGATTCAAGTCGTAGCTCTAATGCCAATTAAAAACAAATTTAGACCTAGTTCAAGAAGGGGGTGAATTGAATTTTCAAAAAAAAATTCGCAAAACATTGAAAGTATTGAAGTATAGAATGAAAGTTCTTAATTGAAATAATCAAAAGTGTTATTCTAAAGTTCAGAGTAAAAAGTCAATAAAGTTTATACCAAGAGCATACAATAGAAAAACCACACAAAACTGTAATCAACAAAGAGATCAACCAATTGAGATGCAGAAGCAGTAAATTGAAATCAGAGATTAATCCAGATAACTTATAAATCAGATTAGTAAAAACCAGAAACAATTTATTGAATATTGTAATCAGAGCACTAAGCAACATAAAGCATCCATACTCATCAAACACAATATCTTCTTTGCCTCATAGTGATAGGTTGACAATATTATCTTTTGGAAGCTTTTCATAACAACTCGAGCAATTCAGTGAAGCTTTTATCAGTCCACCCATTTCTCGCCTTGATATTAAATAATCTTCATACTGTTAACAAACATGTTAAGCTTGAACAATTGGGATACAAATATGTTTTTGAATCATCTTTTAATGAATCATACATGTTAGCCTACTTAAAACTATCTTCTCCAATAACACAAATCATGTTCTTCATGCGATTCTCAAAATGTTAGGTCCACGTTGTATAGCTCTTCAAGAAACCATCACAAAGAACATGCTCTCATATCAACTGAATTTCTAGTCATCTCTCATTCAAACAATTAATACAAGGATAATAATATCTTTGATTTTTACCTCCTCCATTATGTTCAACAAATTGTAGAAACTCTAACGTTATTCTTATACACGTCACTTATTCAACATACATTTATCCAACCTTGATCCATGACTATGTAGTAGAAGATTTTGGTTTATGCATGAGTATCTCCCATTTTTTAAAAAAAGGAGTGACCCTGTCCCATTCAATAAGAATTACTTATTCATATTTCATTAGTACATCCATTTTATTATGTATTATTTAAACCTCACAAATTTTGGCAACATTTCAGATCGATCTTCAGGTAACACAAAATGAAAGTGGTGACATTAAGTCAAACATAACCTAATATACACCTGAAGATTAATCTAAAATGCAATGAACATGAAATATAAATAATGTCATTAATTATATGTACTAATAAATTATGAAAAAGTGTTTAATCTTCCTAAACTGTCCAAATGGATAATTCAAGTTCAATATAATGATAGTTATTACTACCCCCATATAATTTTCAAATTTAAGAAAATAATTAAAATTGAAGATAATATTCAATCTTAATATTGAATCTCAAACACGAAACTAAGGTTCACTGAATACACAACATAAAATACACATTATCGAGGATCAAACATCCTCATACCCAATACTAACACGTTCAACTTATTTAACATTCAATAACATAACAAGAATCCTAGTTCTCCTAGTTGTTCTAGTTGGGAGTAATGCTTTTCTTCAAGGATACTTCCTTGAAAGATGTGCATTCCAAGTTTTCTTAGAAACTTGCACAGTTTTAAAAATCAATTACATTCTTGAGTTTTCTAACTTAGTTTAAATTTGAAACTATACTTATTATCATTTATCGTTCATTTTGTTAATCTTCCAAGTTTAAGGAAAACCTCCTAATTTAGTGGCTCGATGGCAGTGGAGAAAGCTCCTAGTCAAAACCAATAAGAAAGAGGGCTAATATCTATTTGAAGCTACTAGAAAATCCTATTTTCTTAAGAACTAATTTTCACAGTTTTTTAATTAATTATCTCATATCTAAATGATAAGTTTTTTTGATACATAATCAAAACCAAGCAAATTATAAGAAACTTACCAAATACAACAACATATACAAATTATGATAACATAAACACTTTTCAGTTACATACATAGTTTGAGGCAAGTAAGTGCCGACAGAAACAGGGAGAATAAAGAAATGTGCAACCTAAAAAGAAATGACCGTTGTAGCATTCCAAGCAATCACTTCGTGAGTGTGTGCATTGCCCCTTCAATACCAAAATTTAAGCCAATTTCAACCAACATTTCTATCTAACATTGCATTTGGGAGAGTACATACCTGTTTAAGATGTGCGAATGGAAAGATGCGAGTGGGAGATGTGAGCGAAAGACGCGAGCAGGACTCCTAATTCAAGCAATAATGCTGGTGGAGGAAAGATGACGTGAACAAGAAAGGACAAAAACAAGAAGGAGTGAAAGCAACAGTGAAATGGGAAAATGGACAAAAATGTTCTACTGATGACTTTGTAAGAAAATGAATGCTGAGAATGAGAAACAAATCTTTCACTACATAAGGCTAAAACAAAGATGCACAGATTAATGCTAGATTCTCTTATAAATTATCTTGATATGCATGCAGACATGATATTTTTTTCCTTGTTACAAACTACAGAACTGAATATGCATGGAAATAAAATAAAAAATGCATTTGTCCATGTTGTATGTATACTCAATTATTGAATTTCACAAGTGTGAGTATAGAAAGAGAATACACGAATTAAATATGCTGAAATAAAAAAAATATATTATGATGATGATGTTATCATCACCGACAATGCACGTTCAGTTTCTAGTTTTTCTTTATACACATTTCTCTAAAGCAAATCATACGATTGAAGATTTCTTTTCTCCCTTTCAGATTGAAGCATGCCCAAAGAAATTGTTGATGCTTCGTCCCTTTTTCATGTGATTATGTGTATATGTTCTTTAAAGTTAATAAAAATAATTTATTGTTATATCTTTCTGATATACTAACAAGATATTGATTGCATAAATACCTCTTTTAATTTTATAACAAGGGAAATGTTTTCATTAGAATATATTGAATATCAGTCACGTATCAATCCCTATGAAATAAGGTTTTGTTATATATTATTTCTCAATTCATGGAAATTTCACGGGATCTTCAAATGTATGATTCTTACACAAACAAAAAAGGAAACATATCAAGATCCATATTTCTTAATGATTTGATTATTCCTTTTACTCTTTTGATTTTGTTTTTTTTTTTCTTCCTTCTTTCATTTTTTCTTTTCTTAATGGTTAGAAAAGTTAACGATGCTCAGATAAAAACTGGCAACATACATCTGAAATTGTATATTTATTTTATATATTTTAAAGAGAAAGGAGAGAGAATTTATATCATAATTTAAAATAAAATCCCCACTGACTCTATTAGTCTTTTATGAGTAATAACCATCACATTAACTCCTTTTTTATTAGAGTCAGTCCCTATCAGTTACATGGACCAAACTTTTATAATATTTAATATAAATATTCTTCTTATCTCCCACTTGGTACATGTTACAACTTGAAGATCTGACAACCATAAGAGCACACTTTTCATTGAAATAATCAAGTCATCATCCTTAATTAGAATTAATCAATCAAATCATGACGATCCATGTCAATAAGCAGCATATTTCTTCCATGTATCACATATCAATTCAATTCTTAACACACCAATCAAAGTATATTATAATCTTTGAAATAAATACACATATTATATGTTATCACACCAAACCAATGCATGTACATAACATAATGTGGATAACAAGCATAAATAAGAAAAAATACAACTTTAATTGAATTCACAAGAGTCAAACAATACAAATAAATTATTTATACACATCATACTAATCATGCTAATATGGAATTATCAATTATTCCCATGTGTCTGACATGACCATAAAATATTTTAGGTGGCAACCCTTTAATTAGTGGATCCGCTATCATTTGATTAATACCAATGTGCTCAATTGACACTCTTTGTTTCTGCACTACATCCTTAACTGACAAGTACTTTAAATCCACGTGTTTTGCGCCTTTGGAATACTTGTCATTTTTAGAAAAGAAAAATAGTTGTAGAATTATCACAATAAATTCTTGATAGTCTAGCTATATTGTCCACAACATTAAGCCCTGAGATAAAGTTTCGCAGCCATAATACATGAACTGTGGCTTCAAAACATGTCATACATTCAACCTCTATGGTACATGTACCGATGATAGACTCTTTTACACTTTTCCATGAGATTGCTCCTTCAGTCAACATAAAGATATAACCAAATGTTGATTTTCTTAACTCTATACATCCAGCATAATCTGAATCTGAGTAACCTATCACTTCAAGGTTATCAGTTCTTCTATAAATGAGCATGTGATCCTTAGTGCCTTGTAAATACTTGAGAATTTTCTTTGCAGCTTTCCAGTGGTCCATTCCGAGATTACTTTTATAATGACTTAACAATCTGATTACAAAACTTATACCTGATCGAGTGCATGTTTGAATATACATCAGATTACCAACCACTGAAGCATAAGGAATAGATTCCATTTCTTTTCGTTCCAAATCATTTTTCAGACATTGCATTTAACTAAATTTATCTCTCTTTTGAATTGGAACTATTCCTGAAGAAAAGCTCTCCATCTAAATTCTCTAACACCTTTTTGCAGTCTTCCTTTTGAAACAATCCTAACACTCCTTGTGATCTTTAACTTATCTCTATCCCTATCACATAGGATGTCTCACCCATATCTTTGATCTCAAATTTGTTAGAGAGAAATTTCTTTACATCATCTAACAAAACAATGTCATAAGTAGCAAGGAGAATGTCATCAACATATAGAACCAATATAATAAATTTACTCTCACTGACCGTAATATAAGTACAACGATCAACGGTATTCTCTACAAGACCATATGACAAAATAATATCATTAGACTTGAGATACACTGTCTGGAAGCTTGTTTAAGTCCATATATTGACTTCTTTAACTTACAGACAAAATTTTCTTTTCTTATGGTCACAAAACCTTTAGGTTGGTCCATATAAACCTCTTCTTCTAAGTCACCATTGATAAAAGCGGTCTTTACATCCATTTGGTGAAGTTCTAAGTCATAATGAACCACCAAAGACATTACAATTCTTAAAGAGCCATTCTTTGAAATTGATGAAAATGTCTTTTTTTAGTCAATATCTTCCTTTTGAGTGTAACCTTTGGTGACAAGTCTAGCCTTATACCTTTCAATGTTGCAATTCGACAAGATCCCAAACTTTATTGTCATCAACTGATTTCAACTCTTCTTTTTCAAAATTATTACTTTTCACAACTTGTCTAAATGAGACTGGATCTTCATTGATGCTTAAGTCACATTCATTCTCAAGTGAATAAACCACATAGTTATTTGTAATAGTTGGTCTTCTTTTGCATTTCAGAACTTCTTAAGGGCATTACTTGTGGTTCATCTATGGTATGCTCATTGATGACTCGTACATCATTAGTTGGTTCACTATCTGTATGTTCATTTTGTGTGTTTGAAATATTGATTTGTTGCATTGGAATGTTTTGTGACCTTTATACCACAAAAGGAACAACAACTTGAGAAGAAACATCAAATGTAGGTATTTCTGCATGTTTTTTTTAATATCCACCTTTCATGATTCCTCACTCCCACTAATTTGACCATTTTCAATGAACTTAGCATTACCAGACTCAACTATCCTTGTACTATGACTAGGGTCATAAAATATGTACCCCTTTGTTTACCAGGATAGCTAATGAAAAAACAACTAATGGTTCTTGCATCAAGCTTTTTTTTTTCATTTGGATTATATACCCTTACTTCTGCTGAGCATCCCTAAATTTGAAGATGTCTCAAACTAGGTTTCCTTTCTGTCTATAATTCATAAGGAGTCTTAGGAACTGCCTTACTAAGAACCCCTATTAAACAGATATGCAACGGACTTTAATGCATACATTCACAATGATAAAGGTACATTACTATAATTTGTCTTGCTCCTAACCATTTCCATAAAAGTATGATTCCGCCTTTCAGCTACACCATTTTGTTGTGATGTACCAGAAATTGTATATTGTGCACATATGTCGCGATTTTTAAGTAACTTTGTGTTATTACTCTCACAAGAATAAAGATTTAATGAAGCCAAACAAGATAAAACAAGCAAGACAAAGCAAGCAAGCAATTGGAAGAGATTTGGGATCTGGTCTTGTGTGAGTGAGTGAGAGGTTGATTGGCAAAGAACCTATGCATAATTGAGGAGAATTCCACCAGCACAATGGTCTAAGAGTGATTAAAACTAATCAAAGTGAGCTAGCTAAAGTTTG